>CETY01021108.1_pt1 | contig 13636 bp, 13 predicted proteins | sample 361551 | NCBI WGS metagenome assembly CETY01 (sample SAMEA2623135, study PRJEB7988) | marine metagenome | biome: marine biome (ENVO:00000447); feature: deep chlorophyll maximum layer (ENVO:xxxxxxxx); material: "saline water (ENVO:00002010), including plankton (ENVO:xxxxxxxx)" | depth 45 m | reverse complement strand
TTTTAGTATAATTTTAAATATTTTATTATTATATAATGTTTATCAAAGGACATTGTTCACCCCGTAAAAATAGTGAAACATTTAGTTGTTTATCTAAAAAATCGTTAAAAGATATTGCGAAAGTCCTTAATAAAGAATATGATTTATCAATCAAATTAAATCAATCACGGAAGAAACTATTTACAGAAATAAAAAGTGTATTATCTAAAAAATCATCTTGTTTAACAGAGAGTTGTTGGAGTAAATTAGATTTCATAATCAATAATCTCTCTTCAAAAGAATTAAAAATCCTTAATGATAGTTTCCGACCATTTCAACCTAAGGAATGGAGAAATAAACCTAAGACTTGGCTAAATACAACCAATATTGATGATGTAATGTCGCAATATGAAAAAAAATATATTGACTTTAAATATTTTGGAGCAACACCGATTAATTTTGATTTAGAAGAAAGTGGTTCATGTCTTGTAAGTGATTTATGTAAATTTAATTTAAATGATATCAAGAATGAAAATAAAAAATGTGTTGGTTTTGTATTCAATACCGATCCCCATGATAAACCTGGACAACATTGGTTTTCAATGTTCATTGATATTGTCGGTAGAAATCAAAAAAAACCGGCGATCTATTATTTTGATTCAGCAGAAGCTATCAACGATGTATCAATGATACCTAAACAAATACTTGAATTTATTGAAGATATACAAAAACAAAATAATTATCAATTTAAATTCCTTTACAATGATATACAACATCAATATAAAGATACAGAATGTGGAGTTTATTGTTTACATTTTTTAACTGAAATGTTGAAAGGAAAACCATTCAAAAAATATATCAATCAAAAAACAAGTGATAAAAAGATGAATAGTTTTAGAAAGAAATTTTTTATTTAATACGTTTATCTTAATTTTTTATAAACTTGTTTTAATTAATATAATTATATGTCACTTTATGAACAATTTCATTCAGATATAAATAAGGAATATATGTTTGATATAATTAAAGATATAATATCAAAAGATATTGATTTTGATATTTCTCAAGATAGAAGTAATAAAGACCATTACTTGTCTACTTTTGAATCTATTTTTAATGATAATAATTTTGAAGATATAACAGAAGTTAATAAAATTTTATTAGACAATAATGTTAAGTTTTTCTTAGATAAATATAAACCAAAAGAAAAAAATATTCAAAATGAATATGAGAAATTACTTCAAGAAAGAGAAACTCAGGTCAATTTAAAAAATAAAGAATCAATAAAGAATCCAAATAATATTACTGATATCAATAATATCATCATTGAGACAAATACTGAAACAGATACTGATAATGATACAACTATAGATACTGAAAAAGACACAAGTACTTTAACTACTGATATTCAAAATATTTTAAAAGATAAAAGTAAGAGAAAAAAGAAAGAAAAAGTTTATCGTACATATAGTGTTAATTCAAGTAATAGGACAAATATTAATTCATCAAGGTATAGTTATCGTTTAGACCTTTTTAAGAGAGGTATTTCTTCAAGTGAAATAAAAAAAGTTTCAAAAATAATTATACCAATTGAAGATAATTATATATTTAGTATACCTATCTTGAATATTATAATCCCAGAATTAGATTGTAATATAAATATGCAACAAGAAAAAGTAATTGATAATGGGAGCCGTAAATATGGTATTTATGAATCATTAGAAAACCATGAAATAAATAAGAAAAATATAGACCGTATTACTGTAGAAATACGGGATGTTACTAATAAAAAATATAATTCAAATGATGTTTTAACAGTCAATATAATTGAAATAAAAGGAGATATAATTATATTTACTTGTTCAAATATTCGTAATGGAGATTATCTAGTTGATGATTTTATTAAAATTATTAATAATAATTCATTTCAATTCCAACAATTACAGGTCCCTTTAAAAATTAAGGGAATTACAGATAATATAATTATTTGTAATTTTAATGAACACTTTGAAGATGGTACTTATAATAATATTGATATGAAATTAATGAATATAAGTAATCAAAACATACTTTATTTTAATTAATGGGCTGGAAGAAAAACTTTCTTATTACGAACAATTATAGGTTTAATCATATCTGTAGAATAATTATTCTCTTTGTAATCATTATATTCATATAATTTCAATAAGTTTGTTTTATTATTTATTGGTGAATAGAATAACCTTTCATCAATATTATATTTAATAATGGATGCTTTAAGATAATCTTCTTTTATTATTTCATCTAATGATGGAAATATTAATCTATCAATTTTAGTTTTATGAATATATTCGGGAAGACTATAAATACTCTGAAAAATTGATAGAATATTTCCTAATTTATCATTTAATGGATGGTCTTTTGTTTCATAAACATAGAATAATTTTTGTGTTGGTTCATAATCACATAAACGTGTACCAGATTCACGGATATATCTTATATCTATATCTTCACTTGCCTCCTCAACACGATAATAAACATAAATATTTGTTTGATTTTTACTTGCCCGAATAACATAAGTATTTGGATAAATGAAATAAATAAAGTTTGACTCAAATTGCATTTGATCAATATTATTTAGATTTATTGAGCTGATACCTGGATAATGTGAATCTTCTTCTGATAATTTTGAAGAAAACCGTAAGCATTTTTCATTTAACTGAATATCATCCCTTGTATTCTGTATACAATCAACTGATGATTCTTTAATAATATTAATTATTTTAGAACTGATGTTATATTTTTTTTCCATAAGATCAAACAATATTTGATCGACTGTACGATCATTTGTTTCCTTCTTAACTGATAATATTTTAGTAATTGTCTTATATAATATTTTATGATTATTAAATAAATCTGTTTTAATATCATCAGATAAATCAATTCCATCGGCATCAGCCCATCCTAATTCCTTAATTGATCTAAAAATACCTTCAATAGTATTACCAATGGGTAACATTGAAAGGTATAAATATTGTTCTACATTCCTTTCATTTTCTGGTAACAAAGAATGAGATTCCATACGAATTGCCCTACCTAAAACCTGATCAACACGGACATAATTCCAAAAGGGTTCCATAATATGTACTTGTCTCACACATTCTAATGTGATCCCTTCTGCCCCCGAACTAGATATTAGTATAATATGGATATATTCTCCAGTGATATTTTCTTTCCTGTTGAATGAATCTTTATTTATTCTACGTTGTTCTTGTGTTTCTTTGCCTGTAATAAATGTATATCTCCTTCTTGTTGAATTCTTGGATATCAATTCATCCATATCTTGTTTTGTAGAATCAAACCTTTCATATCCATTCTCAATTAATATCCTTTCAAATACTTCAGAACCAGCATCATGTCTAAAATCACTATAATAAAGGATTTTACCGGTTGGAGTTCCATCTTTAGTAAACTTTTGAATATTTTCTAATATCTGATAAAATTTTGGAGAAAATAAATTTAAAGTCTTATCAAATGAAAAATGACCATTACTTGTCATTGTTTGATATACAGATTCTTTCTTTTTATCATCAGCATCAACACGGAATGTATCATCTTCATAAACAATATTACAATTTTGCCTTGTTCTTATATTATAATCCGAGTTTTTCTTATCATTATATATATCTTTCCTCCGTAGTTGTTGGATTTTTTTCATTTTTTCTTTTGAATACTCTAACTCATAATTTATCCATTGTATTGAAGACATAAAACAAGGTACAATATTAATATCCCTTACGATATTATAGTCCTTATACAATGGTAATATATTAGGTTTTACTACTTGTGGCATAGTAACAATTGAGGAACGATCAATTGGATAATATGAAGTTAAACCTAATAACATCCTACGTAATAGGACTTGTTTTTTAGAGGGTATATTATACATATCATCAAAGAAATATTCCATAAAGTTTTCATTAATTGATAAATCAGTTACTATATCATTCTCATAGATATCAAATAACTTCTGTTTACGATTAAATATAAGATCAATTTCTTCGTCAAATATTTCAGGAACCCCTCTTTTAAGTTTATCGATTGATACTCCTTTTAATTGAGATCTAGATGGAACAAATTCTTCCTTATCAAAAAATCTCTCTAAACCATCGTGAATTTCATTAAAGAAACCTTCTAAACTATGGTCATTATATTTTATTGTTGTTACAGTATTATCTTTTAAAATAGACTCAAAATTAGATTTATTTTTAGTAAATGATAATATCATCTTCCCTTTACGTTTTGAAACGCTTAACTGTTCAATTGATGAATTCTCTTGATAAAATAGATCACGTAATTCCTGTTGTAGTTCATATTCATCACGATTTGAACTTAATGAGAATTCATATACGTGGAGTACTCCCCGTAACATATTATATAAAATAGCTATCTCAGCTGGTTTATTAATAATCGGTGTACCTGATAAAAATATTAATTTTACATCTTCACCATTTACAATCCAATCATAAAAAATATTTGCGGGAGCACTTCCATTAATTATTTCATTTACAAAATTATGAACTTCGTCAATAATAATTACATTTTCTTTAAATGGCGATATTACTGAATGATTTTTTAGATTATATTGATATTTTTCAATAAATGAATCAAGTAATTTTTGATTCTCTGTTTTTTTCCCTTTCTTAACTTTTTTATCTACTTTTTTCCCTTTTGTAAACAATTCAACTTCATGAACCCTTGGAAATCCATTATAATGAATAAAATTATACTTTAGTTTAATTAAAAATACTATTTCTTCTTGAATTAATGCCTTTTGTTCTAAAGATAACTTTTCACAAGTTCCATTGAATTTTTCACCTTCCTCTAAGATAGGCTTACCTGTACTTGTATAAACCGTTCTATTTTCTTCTTCAATTGAAGGACTTGGTAAAAATACACCTTTAATAGAATTTAATTTCTTCATTAAAATACCCATTTCTTCTTTTGGAATATCTTTACTTAGAGTTGATTTTGTTTTATTAAATATCTCATTAACTTTCTCTTGATTAATACCATATTCTTTGTGTAATTTTAATCGTAATGTATAATTATCCTTAATCTCTTGTGAGGAAAAAAATACCCAATTATTATCATCAATATGGAATAATGTATCACCCCATCCAATTTTATCTTTAGAAGGATTACCTATAATTTCTGAAACATAATTTGCTTCTAATGAAGCAGGTAATAATGTATAAATAGGCATTGATTTTGATAAACCTTCTGCTGTTACAATTGATGTTGCAGTTTTACCCGTACCTAATCCATGATAAACTAATAGTCCTCTAAAAGGGGTTTCGATTGATAAATATTTCTTTACGAAATATTGATAAATTTTTATATTCTTTAATTCATTGGTTTCTAATTTATGTTTCTGAATCAACTTCTTATAAAAAACATCATTAACCCAATTAATGAATGCTTTCCTTTGAGGTAATACAGAACGATATACAGCCTCAATTGATACTTCTTTTTCTACGAATGTTAATGGATTAATACCATACTTATTCTCCAATTTATTACATAACTCTAACCACGGTTTATTTGGTATTGGAGTACCTTTTTCATCTCCTTGATTACGTCTACGATCAATAATACCCTTTCTTTCATCAATTGTTTTTGTTGGATCAACTTGTTCATAAAACCTAATAATTATATCAATTTGTTCATCATAAGAATATTGTTTAACCCCTTTCTCTTCTTTCTCTTCTTTCCCTTCTTTCACTTCTTTCACTTCTTTCTCTTCTTTCACTTCTTTCTCTTCTTTCTCTTCTTTAACTTCTTTCTCTTCTTTCTCTTCTTCTGGATAAGCTTCTTTTAATTTTTTTTCCTTTTCACTATCACTCCACTGTGGATAGATCCAACGGACGGATGTATATTCTGTTGGTTTCTTTTTTTTTAATTTTAAAATCTTTTTGAGGGTCTTAATTATTTTTGGTTCCACATTGGGAATTTGTTTCCCTTCAAATTCTGATTTTGAAAGATCTTTAACTTTCTCGTCTGTTAAATAGATCATTTCTCCATTAAAATATTTTAGGAGTACTAAATACATATCATCAGAAACCTTAAAATCATTTGACATAAATTATATATTATTGAATATATTAAATATATTAATTATGTCAGCACATTAAAATATACAAGTGCTTTTTGTGAAACATCTTGTTCAGACTTCTTTTTACTTATCCCTTGACCTTGAATAATTAATTTATCTTTAGCATATAAGTCACAAAAGAATATATCATTTTCTTTTCTATGTTTATAAATTGGACGGGTACCGTCATCATATATCTTTTGAAAATACCTTGATATTTGATCTTTATAATTTGTATCAGTCATTAAAATATCAGTAAAATCAACATAGTTTTCAATAACTTGAATAATAAATTCTTTTGCTTTCATATATCCAGAATCTAAATAAATAGCACCAATAAATGATTCAAAAACATCTTCAAGTATATTGTCATTTTCACGTCCTGAACAATTCTCCTCAATGTGTTTAGAAATAATTAAATATGTCTGAAATTTTAAATTACGGGATAACTTACATAAATTTTCACCACAAATTATACGGATTTTCAACTTTGTTAAAAAACCTTCATTCTGATTATGTATATTATAGTACCTATCATAAAGATAAGAAGAAACTACACTACCCAAAATGGCATCTCCTAAAAACTCCATTGTTTCATATGAAGTTTCCTGTAAAGATAAACAACCTTTTCCAGGATAATCATATTCTTCGTAATCCTTCATCTTACAATATGATTTATGAATAAATGCTAATTGATAAAAATCTAAATTATGTATAGTAAAATCATTAATATTAAGAGATTTCATAATATTAATGACTTGATCATGTAAAATTAATTGATTATTAAAATTATAAGGGTCAGCCTTAAATTTAGTATCTTCTTTCATTTATATTCTTTATTAAGTTTATTTTAAATACCTTTATCAAATTTTAAATAATTTAAGCAGTAACTCCACCACTTGGTCCACAGGAACCGTCTGATAATGGTCTTCTATCTAGATCAATATCAATTGTTGAATTCATCCAAGGACTAACTTGAGTTCTTGGATTAGGTGGTTCAGCACGTAGATTAAGATTCGCATTTCTTAGACTCTGACCAATCGTATTTACACCAACATGGAAACCAGCGTCTAAAAAGTTAACACCCTTAAGAATACCTTCTCCTTCCGAAGAACCTTTTTTAAATTCTTGAATCTTACCTTCTTCACCCTGGGGTAATAAGTCCGATGGACCTAATGTATTCTGGGGGAAACATGACGCAGGGTCAGTTTGAACACCCTGTACGGGTAAATGAAATTCATTATTCCCTGGTTCACTCGCACCCCATTCACCATCTTTAACTTCAGCGGTTAAACCTTCAACATTTGGAGCAGGTAATGAAGCACCATCAAATGGCTCTACTGCCTGATCATTTTCAGGGACAGGTTGATTATTAATAATCTCTTCCGGTTCTGAAGAATCAAATCCTTCAATAAATGGTAATTTTACACCACAAACATCCTTAAGGACATATATCCCAACAATTAAAATAATCCCATATACAATTAACTTTTGAAAATCCATACTTTATATTATATTCAATAAAAAAATTATAGATAATTTAATTAATTAATTTTTCTAATTCCTTATTCCGTGCTTCAATTTCTTCACGTATCCGTTCTATTTCTTTTTCTCTACCTTCTTCTTCTTCTTCTTCTTCTAGCTGCTCCTCTTCTTCTTCTTCTTTAAAAGAATCTATTATTTCTTTATCAAAAATATCATCAAACTCTTCTACTTCATCTTCATCATCATCAATCGAATATTCTTGTATAATATTATATTTTGATTCATTTTCACCTTGAAATACCTTAATTTGTGAAATATAACAATCACAATAAAAATATTGTTTCAATATCTTTAATCCACGTATATGTAATATTAATATAACATCTGAACCAGATTTGATTTCATCTAAATCAACAAATACTCTTTGTTGATTATAAGCACTACATTGAATTTCATTTTGGATAACAGGTAATCTAAATTTCATCCTTGGATTTGAATCTTTTTTGAATGGTTTCGTAGTTCTTTTATACATGTCATCAATTGCTTCTAAGGGTATTTCTTTATTAAACCATTCTTTTGAATTATTTACAGTTGTCTTAATATTCTTATCATCCAATGATAAAAAGAAATCATAAATATCATATTTCCCTTGAGGAATTTCTAATTCTAAATAAGGATTCTTTTTACCCTTCAAATCACTAATATTTGTTAAACATTTTAACTTAGGTGTTTGAATATATAAAGGATTTAAATTATCACCATAACTAAAAGAAGAAAAATAAGATGTACCTACCTTTTCGGGTTTTAAATAATTTATATCATTAACATCAACACTATCATATTTGAGAATATTACTCATTTTTATTTATAAATAGAAAGTATCTAGTTTTTATTAACGCAAATTATACAATTAAAATCCTCTTAACTTTCCATTTACAGATATATTTACCATTATATTTCCAAATATTATCAACATAAATATCACACTTCATCCTACTAAAATTATAAATATTTGCAATCGAACACTCATTATCACTATTTCTAATATCAATATTATAATGATTTGAATGAAAAGGGATCTTAACAATTAAATTTGGATCATATTTACCTTTTTTATCAAACCTTATTTGTGAATTATAAAGATCAGCATCATCCTCTGTTAATCCAATATATTTCATTTGCTTTAATTCAAATTCTTGAAGGAAATTAAAAAAACTATTCATTTCTGAGTCAGTCTTCACATTTGTAAACTGTAAATACATCTGGTTTGTTTCACGATTAAAACCGAATGGACAAACCATTGTTGGTGTAGTTATCATAATAGGAGAACCTTGTAATGAAACTTCAATATATCCTAAATTTTGAATATCTTTCGGTAATGTATCATTATTAGGTTGATATTCATATTCCTTCTTTTTCTTAGTACAGTCTTTACAAATTAAGTTTTTAAATTGAAGAGGTTTCCCTTCAAATAAATTATGATGTAAGTTTTTTAAAAAAGGCATTATTAATTAATACTATTTTAATAATCTTTAATTAGTGTTTTTCTACGAGTCATATTATTCCATAATGAAGTACATCCATTTTCAGGTCCACTATTTAAATGCCCTGTAACTTTAGCACATTCTTCATTCAAAGGTTTCCGATATCCAAACATGACATCTTTTGTACAATCTTCATTATACTTTTGAGTCGGGAAACAATTTTTAGTTTTTTGACTACTTATTGTATCGTTATTATTTATAAATGAGTCGGCATTTTGAATTGGGTGGGGGAAATAATTATTCATAATATTATATTATAATATAATATAATATAATTATGAAAACAATCGGGATTTTAATCGGAACTGAAGATGAAGCTGTATCAAAGAAATATTATCAAAAAAATAAATCATCATTACAATTCCTAAAAGAATATGGAATATCAATGAATTATATACCTTATGATTATGCTATATTCGCTGAACTTAAGAAACAAGGTGAAAAAAAAGGATTTAATATTGTACCACTTTTTGGAGAAGATTTTACACTAGATGAATGTAATCAATGTGATTATATATTCTGTATTTTTGAAGGAGTATATTCATTTATAGAAGGAGGTTACGAACACTATAACCGTTATAAAAAAATTTTACGAAAAACAGATGCCAAAGTATTCCCTTCACCTGAAATGCAGGAATTTGTAATCAATAAACATCAGTATATGAAATACTTCCAAAAAAAAGGTTATGATATTGCACCCACAAAGTTTATTAAAGTAAATAATTATAACCTTAAAACAATTATGTCATTTATTGAGAAACATAATTTAAAAAATATAGTCATTAAACCAGAATTAGGTGCTTTTAAAAAAGGTTTTCAAATTATTAAAAATGTATCTTCAAAAAAAGTTGATGTCTACCTCAAAAAAATGAAGAAACAAGGCTACCGAAACTTGTTACTTCAACCATTCCTTGAAGAATTTAATAAATTTGGTGAAATTAAAACATATTGGGTTGGTGGTAGAAATTTATACTCCTATAAACAACAATGGAAAGATGGGGAAGGTGTCTTTCAACCTCAAGAAAAAATTGATAAACAATTATTAAATAAATGTCTGTCAACGGCACGAAAATTAATTCAAGATATATCAAAAGATCATGAAGAATTAATACAAATTCGAGTAGATTTCGCCTGCTGTGTTAATAATGATAATCATTGTAGAGATTTTTTTATTAATGAAATTGAAATATGTCCAACAATTCCTGAACAAGAATCAAGGGGACACGGATATACACCACTAATTAGAGAATTACTTAAAAAATGTACTTAATCCCTCCGTGTTTTTATTCTAAATTTAACTTTATATTTTTTCGTTATATTATTATCGATACGACGGACTTCTTTCCCACCCATAATATAAGCATATAACCTTCCACGCGCCCAACTCTCAGAAGTTTGATTAGGACGTGAACCACTACTGTAATATGCACCTTCCCCTTTTTTATAGACTTCATTAATTGCTTTTAAAGGTATCCCAGTGACTTTGGATATATTCTTTCTACTCTTTTTACCTTTCATATTATTTAATTCTTGACCATATTTTTGATTAAATAAGACAGTCCAACTACTCTTTCTACTTTTAACATTCGTTTTAGGTCTATCCTTCCTTTCAAAAATAGATTTTATTTGTTTTTTCCTTTCCTTACGTTTCAAAGTATCTGGAATATATCTCTTAGGTATATTCCTAGACTTACCTTTATAACTTACCTTCACTGTATTAGCTTTTTTCCTTTTAGACCTCTTCTTTTTAGACTTCTTCTTCTTTCCACTACCATATAATTTCGCCATTTTTTGATACATTACACCACCTTTATCACCACTATCCTCTTCATCCGGTGGACGATAAATCGTCCTTTTTATTTCGGGTACATAACTCCTCATAAAAGTCTCCATTCCCTTCCATTTTAAACTTTTAAAACCATCTAATAAATTATTTATTCTCCAATAATCTAGAGGAGACTCTATTTGAATTATATGTTGAATCTCACGGGGAGAAAGGTTATATTCTTCCATAATATTCATGATAATGGTTGATGCTAATTTATAATCATTACTACCAAATGGTATTTGATATTTTGTTGATATTCTTGCTTTCCAACCACCAACACGCTTTGGTTTATCTGTTAATCCCTCCTTCTTTTCAATTCTTAAATATCTGTCTTCTAGACCCATTAACTGTTTAATTAATTGAGATACATCTTCGCCATTACCCCCACCCTTATAACCTTCCCCCGTACTTGGATCAATAAAACTACTTGTTATTAGATTAAAATCAGATAATTGAATGTTAGATGGTTCAGGTACAGGTACAGGTTCAGGCTCTGGTTCAGGTACAGGTACAGGTTGAAATTTTAATCTTTTCCTTACGGTATCTGTACGCGTTAAACGATTACTATTTACCCCTTTCATAATCTCAAAGTTTTCATCATTAATATAATTCATCCAAGAAACCATACATACTTTTAAGTTAATATCAAACTCTCCAATATATTTATCAATAGTATCATTGATATCTAAGTATCCATACTTTTTATCTTCGTGTCCACGTTCTAATTTACTCCTTTGTGACAAATCTTCTAATGAAATATATGGATTACGACATGTTAATTGCCATTTCAACTTTTGTGTATCATATTCTTTAAATAAATGGATATGCCAACTATCCATAAGGTCATCTCCATTATGTTCTTTATAACCAATCAATTTATCTTCTCTTAATACACGTACCTGAGGAGAGAATGGAACACCCCACGGAGAGATCCATTGGCTTTTTTCTAACCATTTGGACACTATATTATTAAGGTACTCAATTTCTAAATGATTCATATATATATATTATATTAATAAAATATACCAAAATAAGAAGGGGAAAAAAAATATAAATAAACCTTAATCATAACTCATATATAAACACATTTTTAAAGGATATCAAAAAATTAATATCTTGTTGCATAGGTATGTATCTATCATGTTATAATCATTAATTAGATATTCTCATATTAAAATATCCTTCGGATTACTATTTAAATATATAGACACGATTAATTGGGTTGTGTCCACCCACTATAGAATGGATATTTATTGTATCTATTTAACGCGACGAATAATTGTTTTTATATATTTTGATGTACTGTCTTTTTTAACAATATTTAAATAGGTAAAGTTTTTCTTATGATACTTATTTAAAAATGCTTCTCTATCTTCCATATCTATATATTTATCTTTAGCAATACGTTGTAATAAATCTTCATTTTGTAGATAGATTATATTTCTTAAAATATCATCCATTAATTAATAATACTTGCGATTATAAAACAAAAAATCAAATTTATAATTTGCTTTTCTTATCATAATTATATTCATCAATTGATAGAATATGGTATAGTTCAAAACGATAGATTATTTTTTCTCCATCAACTTTAAAATCTAAATATTTTGTTTGATTCATTAAATCTACAGTTAAAGAATAAGTACCAATCCCATAACCTTCAGATTCCAGTTCTTCAATATACCATACGACTTTATATAATTGACCTTCTTTAGGTTCAATTATTTCCACCATTTATAGTAATGGGTTTTTATTTAATTTATTGAATCTTTTATTTAAATCTTTCATAGAATCTATTTTATCTTCTATATCTTTTATATTATTACATCCCAGAAAATGAGGATGATTCAAAATAGTTTCAATACTTTTTATTGCTTCTTTATTAATCGTTGAAACAAATTCATAATCTAATTTTTCAAAGAAAATATTAATAGGTGTTAAATACGTAAATTTTTCGCCAACATCTCCTCTTTTTTCTCGGATTTTAGTAATATAAGTTCTAATTATCATTAATGGTATTTTTTTTCCAATACTATATATATTTTCATCGGTAGTATAATCTCTCTCTTTTTTAATTGATATACCATTAGGATATTTATTTTTATCCCTTCCAAACCTACAAGATAATAAGTTAATATTTTTTATAATTTTGGACAACCAATCCCCTTCTTTTATATTTTTAGTCCCTTGTGAATATACATCGATATGTAAATATAATTCACCAAAACATTCCTCTGCGTCATCATATTTATCATTTTCATAATCATATTCATGGCCAGGGTCATCCGAGTCTTTATACTTAGGACTTTCCATTATTAATAGTTATTAATAGTTTAATTTTATTCCTTATTTGTATTCAAATTTATAGATAATAGTTAAGATTATTCATAAATTGAATAACATTTGTAATTGAACCATTTTTTTCACGATTAATCCGACTAATCTCTTCTAAATACTTAATATTTTCAATAATGATATTCATATTTGTTCTATATTGACAATCTGAAGCCGGGTAATAAAAATTCTTCAATTCACTAATTTCATCATCATTAGAATTATTTAAATTTTGACATAATTTTTGATAAGTTTCTTCTTCTTTATTTTCCAAGAATAATGGAATTTTAAAATAAGGCTTTGTTTTCCTTTTTGAATCAATGATTTCTTTTT
>CETY01122511.1_pt1 | contig 13642 bp, 8 predicted proteins | sample 361551 | NCBI WGS metagenome assembly CETY01 (sample SAMEA2623135, study PRJEB7988) | marine metagenome | biome: marine biome (ENVO:00000447); feature: deep chlorophyll maximum layer (ENVO:xxxxxxxx); material: "saline water (ENVO:00002010), including plankton (ENVO:xxxxxxxx)" | depth 45 m | reverse complement strand
ATACATTGAGTTTGTTCTTTACCATCTAACCATGAACGTTGAATCATCTTTGCAAGTCTTTCACAACCTTTTCTTGAAAATTGGAAGAATAGTGCTGGAAATAATTCTCTTTCGCTCAAATTGTCTAAGAATTTGATAAGAGTTGTAGTGTCTGATGGTTTATCCTTTAATCGAACAGTCTTAGATTCCTTCCATATGTTAAACATTGATTTGTAAGCATGTTCGTCAAAATTATGGTCGCCTTCTAACACTTGTTTATATTCACCATTCCAATAAACTTGGTGTACAAGAGGAACTGGGCGTACATTTGTTGAAGTCATAACACACGGTTTTTCTTTGATATCTTCAACCCACTTTGAAAGATTATCTGCGCCTGGTAAAGTAGCACTTAGCATTACAAGAATGATGTTCTTAGGAATCATCGCAATAGTTTGTTCATAAACTGTACCTCTATTAGCATCTCTCAAATAATGTGTTTCGTCAATTACAAGCGTTCCAACATCTTCAAAGTATTCAATATTTGTATATAACAGATTACAAATAATTTCTTGCGTAGCAACCAATATTTGTGCATCTGGATTTACCTTAATATCACCAGTTAAAATACCAACACATGAACCGGAAAACTTCTTTTGAAAATCACCATATTTTTGATTGCTGAGCGCTTTTATTGGTGTTGTATAAATAGCTCGTTTACCATTCTTAATTGCATTCGCAATTGAAAACTCTCCAATACTACTTTTCCCAGAACCGGTATGTGATAATGTTAAAACATTATGTCCTTTTAGAATAGCATCTATAGCATCTATTTGAAATCCATCTAATTTATAAGGAAAAGATAACACTTCTTCTATATATTCCGGATTCATATTTTTCAACTTAATTATTTTTTGTAAAAAGAGAAAGTCATATATCATTTTTATGACTTAACTGGTATAGAATTGAATTATAGATAATGAAGATTCTATTGATGGTACCCAAATATACAGCACAGTTTATTATAGGCAATATTCTTAAATATATATTTATAATAATTGGACCAGCTGGTATAAAAATTGGGCAAGTATTAAGTCATCGTTCTGATATATTTTCAGAAAATATATGTAATATATTATCTGGTTTAACTAATAATGTACCTGGGTTAAGTAATAAGGAAGAGAAATTTATGCTTGAATATGCAAAAAAAATTGTAAACTATGATAAAAAACCTTTAAAACTTGGAGCTGGATGTGTAGCAGTTACATATTTGACAACTGTTAATAATGAAAATATTGTAATAAAGATAAAAAGACCCAATATAGAGAAAAAATTAGAAACCTCTTTTTATATCATTTATAATTTATTAACCCTACTTTCTAAACTTGGATTTATAAACTTAAATGAAAAAATATACAAAATAAAGGATTCTTTGTTAAAACAAGCTGACTTTGAGTTTGAATTATGTGAAATAGAGTATTTTCATAACAAATACTCCAATTCAGAGATGTTTAAAAAAATTAAAATCCCAAAACCATATAGACATTTATCTAATAATAATCTTATTTGTCTTGAATATCTAAAAGGTAAATGTTTAGATGATATAGATTCCGAAATTGAAAAAACAAATATGGCAGACATTCTTTGGAATTTTGCTTTTCATAGTTCATTTATAGATGGTCATTGGCATTCGGATCTTCATAAAGGTAATTTAATATGTTTAGGTGATAAACTTGGTATTATTGATTTTGGTATAACTGGGTGTTTGAAAGGATTTGAAAAGAGTATTGTTTTAAACTATAATTCTCATATATTGAAACAAGAATGGAAAATGGCAGCTCGTTTATATGTAAGGAAAATGACAAATAAAACAAATATAAGTTCAACAGAATCTGATTTGTTTATTTCAGATATAGCTATTATTCTTGAAAAATATTTTGGAAAATGTTGTCCAGATATGATTGGGAGTGTATCTGCTATTGATAAATGTTCAAGAAAACACGGAACCAGGTTTAATAATAGGTATGCTAAATTTGAAATAGCCTTTTCAACTATGGCCGGAACTATGATAGAACTTGGTTACAATAACATTTATACTTATATGCAAAAAAAGATGATTTCCAAATAGTTAGTTCTGGACATCATACTCTAAATAGTGAACATTCAATGATGTTTGTCTTCCAATTCTTTGAGCCCTTCCAATAACTTGAGTTTTCAAATCTTCTGTTCTAAATTGATGATATATAATAATATCTGTTGTTCTTTGAAGATTAAGACCTGCCCCAAAATTATGTACATTAAGCATTAGTATCTTAATCTCCCCAGATTCATATTTCTTAATATTTTTCTGTTGTTCATCAATACCTCCTTTCAAAACTTTGAAAGGAATCATTCTTTCTGACAATTTATAAGAAATTCTTTGAAATGAATTATCATATTCTGAGAAAATCAAATATCTAGAATTATGTTCCATATTTCCAATCATTTTGAGTATAGTATCTGTTTTTGATAACAGTTCTGGTGTTTTAGGATTATTATTTATCTTAATCTTCTTATCAACATGAACTGCTGATTCAATATGAAGTGAATTTGTGTGTATATTTGATTTACACATTGGACATTTATTATTAGAAGTTTTTAAAGCCATTAAAATACACTCAAAACAGAAGGATTTATGACAACAATCTGTAATAGCTCGTGGGTCTGACACATTATCTAAACAAATTGGACAATTTTCAGATACTGTAACTCTATCTGTAATTGACTTAATCTTATTTTCAAATTCCCTTAATTTTGTTTCATGTCTTTGAATTCTATCTCTTCTATCAGATTCACTAATGTTTCTAATTTGCATTAATCTATTAATTTCCAATTTTTCATTATGGACTCTATTTTTATAATTTTCGATCAATGAATCCAATATACTGGATTCTGATTTGGCATTTATGTTTAAAATTTCCATTGCTCCTACTACATCATTTGCATGTAATCTTGCTAAAGCTTCTGTTGGTAAATTATTACGTATTTGCCTGTCAAACAAATAAGCCGGAGCTTTACATTTGATAAATTTTTCAATATATGGTGGTAATCTCAATGATTGGTCAATTACATGATTTTCACTTTTAATTACAGCCAATTCATTTGGATTCATACGATCATAATAATATTCTCCACCCATAATATGTCTCAACCATTGCCTATTAGAATACAATATATCATTTGGAGTTGCACAAATAAACCAGCAAAAATCGGATTTTAATCTATTTTCAGGCAAAACAAATGTATGGGGTTCATCAACAATAATTCGATTCCATTTAATTTTGTGCATATCTCGCCAAGTTGTACCCGCAAGATAGCTTTGGTTATGTGTTGTTGAATTCATAATAGGAGCATCGTGCAACACTTTGCATAAATTTCTGTACATTGTATTTGAAATAAGAATAATAGGTAGATCTTCATTTGGACTTGAATTACTCAAATCCGTATTTGTAATACTATCTTCACGTTTTTGATACTCTTTAATATCTTCAATCAACTCTAATACCAGTCTTTTTGTATTCACTTTCTTAATATCTAATCCAACATCTTTTGTTAACGTATCTTCCCATTGATTTATCAAACCGTGTGGTACAATAATTAATGTGGTTTTTATGTTTAAGTAGGTATTTCTTTGATTGTTACTAAGTCTTGATACCATAACATGATTTGTAACTTGTTGAGGTATTATAAATGCTGGACTTGGATTTTTATTAACACTCAATAATGTAGCCATTGCAAGAGTTTTTCCGGAACCAACTTTATCAGAATAAATTCCAAAATTTGTTCTCAATTCTCTATTAATATCAGTTCTAACTATTTTATGAGTATTTTCAATTTCTCTCATTTTCCATATTGCCTTCTTTTGATGTTTAAACAATAGAATTCTTAGTTCTTCCGGTTGATTTATTTCTTGATCATCAATATTTATTATTGAAAATAATCTTGTGCGACGTCCATTACTGCTGTAAATAAATGAGTTAGACATATTAATTGTGCTTATTTTACTAATAAATAAACAAAAGTGATTCATTTTTTTTTGGAAAAATGAATCACTTTTTACTAAATAATATATATGCCCTTAAATCTAAAATGTATTTAAAACCGCTTAAGTTACATAACAGTTTCAAAACTTTTATTATCAATGGGTTTAGAAACAACAGATTCACATATACACAAGTAGTATATGGTGTAAATATTGATAAATGTGATGGAACTTCAATTTTAGATGGATTGAATTATATTAAAAAACATTATGAATGCAATTTATTGAAACATCTAACTTTACCATATACCAAGTGTGTTTCATGTTTTTCAAATTCAGATTGTATAAATTGTAGTATGAACATTAATGGAAAAAATTTATTAGCATGTAATACTAATATTAAAGATATTAATGAAATTTACCCAATAAGTCCTTGTCCATCAACTAATAATGAAATTAGTTTTGAAAATAATACTTATTTTGTGAATTCTAAATATGGATTATTTGATTCTGAAATAGAATATTCCAAAAGAATTTGTATGTGAATATTATGGTAATGATTTTTAAAGTATTCCTTTATTTGTCGTATGTGTGTAATGCTTTAAAAACTGGAAATACTTTTTCTAATTCAAAACCAAAGATATTGACAGCAAAACAAGAAAAGTATTCACAATTATTAGAAGATAAAAAAATAAGTCTTGTTGTTGTACACGGACCAGCGGGAACTGGTAAAAGTTGGTTGGCAGTAAAAACTGCTATTGAAAAGTTAAAAGATAATTCAGTAAAAAAAATTGTATTAACTCGTCCAATTGTTTCAGTTGAAGATGAAAATCTTGGTTTTTTACCTGGGAATATAGATGATAAAATGAATCCATGGATACAACCCCTTTATGATATTTTTAATGATGAAAAATCAAATAAAAATATTGATATTAATTCTTTAGTAAAATCTGGAAAAATAGAAATTATCCCAATCGGATTCATGAGAGGTAGAACTTTTACAGACACTTATGTTATTGCTGATGAAATGCAAAACAGTAGTCCTCTTCAAATGAAAATGATTTTAACAAGAATGGGTGAAAACTCAAAAATAATTGTTACAGGAGATTCAAGTCAATGCGATTTAAAAATCAAAGAAAATGGTTTGATTCATTTCCTAAAAGTTATAAATAATTACTTCAAAAATAAACATGAAATATATAACAACGGTATTGGAATTGTTAAGCTAGATATAAAAGATGTAAAACGTAGTCCTTTGGCACAAACAATACTTGATATATATTCTTCACCGTCTCCAGAACTTGAAGATAATCAAACAATTATGCCCGAATATTTATCGAAACCTGTACAAACTAATTGCGATTGTTGTTGTGATGAGTCAGATGAAAACACGTGTAGTTGTTTGCATTGTGGTAGGGGCGTCTAATTTAAAGGCTATTTATTTGATTTATAAAACCAAATAAGACTATTAGTCAATATATAATTATAGTACATAACATATGAATTATCTAAATGCGATCAAGAAGACCGCTGCTTCCCATAATTCCCCAATAGAACCACATATAAAATCAATTAATAATGAAGTTGTTTTAACAAATGATGAAAATTATTTAAAAAATGTTGAAGATTCTTTTATAAGTGATTTATTACCAGAATTGATAGATATGTGTAATTTTTTTGTTGAAGAAAGTCTTAATATGAAAAATCCTATTCTTATGAAACATCATTATGGTCAAACAAATTTTGTATCTGAAATAATGAATTTATTCCAAGAAAATGCTTATGTAAATATTATTGAACAAGAGGAAGAAGAATCTGAATTAGAAGATGAACTTGATCCAATTGATATTTATAATGTAATTCCAAATGATAAATTTTGATTTTTATTAAGCGCTAATAAATGTAATATTAGTTTAAATAAATCATGATATGTGTTGGATTAGATGAAGTTGGGAGAGGTCCCTTTTTTGGTTCACTTTTTTGCGGTGCTGTAATATGGAATAATGATAAAGAATTTGATGAACCTGAATGTGGCTTTCCAAAATCTTGGGATTCAAAAAAGATTAGTGCAAAAAAAAGAAAAATATTGTCTAAATGGATAAAAGAAAATGCTATTTGTTGGGCGATTGATTCTGCCACATCAGAAGAAATTGATAAATATAATATTCTTAAAGCAACAATGATGACTTTTCATAAAACTTTGGATAAAATAACTGTTCCTTTTGATATGATTTATGTTGATGGTAATCGATTTGAACCATATTGTGGTAAACACGATTTTATTCCACATGAATGTTTTATAAAGGGAGACGATACTCATATATGTATTGGAATGGCCAGTATAATTGCTAAAGTAGCCCATGATGAATATATTGAATCTTTATGTGATGAAAATCCAGATTTAGATGAAAAATATGGATTAAGAAAAAATATGGGATATGGTACAAAAGCTCACATTGATGGAATATTAAACCATGGATTTACAAAATACCATAGAATGAGTTTCAAAATAAAGCAAATACCAAGCTCTTATTATGAATCTTTCCAAAAAAATAGAAATAATAATTGAGAAAATTTATTTTGTTTTATTAATTATAATGAACGTTCAACAAAAACTTATAGCTACTTTTGTTACTGCTGGAATTTTAATTGCGATTTCAATTTCAATTCAATATATAGATGCTGAAAATCTGAATAAGGATATGATCAAATATGTTATCGGTGGATTATTACTTTTAACTTGGATATTTTTTGTATTTATTTCAGATTTGTATATGATAATCGGACAATTATCTAAAAGAGTTGATGCGTATCAATCTCAACTTCATTCAAAAATTATGAAAAGATATGTTGAAGCAGAAAATCAATGTGGCAAACAAATAGCTTAATTATTATTAAGACATAATAAATATATAGAAAGTTATAAAGTTATAATATATGAAAACAAGGAAAAGAACTAAGATACCAAAAAAAACATTTACTAAAAGAAAAGCTACCACCTGCAATCATTTAAGTCCACAAGTTCTTAATCTAATTGATGAATATTGGGATCTTGTTATTGAATATCAAACCAAACAAGACAGATTTAAACAAGCTTTCAAAGATTCTATTAAATGGAAAAAAAATTTACCAACTTATTTTGCAATACTTCCAAGAGCCTTCCCTGTATTTGATAAAGCAAATGTAGCTAATATAAATAATCCAGTACAACAAATTCAAAAAGGTATTGATGATTTAAGAAAGGATTTATTGGTTATTAATAAAGAATTTTCCCATATACATTCTATATGCGAAGTTGAATCAAGAAATAAATACGGTTTGTTACATACATTACCAACTAAAAAAATATGTTTATTTGAGTCTGTTTATCCTAATATTAGAAAACAAATTGCTATTTCAAAGGACGCGTTAAAGCAAACAAAAAAATCGAGTCTTAACAACAATAAAGTAATTAATAAATCTTCTAAATCAAAAAAAGTCCGATTTTCAACTAAGAGTACCTATATCTATTCTATCTAATATATCTGTATATTCATTTGTTATTTTATTAACACTATACTGACAAACTGCCATATTTGTTTCGGAATTTTTCCATTTATAAACATTTTTTGTTCTAAATCTATTTGTATCTTTTATTTTTGATATATTTATCTTTCCACGTTTTACGCCAACGTGATTTTTTGAACTTATCTTAATATTCAAATCAACAGTGAAAAACATTGTGTCTATATAACAATTATCAAATAAAATACCAATAGCTTTTATTTGAATAGTTCTCAAATTTTTAATTCGAATAATTATGTTATTATTTATATCATTCTTAGTATAAGGCATTCTGTTTTCATTTATATAGCCACTATAATTGTAACCATCTTTGAATAAATATATATCTTTTCTTTGAACAGAACCATTTTTTTTGATTAATTTAAATACTTTACCTATATAAATAGTCGTCCCTTCTAAAATATTTACAAGTTTATGTTCTTCTTGTGTTCTCGGTAGTTCTGATATTTGTGTGAATATTTCTAATTCATGTGTTCCAAATTCTATTTTTGATTTTCTACTCAATTCATTCAACATTATATTCTCTTTTGAAAGAATACTTATTCTATCCAAAATATTTGAAAAATAATTTGTTGTTTTATTCAATGTTATTTCATATAAGGACTTATTTGTTTGCATAGTTTCCCATTTATATACTTGTGGAGAATCATTTCTATTTATATCTGTATAACCAATCATATCTATAGATACATTACCTGGTAAAAATATTTTTCTTGAATTTCTAACAAATCCAGTATGATTTTTTGAGTCTAACATAGAATAATCACCACTATTAACACTAAAATACAAAGTATGGATATACTTATTGTTGAATTTTGGATCAATTGCTTTTATTTGTATTGATCTATCACCAATATCTTCATTAAATTGAATTTCTATATGGTTTTTAATATTATTTTCAGTATATGGTATTCTATTTTTATCGTATTCTCCTATTTCATTATATCCATCACTAAATAAGTATATACTAGTGTTTGATAAATCACAAAACAATCTACCAATATAAATACTTGCATTTTTTACATATTTTAAAGATTCAAAGATTTTATCGTATACAAAACCTCTTGTTCCAAATTCTACTCTTGGTATTAACTCACATTCTGGTTCTGGCTCCATAATTTCTGGTTCTGGTTCTGGCTCTGATTCCATAAACTCTGGCTCTGGCTCTGGCTCCATAAACTCGGGTTCTGGTTCTGGTTGTGGCTCTATTAACAAACTTATTCCATCCAAAATATCATTAAATCTGTTACTAATTTTATTAATTGTAAATTTATATAACGATAAATTTGTCTGAACTGCAGACCATTTATACACTAAAGGACCAAATCCACTTTTATCACCGTTAATCAAACTTATTGATATGGTTTCTCCATCATAAGTGCTTACACGACTATGATTGTAGGATTTCAAATTAGAATAAGTGTCGGCTTTAATTGTAAAAAACAAAGTATGAATATATTTATTCATAAATTTATTTCCTATACCTCTTACTTGAATTTTTATATTCTCTGGTATATTACTATCTTTTTTAAACTGAATTTTCAAATGATTATTTATATTTCCATCTATATATTTTGTCTTAAATCCGTGTATTTTTCCACTATTATTGTAACCGTCTGTAAACAAAAATATTTCATTGTTTAAAATAGTTAACTCATCTGATTCACTAATATCATATAATATTCCAACAAATTTACTTGTATTATTTATAGACCAATGTCCGGATTCTTCTGATGATAAACTATAATCATTAGTTCCAAAAATAATCCAAGGTTCTATTTTTTCATTATATGTAATGTGTCTCCTATTATATCTAATTGATTTCGGTTTTGACATTATATAAGATTTTGAAGATAACTCCGGTTTTGACATTATATACTTGGTAGTTCCGTATTTTACTTCATCATTATTAACATAAGATGGAATATTTTCATATGATTCTTCTTCTAATAATGATGATGTTTCTGTGAATCTATTTAGCTCTTCCAACTCATATTCTTCATCTGAAATCAATTTTTCTTCAATATCTGATTGAAATAATTCCAGTTTTAAATCATTTACTGTCTCTGTTTGAATTGTGGGAAGTGCTGAACTATAAGTTGTTGTCAATTCTATTGGTTCCATATATTCTTCATTATACAAAAGACCCAATTCTTCATAATTTATAACTATATCAAAAAATGATATATTTCTAATATCCAAATTCCCTACACTAAAACGATCTTTTACTTTACTTAAATTTGTACTACCCCTATTCCCTATACTAAAATATGAATCATTTTCATCGTTATTAAAACTTCCATTTATTTGGCCCGTATATTCTAAATATTCTAAAGAATTATCCGTAGTCGAATCTTGTATTTTTTTATCAATATACAATTTTACATTTCTAATATTTACAGTATTATTGTATTCAAACAATAAACAAATATGATGCCAATTATTATCACGTAAATCACAAGATGGAATAATATTGCTTTTATTAATTGAATATTCTCCATTTGAATTTCTAAATTGAATAGTCAACTTTCCTAAATCGGTTGTTTCATCGGCATCCTGATTTAATGCTATATTTATAAAGCTTAATCCATTTATAGTATTGTTATTATTGAATAAATAAATTAATCTGTTTTCAGTCGGTTTTATCCTAACCCATACAGAAAATGTCCAATTTGTATCTAAATCAAAATTATTAGTATCGTTAATAAACACAAATCCACTATTTGTTGTCATAAATTCTGGATCATCTGTGGTTAATTCGTTACTTATTTCTATATAGTTTTTGTCTAAATCATATTTTTGATTTAATAAAACACCATAATAAGATTTTATTAATGCAAATTGTGAAGATTCAATAAAATTTACTAAAGAATCTGTATATTTACATAACAAACTTTTACTAATTATTTCTCTACCTTCTGGTACTGTCCAAATAAAATCTATTTCCATGCTATCTCTAATTTGATTATAAGTTCCATGATTATAATAAGTTAAAATACCATAGTCTTTTAATAAATTTCCATTTGAATCTCTTGTTATTAATCTAACATTTCCAGTATCTACATTGTCTTCTAAACTACCAACTATACTCAATCTATAATTTTTATTTCTATATACTGGTAATTTAGCTATACCTATCCATCTATTTATACCATCTTTTTCTGATTTATAATAAGTATCCAAGGATTTATCAATCGATTTATTAGAACCATGACCAGATATACTACTACTTACATTTACTCTATCAAAATTTATAAATTCACTATTTGTTGTATTAAGTATTGGATTTTCTAAATTAAAATAGATTCCGGGATTGAATAGCGCAAAGCCATCTGATTCAATTGTTCCAAATGAATAATAGTTTATCAAATCAGATTGTGAATTTATTGGACCGAATAATTCACTATAATCTATTTTTTCACCTAAACAATCTATTTCTAAATCGTTTATTATAACATTTTTACTTTGTTCTTCTAAATTTTTTACATTATAGTATACCTTTTCATTATTGATATCTATATTATTAATGCTATTTGATTTCAATATTACTAGGCCAAAAGCTATGTAATCATTGTTATTATCTATTTTATGCGTTAATGAAGCCGATTTTACTGAATACTCTTCATATTGTTTTAAAACTTCTGTAGCAGATAAAACCTTATTATATATTTTAAACTTAGTTAATACTGAATCCGGATTAGAATCACCTAGTCTTTTTCCTGATTCCCAATTACCTCCAAGACTAATCATTTCTGGTGTTTCTAAAAATAATGGAAACTTTCTTTCTTCAAGTGTTGTATTTTTGTCTAAGAATCCTAAATCTTTTGAAAATGGTTGACCATTTATATATATTGATGCACCATATCCATCTTCATGTATTATCCATACTAAATGTATATTCGATAATTTTGTATCAAAAGTTTGCCTATATTGCCAATCATTAGAATTGTTAGTCCCAGACGTTCTTACAATTAAATCTATAATATTTCCATTATTAGAACGAATTATACGATACCATTGACCATCGAAAAATGTTTCATTTCCCATATAAAACAAACAAACATCATTAGTACTTGTACTATTATCATTAAATATATATGACATCTCATAGCTCATACCAGGACCAATTGGTATTGATTCTAAAGTCAAATATTCAAAATTAGTAAATGTATATGGTAAAGAATGTTCGATGACCTTCTCCTCTTCTTCATTATTTTTAATAAACAAAGGGATTGAATAGTAATCAATACCTATATTACCAATATTCCAATAATATAATAATTGCCATGGTTCTGAATAAAAAATTATTTCTTCAATATCTAACTTTTCACTATTTACTAATTTTTTAACTACTATTGCAAAATAATTGTAAAAATCTATATTATTATCTAAATAATATATTGATCCATTATTTTTGTTTTCTTTTGTTACTGGAGAAGCATTTATAACATCCAAAATCTCTGTCCAATCAAATCTATCTGTGGAACCATATATTTTGAAATCTTTTGGACCATTTTCGATTTTTTTAGAAATTATTTTTAATGAATTCAGTTTTATCTTTTTGGAAGAAGTCTGCTCATTTGGAGGATATATTTTATATTCTCCTAAATCAGTATTATATCCAACCCGACTTGTACCATCCGTCGAATATGAATAATCTGGTCCATTATAACCAATCTTAGAAGTTGTTATTTCTATTTTGTCAATAGATACACAATGTATTATATCAGATATTGGTATATTTTCATTTGATGGGGGGTTATTTGGTGGTGTATTGAGAAAAGAATAAATTACATTATTCGTTTCAATAATATTCGTTTCAATAATATTAGCACTATTTGATCCGTTATAATAAATAGCATTAGTAAAAACAAGTCCGTAATATTTATAAGATACGTTTATATAGTTTAAATTAATATTATATCCATTTGCATCAATTTGGACTTGGGTTGTACCTGCAATAAAAGTCCATGAAATATTATCATTTGATCCATAGTATATTATATCGTAAACCATATTTTCTGAACATACCAGTTTTATATTACTAACAATTCCTTTTTGGGGAAGTTTTATTGTTAAATATTCACCATAATGAGTCGCATGTCCTCCAGACTCTAATCCAAGATTAGCGTTTCTCACATAACTACCATTTGTAGTAAAACTTTTTATACTTTTCCATTTGTTATTTGTATATAACACATTTTTACTATAATTATTATTATTATAAAATCTCAAATCACCAATAATTACAGAAAATTCATTGTTATTATTAGCATTAATACTTTCACGAGTTTTCAAAATGAATAATCTATATTTTTTATAAAGTCCCGGATTATCAACATAAAACTCTGAATATGGCTTTTTTTCAATGTTTATTTTGTCTAAATCTTCAAATGTATCCCAACTTTTATGTTTTGTATATTCAAATACACTATGTATTGTAGTCCAAGTTAAACCATCATCATTTGAACCTTGAAAATGCCAATTTGTAGGCATTTTATACAAATAATCTGTCTTTTGTTGTTGTTCATCTAATTTTACACTATCTTCTTTATTTTCTTCTGATGAAATTAAACCTGCAACCCACATTCTGTATTTTATTATCATTTTTCCATCATTGGGTATTTCAGATAAAACTATTTTTGCACTATTATTTTCCGAATTTAATTCAAATTTATGATAGTCGAATGCCGCAACAAGATTGAATTTACCCATCATAGCATGCTGAGTCACAGTACAATAATAGTATATTGAAGATGAAGCAGAAATGCCATTTAAATACATTATAAATGATTGTGAACCACTAATACCCGAGTTATGATTACCATCTCCACTAAATGTTAAAGTGCTTGATGCTTGTTTATATCCAGTATCACTAATATAGAAAGGATGACTTGTTGCTTCACCAAGTCTTCTAAACTCATAACTATACGCAGCCATACATAATTCATATACTGGAACTGTTCCTTCCGAATCAGAGAAAAAGTTATAAAACCCAGAAACTCCATAAGTACCGTTATGGTTACCACCATCTACATATATAACTGTTGGAGCTGGTGCTGGTGCTGGTGCTGGTGCTGG
>CETY01198102.1_pt1 | contig 13714 bp, 4 predicted proteins | sample 361551 | NCBI WGS metagenome assembly CETY01 (sample SAMEA2623135, study PRJEB7988) | marine metagenome | biome: marine biome (ENVO:00000447); feature: deep chlorophyll maximum layer (ENVO:xxxxxxxx); material: "saline water (ENVO:00002010), including plankton (ENVO:xxxxxxxx)" | depth 45 m | reverse complement strand
ATCATCATCATTGAAATCACTTAATGTAGAAGAAGAAGAAGACGATACTTCAATCTCTTCTTTTTCTCCATACAATACTTGAATATATTCATGAATATATTCTGTATCTTTTTCCAATAATCTTCGGTTCATTTCATTCATAAAGTACTTGCGATAAATATTCATTAAACGAGTAAGAATAGAGAGTAATCTCTTTAACATATCGAACGATGAAATCCCTTGAACCGAAATCTGAACAGAATTGTCCTTTTTTGAAATAATTAAATCAGGACCTTCCTCTTCAATATTGTTTTGAATATTACCATTTGGTTGTTGTTCTTTCATCCTCATTGTTTCCTTCCATATTTCATATTCCTCTTTGATTTCTTCAATACTCATGTCCTTTCCAAAATCACGATACACCTCTTTCAATACTTTCTCATCATCACCCATATATATATTTGAATATGCCCGAAATGTTGATTGAATGGTATCCTGATTTGCATAGTTATTCACTCTCTTATAGTGAGCATATATTTGATTCGAACCCCCTTCTTCTTCTTCTATCTTTACACGGAAATACATTGATAAATTACTTATTATTTGACCAAAGAGGTTTTCTCCACTTGAAAAATGAGGAAAAACATTTCCTTGTGCATCTTCGTAATTTTCATTTTCATATTCGATCTGACAATCAATAAAATCAACCTTAATCTTCTCTTGTCGTGGGTTAAAAAATAATTCTTGTATGTCTTCCTCTGAACCAAAATGAACGATAGGAACATTCGAAAAAATAACCTTGTCTTCATTTATCTTTTGAATTACCTGATTACATTTTTGAATGAATACATGGATCGTTGATCTTCCAGATGTTTGATAATAAATCGCTTGATTTCTTTCCTCGGTTAATTGAGGATTGTATTTCCTCTTCTTAATAATACATTCAATATCTCCATTCATATGAATCACGAGAGTAGCATATATATCTAAATTAGTATCTAAACATACTTTAAAAAGTATCACATTCTTGGAATGAATAAAGTTTACCGCATTCGCATATTTTGATTGAGTATAAAAATCTTCCGACCAATCAACACATAACTTCTTATCAACTATCTGAATATCATTATTTTCTCTTGAATTACTATACAGAATTGAATCTTTCTTTAATTTATAGTATTTATCATTATGTGTATCTAATACTAACTTCACGAAAGGGACGTCATTTGTTACTTGAAACTTTGAAAACAACTTCGGTAAATCAACCAAATTGAGTTCGGGAGACTCTTTACTTATTTTGAAATAAGTGATTTCAAAATGATCACAATGTGGCTTTTCCGTATCAGGAATGCTGCGATTTACTATATCATATTCTCTAAAATACTGTAAAAGAGTTATATCTTCTTCGATGCATGTTTCCCTTCTTTGGGTGATATTATTTATATCATTACGATGTAAAAAAGGCCAGAACTTTTTTAATACTCCATTTTCAAAGGACTTTATCGTTTGAACAACATCTTGATTGCAATGTAACTGTTTGAGTTTCTCGGAATCTTCTAATTCACCATCTAATTTATGGAATGTTAAGTATTCTTTTATTGATGTGAAAAATAGAGTCTTTGAATTTATTTCATGAATAGTAAACAATTTCTTTGAATTATCATATTGATTATTATCCTTTTTATCATCATTTTCATCAATAAATGATTTATCTATTAGAGAACAAGGAGGTCCTGAATACAAATCATCAATCGTATTCATCTTTATCTTCTCATAACCAAAATCAATTGGTATAATTTCACCATCGTTTTCATAAACCGCATAAATGAAATCAGAAGGAATATAATCTGTCGGATCTAAAAATGTATAACAATATTTCGCCAATTTCATCTTCACAATTTTATTGGTATCGTCCTCATGAATCCTATCATTCCATATGAAAATAGATTCAATATCTGTATGGAACAATGTATCTTGAATAAGAGATTGATTCATTCCGAGATATTTAGCCAATTGTATCTCTTCTTTTTCGGATAATTGTTTATTCTCTTGTAGTTTTACGATTAATTCGTGATTCGGTCTTATTCGTAGTTCATCTTTCTCTTTCATAATTATTTTAGTATTTTCCCTTTGATAATCATCTAATTTAATTTCACATTCCTTTCCTTTTACCTTTATTACCTTCCCGTAAATATGAATTCCATCATTCGGTGTATAATAAACAAGGGAATTTTTTTTTATTTTTTCATCTGTTTCCATTAAATCATCACCTACAAATACAAAACAATAGGGTATTCCTTTTGATGTGGTAATACATTTAATTATATTATTACGAATAATTAAATCACTACAAAAACGATCCTCCATATACTACAAAAAATATTATTTTTTAAATTCATACGGTGTTGAATTTATTTCCATACCACAATAATTCTTTGGTTCCTCTTTATAATCCACGGGTTCATAAATACCCAATTTTTCACCTTCTTCCAATAGATACTTCATATTATCCCAGAAGATTTTCGGGTGACCAATTTCTTCTGTCATAACATGCGATAACTCATGAATAAATACAAAAATTATTGTGTTCTCATCTATAAACGTACCATCATTGTTTCGAATACACAATGAAATATGTTCTCCCTTATTAACAGAATAAGATGTATATTCTGCATTCTTTGTTGTTTCTGATAAATTATTCGGTGAATATTTATTCTTCATGTATGGAACACCTTCCTTCTCGTCATCCAATGATTGAATTAATCTCATCGCTTTTTGATTCAGTAATGCCAATTTATTAGCAGCTTCTTTTGATCCGGGACCCTTACGAACAATATAAATAAGATTGTCTATGTCTGACCTTTCTTGAACGATTCCGTGATCAATAAAAATTTTACTGATTATAATAAATAGAACGAATATACTTAGAAAGAATACGATGAATGAGTCCATATATATTATATATCTTTTTTTAAATTTGATTTACTTCTATTTAAAATGGTAACGTATAGTATATTTATACTATGGATAATGTAAAATCATCTTTTATTGATTTCAATATTATTGATATATCCTCAGACGATTTCCAAACAGGTCCAGAATATCATGAACGAGAGTTTATGTTAACCTTTTATGGAAAAACAAAAGACCATAAGAATGTTGTATGTAATATTATCGGTTACAAACCTTATTTCTATCTTCGTATCCCGAATAACTGTGGAAGAAGATTCACTAAGAGATTACTTGAAACAATTAAACAATTTATTCAATCCAAACCAAAAGTTAGAGGTCCCTGGAATGGAAACTATGAAGAAGAAGAATTAGAAACACCCAAATATTATAACTTCTACGGTTATAATTATGATCATAAAACAGAAGAAGTCCAGAAATTCCGTTTTGCCAAGATTAGTTTTCTAACTTATGGAGATATGAGAAAATGCATTTCTGCAATCCAATCATTCTATAATGCTAATTTATCTATTGTATCCGTAAATAAGTTCATCAAAGAATACAAAGATGGAAAAGAAAAACATGATACTATCGATGCAAATACCAAAGAATGGTTTTATCAAGAACATAATTGCGAATGTGTAGCTAATCTTTATGAATCAAAGATCCACCCACTATTACGATTTTTACATGAAAAAGAACTTCAATCGTGCGGATGGATGAGAGTTAATGATTATCAACACTATTTACAATCAGAAGATGATAAAAACTTCAATGTGGATATTGAAATTCACTGTATCCCTATGAGATATATTCAACCGATCCATTCCGAAAATATCGCTGGATTTATAACCGCATCCTTTGATATAGAATGTGACAGTTCCCATGGAGATTTTCCAAATCCCAATAAAGATTTTATGAAATTGGCAATTGATATTCAAGAATCTTATTTTAGAGAATCAATTCATATGAGCAATAGCTCTATTATTAAAAAAGCAACCATCAAAAAATACATTCTCGAAGCATTCGGAGAAGGATCAGAGAATATTCAAAATTTATTCACTCATAATGGACCCTGTTCAGAAGAAAGTTTAGAAACTATTATGAATCAAATAAACAGCTCTGTATTGGAACACCTGGATAATTCAAAACAAACCAGCAAATCAAGGGATATATCAATCCAAGAATTAACAAAAATACTAAATACTTTACAAAATAAAGAAGGAGAAGATATTATTATTAAAGGTGATCCTATTATTCAAATTGGAACTGTATTTCACCGCTACGGAAACAAAGAATGTTATAACCGTTCTATTGTAGTTATTGGTAATGAAGATCCTACTGAAAAGATATGTGATCCACTTGATGAATATGGTATTGATGTCTATGAGTGTAAGACAGAAAAAGACCTTCTATTAAAATGGAAAGATATTATGCTCTATCATAATCCAGATATAATAACAGGATACAATATCTTCGGTTTTGATTTTAATTATATTATGGAACGCGTCGATATTCTATTTCCATGTAACGATAAATGTACGAAATCCGCGATGTATTCCAATTGTGATTACCGTTGTCCTAAGAATGAATTTTATCGTATTGGGAGATTGATGAGAAATAGAGATTCAGACCGAATTCAATCATTTGAATCACTTCAAACAAAACTTGAAACAAAGAAAACATCAAGAGATTACAAGAAGTTCTGGGAGAAAAAATGTCAGCCAATGAAGAAAGAATTATCATCCTCCGGTCTCGGAGACAATGTTCTCAAATATATCGCTATGGATGGACGTATTATCTTTGATATTCAAAAAGAAATTCAAAAAGGTCATCAATTAGATTCCTATAAACTTGATAATGTATCCGCCCATTTTATGAAAGGGAAAATTACAAAACAAGAAAAACTACCCATTCGTCAGAATGGAAAGATTATTGTTGGAAATATTCTCTATACTAAGAATCTAGGTAATTTAAAAGATGGTGATTATATTACTATTAAGTTGATTACAAAATATGGAGAATTAAACTATAAAGATAATCAAAAACTAAACGTTTCAAAAGTTGACAGGGAAAATCATCGTATGTTTATTGAACATCATATCGATCTCCGTAAAGTTAAAAAGGATCTATTGTCTTATGAATGGTGTCTAGCAAAAGATGATGTATCTCCTCAACAAATCTTTGATTTCCATAAGAAAGGAGGTAGTGAAGGTCGTGCGAAAATTGCCAAGTATTGTATTATGGATTGTGAATTATGTATTTATCTATTACTCCAATTGGACTTTATTCCAAATAATATAGGTATGGCATGTGTATCAAGTGTTCCATTGTCTTATATTTTCCTTCGTGGTCAAGGTATTAAGATCAGTTCATTAGTTACCAAAGAATGCTCTTTAAAAGATACACGGATTCCAACATTAAAGAATTATTCTGATATTCAAAATAATAATGACGGTTTTGAAGGGGCGATTGTCCTTGAACCTACACCTGGAATATATCTTGATGATCCTGTTGCTGTTCTTGATTATGCTTCCCTTTATCCAAGTTCTATTATTGAAAAGAATCTATCCCATGAAACTTACATCTGTACTCAGGATGAAAAAGATATTGATCAAGATAAATATAGTTGGATTCAATATAATAACAGAGATGATGATAATGTAAATGTTATATCATATGATGATTATAATTATGAAAAGAAAGGTAAGACCGTTCATAAAATTAAAGCAGGGACACAAACAACATGCTATTTTAAAAAGGCAGAAGGCGATGAAAATGATTTAACACGCCCTTTGGGTATTATCCCCACCATTCTCCAAACACTCTTAAATGAAAGAAAATCAACCCGAAACAAAATTAAATTAACAGATGATGAAAACAAGAAGAAAGTTCTTGATGGTCTTCAATTAGCATATAAAATATCAGCTAATTCCGTGTACGGTCAAATGGGAGCAAAAACTAGTTCGATCTTCTTTAAAAAAATTGCAGCATGTACAACCTCCATAGGTAGACAAAGAATCTATGATGCACGAGACGGTGTTGTTGAATGGGCTGAAAATCCAGGACCAAGTAACAAATCAGATTTTAACCCTCGTGGAACCCCATATCATAAACCAGAAGTTGTTTATGGTGATACAGATTCTGTCTTTGTCAAGTTTTCAAGAATACATCATGAAACAGGTATTGAATTGGAAGGGAAGGAAGCACTGCAATACTGCATTCAGTGTGGTGTAGAAGCAGGTGAATGGATTACTAAACATAAAATGCACAAACCCCAGGATTTAGAATATGAAAAAACATTTTATCCATTTATTCTTATCTCGAAAAAGAGATATACAGGTGATAAATATGAACTACAATCCGACAAACCCAAAGAAAGAACATCTATGGGTATTGTTATGAAGAGAAGAGATAATGCTGCTATTGTAAAATACGTTTTTGGAAATGTAATTGAAATCATCATGAATCAAAAAAGTATTGACCGTGCAATGGAATGGCTTCAAAATACATTGTCCAATATTCAAAATGGTTCTATGGCAGAATCAATGTTTGTTATTTCAAAATCATTGAGAGGTTACTATAAAAATCCCGATGGTATTGCCCATAAAGTATTGGCCGACCGAATGGCAGAAAGGAATCCTGGTGATAAACCAAAACCAAATGATAGAATACCCTATGTTTATATTCAATTAACCAATGAACAAAAATACGATTATGAAAATAGATATAAATCGGGACCAAAGAAAGGTGAACCCCGATTAAAAAAGATATTGCAAGGGGATCGCATTGAAACTCCCGATTATGTTCAACAAAAACCTGAATTATCAATTGATTATTCCTTCTACATCTCCAATCAAATAATGAATCCTGTAAAGCAAGTCCTTGATTTAGAAAAAGATGAAGAAGAAACAACACAACTATTTAAACAATTCATAGGATAAACCAATCTTCGTTTATTAGTAAGTTAATTTTTTTATATTTAATAGTATAATATAATGGCTGGTGGTCTCATACAACTTGTAGCCTATGGTGCCCAAGATGTATATTTAACAGGTAATCCGCAAATTACTTTTTTTAAAGTCGTCTATCGTAGACATACCAATTTCTCAATGGAGTCAATTAAACAAACTATTAATGGTGATTCAACAATTGTGAGTTCATCTGTAAATAATATTGGATCTGTTGTTATTTCTAGGAATGGTGATTTAATTACAAAGATCTTTGTTCAATGTAATGTTGACAATAACCAAGGTATATGTGGAGATCATCTAATTGATGATGTTGAAATAGAAATTGGAGGTCACCGTATTGACAGACATTTTAGAGAATGGAATCAAGTGTGGTCCGAATTAACTGTCCCTGAATCAAAATCAACTGGTTTTAAATATATGTCGGGGGCATTTAATAATAACATAGTTACAAGTGGGAATAGTAACCAGAGCTCCATCATATATCCTCTGAACTTTTGGTTTTGTAGAAATAATGGATTGGCGTTACCGTTAATCGCTCTTCAATTTCACGAAGTTGAATTAAAAATTAGATGGGGAACAGGTTTATATTCTTCATCAATGAACGAACACTTAACAAGAAAAGAAGAAACACTTGGGTCAAATGAAATTGAAGTCGAACTTTGGGTTGATTATATCTTCTTAGATACCGATGAAAGGAGGAGATTTACACAAGTTTCTCATGAATATTTAATTGAACAGGTCCAGGTTCAACATGAAAAAGACGAATCCAAAAAGACATTCAAATTAAATTTTGAACACCCCGTGAAAGAATTAATCTGGACAAATCCAACAGATGGATCATTGACAACAGAAAAAACACGAATTGAAATTAATGGTCATGATCGTTTCGTTGAACAATCAAAAGAGTATTTCCAAATCTATCAACCCTATACTCACCATACTTCCATTCCTGGATATAATATTAAAGAAACTGAACTACCAAAAATGTTATCAAAACCGATCCATATTTTATCTGGAACAGGTGTTTGTAAAAGCGGAATATTAGATACAGCAAATACATTTAGAATACTGAATCAAACAGCAGATAATTTAGAGATATATTCAGATTCAACATTAGCAACTACATTGAAAGTAGGAGATATCTTAGAAATTGGATATTGTATTAAGGTTTCTGGTAATTTAGATACAACAGCAACTCCTGAGAATGTTGATATAACTGCCGCTGAGGAAAAAAATATAACAATCAAAGCTACTATTCTAAAGATCGGAACAGAAGTAGTCGGCGGACTTAAACAGTTCACAATAGGATTTGATGTTTCATCGGGGACTAATTTAATTATGGATACTCCGGAAGCTTCTTTTAACGGTGGTGGCCATTTATCAATTATCGCAAGAACACAGAATCCTCAATCAAGATGTTCACAACTTAAAAAAGATATTAATGTCTATTCATTTTCGTTAAACCCCGAAGAACATCAACCCACAGGAACATGTAACTTTTCAAGAATAGATAGTTCTAAATTAATTATGAGCTCTTCAACAAAGGTTAGTAATATTTATGCTGTGAATTATAATGTCCTTCGGATTATGTCAGGTATGGCAGGTCTCGCTTATGCGAGTTAAATTACTAAATATAATCTACTCTATCTTAAATATGGGAGGCGGATTAATTCAATTAATTGCAAAAGGTAAATCAGATGTTTATATCACAGGTAATCCACAGTTCTCTTTCTTTAAATCTGTATACAGAAGACATACCAATTTCACAATTGAATCGATTGAACAGAGTGTCCACGGTCTATCAGTTGGCGAATGCAATGTACATACAAAACTCTCGCGGAGTGGAGATTTAATCACTAATATATGGATTGAAGCTTTACTCGATCGGGGGGATGCTCAGGGAGATAATTCAACATCATATATTAATTGGACTGATAATACGGGTCACGCATTACTCAAAGAATGTTCTATTTCAATCGGAGGTCAATTAATCGATAAACATGATTCGAACTGGTTGGATATTCGTAGTGAAATACATGATACTTTCACAAAAGAATGGATTGGATTAAATAAACATGCCGCGAAGAACCCTTATCTAAAATCAGGATCAATTACATCCAACAATGAAAAAACGAAAGTCTATATCCCTCTCCATTTTTGGTTCTGCAATAATCCTGGATTGGCTTTACCTATTATTTCACTTAAAAAACATGACGTTGAATTTAAAATGACATTAAGGTCTGTTGAAAAATTATTAAACTCTGATACAATTGCACCACTTACATATACAAATACAATCCCGAATGTTAAAGTATGGTGTGATTATATTTTCTTAGATAAAGAAGAAAAAATGAAATTCTTAACAGAAAAAAGGGCATATTTAATTGAACAAGTTCAACAAGGAACATACACTATGGGTAATAAAGTAGAACTCAAATTCAATCATCCAGTAAAGGAATTATTTTGGTTTACTCAAAATAAACAAGTTTCTTCTGCATCACCAAATAATGGATCAATCGATGCCGCATCAAATACAGTTGGATCACTGACACAATACAATGACTACTTTAATTATAAAAATACTCAACAAGGAAATACAGAAAATATATATGGTGTCAGATCAAATGAATCATTTTTATCAATGAATATCACTATGAACACCATTGAACGGTTTAGTAAAAGAGACGCTACATATTTTCGTCTATGTCAACCGATTCAATCCAAACATAGACTTCCCACAAAACTTATCTATATGTACTCCTTCGCATTAGAACCCGAAAAACACCAACCTTCGGGAACATGTAATTTCTCAAAAATAGATGATATTTTTATGAACTTTGAAACAAATATAGATCATTCCAATGAACATTTAAAAGTATACGCTCTAAATTATAACGTTCTAATTGTTACATCAGGTATGGGGGGTCTTGTTTATAAAACATAATTACAATACAGATATCTTTAAAATACAAGGAGGATAGGGTGTATTCCCTAAGAATCCAGCCGCTAAACTATGAGATGTTACTGATGAAGAAGCGGCCACATTTATATGATACGTAGACCCACTTGAAACATTTAATATCCATTCACAAGTCCTTGTTCCAGAAGTATTTGCATTGTTTGTTATGATTCTCCGTGTATTTTGATTATTTGTTTCCGAATAATCCGAAGACCATTCTGAATATGTCCCTGAATTACTATTTCCCGATAAACCAAGATACAATGTTGTTCTGTCTGAGAACGAAGAAACTCTATTATATACAGTGAAACTGACAAGGACCAATGAGGATGTTGGTGTAAATGTCGTTTTGATTGATCCATTAAAAATATTCGCCATCTGTGATGTTAAGCTGAATAAATCTGTTCCTGAGGAAGGGGAATAATTTTTATAATTAAGTATTGTCCCTGGTAATTTACCCCAACTTGTTATACCCGAACCATTCGTTATTAATGATGTTTTATCTTCTCCATCGTCCTCAGGTAATTTAATTGTATAGTTTGCCGACAATGTATCTGGTGGGTGAATTGTAACTGTCTTATCCCCTTGTTTTAAACCAACACTATTTACCTTAATATCATCTTCCAAACCTACGGTAATGTCACCTGTTTGTCCCGAGACTGAAACCTCATCTGCCGTCCCTGTCAAGGTACTTACATAATTACCCGATGTTTGACTTCCCAATTGAACTGCATTTGAAGCTATTTTCGCAGTTGTTACTGAACTGTCTGATAAATGATTTGTATCTATTTTATCATTTTGAATACTCAGAACCCCATCACTATTCAGTGTTGCATCACCACTTATCGCTTTTGATTGTATCCCGGTTCCATTGCCAATAACTATATTTCCACTTGTCTTAGCATCTAAGTAGGTATTCTCCGATGGACCCCCAACTATTAAACTTCCAGGATCCATAGTGGCAAGTTTTCCCAAGGTTACAGAAGTATCTTGAAGCATCCCTGTTGATACTTGGACTTCTACAACATCTCCTCCTGCGCTATGAGAACCCAAAACTCTCTCTGCACTAACTATGTTCTGTATTTTTGAATATTCAATTGTATTGTTATCTATGTTATCATTTTGAATCACCTGATATGATATACTCAGAACTCCTTCTCCATTTATTGTTGCATCTCCACTCATCGCTTTTGATTGTACATCTGTTCCATTGCCAATAACTATATTTCCAATTGTCTTAGCATCGAAGTAGGTGTTTCCCGATGAACTACCAACTATTAAATGTCCACGTGGTATATTAGCCATTTTCCCTAAGCTTACGGAAGTATCCGTTATCGTTAGTTCTCCATTTCCATCTATCGTAGCGTCGCCACTCATTGCTTTTGATTGAAGGTCTGTCCCGTCACCTATTAATATATTTCCACTCGTACTAGCATCTAAGTAAAAGGGTTCCGAATTTTTACCAACTATTAAACTTCCGGAAGTTATATCAGCCATCTTTTCCAAAGTTACCGAGTTTGAAGCCAAGTTACCAGTTAGAATCCCCTCTGTCTTTATTTGGACCTCATTACTTCTATTTTCTAAAATTTCAGAACTGGAACCTTCCACAACAACAAAGTTCGTTGAAGAATAAGAAGCAACACCTTTTACAGTTGATGAAGCATGAACCACTGTTAATTTATTATTATCAAGATCTGTTGATAGAACCGAATTTCCCGCTGTTAACTGAATACTAGCCACCTGGACATTACCAGTTCCAACCGTATTCCATGTTAAAGTCCCAGATCCGTTTGTCGTTAATACTTGATTTGGAGATCCATGGTTTGGTGGTAAAATCAGATTGTAGTCCGAAGGAATACTCAGAGGAGTTGTTATTTTTACCTTCTTACCACCTGATAGAAGGGATCCGTATAAAAATATCTCACCTGAATAGGCAGATTCTTTATTCCTTATATTTAATTTTCCATTGATAGTTACTTCTTGGGTTAAGAAATCACCATAAATTAATGAATCAATACCCTTTTTCGTTGTTCCAGAATGAATATATAACTTATTTGAGAGAGTTAAACTATTTGTAGATGGTCCAGAATTTACACCAATACATATATTATAATCTGTTTCTGATGAACTACTCGGTCCACTACTCTTTCCTATACATATATTATTATCTTGCCGAAAATGATATCCACTCATATCCCCTACAAATACATTTCCACCATTCACAGAAGTGTATCCACTCTGATATCCTAAAAATACATTACTTGTCCCATTTGAATTATTATATCCGGACCTGTACCCTATAATAACATTCCTCTCCGAAGAAACAATTAATCTATGTGCGTCCTTCCCTATAATAACATCATAATTGCCCGTTGAACTAGTTTCACCCTTTGAAACATTATTTCCGATAAATACATTCCCAACACCATTATTAAAGGTTTCCGCAGATTGACTCCCTATAATTATATTATCATGTCCTCTTATATTATTCTTTGCACAACGATAACCAATAAATGTATTGTGTGAAGATTGTGCATTACTTTCACCACACTCTCTTCCAATAAATGTATTAAAATTACCGTTTGTATTTGATTTACCACTATATGAACCGATAAATGTATTACTGATACCGGCTACATTATATCCGGATCTGTATCCAACTAATGTATTACCAGAACCGGATAACTCGTATCCACTTCTCGTCCCTACACATGTATTCTCCATCCCTTGATAACTTGATAATCCTTCACCCGAAGAATAACCAATAAATACATTATTCTTTCCACCACCAGATGGAGAATAATTATAATTTGATATTGATAAGTCGGATATAATTTGATAAGTTCCATTCACATATTCTTTGATAAGAACATTCGAAGAATTTGTATTCAATGTAACATTCTTCCCCGCATTAAATCCGAAATATAAATTTTCTTTCCCCACCGAAGAAGAATCAAATTCAAAGGTGATACTATTTTCTTCCGTGAGTGTTAATTGTGTAAATCTCCCCGTGTATGGAGTATTTGTCCCTATTGAACCTATTAACTGAGTTGATGTTAAGCTATCATTCACAGTTACCTGTTTAAAAGTAGATGTTCCCGATGTTACATTCAATGTTGATGATAATGTTGTTGTTCCTGATATATTCAATATCCCAGTTGATTGCAAAGATGAAAACTTTCCACTATTTTGAGTATTCGTACCAATCGCACCTACAATTTCATTTGACGTTAACGTTCCAGTTAGAAGTATATTACCCGAACTATCTATTGTAGATATATTTGTTGTTGATGAATTATTCGTTGATAATGAACTCCCTATCTTGATTTCATCATAAAATAATACTTTACCATGAACTTTATTCAATCCAGATGTTTTCAATTCTACTAATCCATCAACTGTTAAATTCTCATTTACAGTTACTTCTTTAAAAGTAGATGTATCAGCCGTTACATTTAATGTTGAAGATAATGTTGTTGCTAATGTAACATCTAAGGTCCCCGTGATACTTGCATTATTCTTAACAGTTAAATCATTTTCCAATGTAATATCATTGATATTTTGTAGATTGCCTAGGGACTCATCGTCGACCTCCACGGTGGATAAAATAGTGGTCGGAGAACTATCTGTTGATCCAGAACTATCATATAATTGTATAGTCCCATTAGTTTTATTTAACTTTATAGTCTGTCCTACATAAATATCTTCATCTGCTACTATTTCTTTCTTCGCAATTAAGTTTCCATTGATCCCAACCCAAGAATTACTATTCGTTGCATTATGGTATCCTTCGATTAATGAATCGTCCGTATCATTTGGTGATATCGCCAAAAAATTTACACCAGTTGATGGT
>CETY01025841.1_pt1 | contig 13735 bp, 15 predicted proteins | sample 361551 | NCBI WGS metagenome assembly CETY01 (sample SAMEA2623135, study PRJEB7988) | marine metagenome | biome: marine biome (ENVO:00000447); feature: deep chlorophyll maximum layer (ENVO:xxxxxxxx); material: "saline water (ENVO:00002010), including plankton (ENVO:xxxxxxxx)" | depth 45 m | reverse complement strand
ACTAATTCTGTAGAAGTCATACGGTGGAAAGATGCTTTGTCTGACCATGGTTGGAGTGATACAAGAGAAGCTGAGTTAGCTGATGTATTATCTGTGGGATTTTTAATTGCAGAAAATAAAGAAGCTGTAATGATAGCTACTACATGGGCTGAACCAGAGAGCAATGGTAGAATGAATATTCCTAAGGGGTGGATAAAGAGTAGAAAAAAAATTAATATTGCTGAAAGGAATACTGAAGATGTTAATCGAGATAGATGAAGTTCTATCGGCTAAGATTACAAAACAAACTTTAAAACAAACGTATGAGGATGTAGAAAGAGAGATCCAAGAATATAAAAAAGGTTATAAGATTCCTCTTACAGAAGTACAGCAGGAAGATTTAATACAGCTTATAAAGATACAAAAAGCCCTACAGCCTGTACTGGATTGGTACACAGTGGGTGGTAATTTCTTAGTCGAATACGAGGAAGAGAAACAATCTAAGAAGAAGTACAAAAAAAAGTCTTGAATTAGTATTATTTCTGTGTAAAACAGAGTATACTTTAAGTGACATGTTTTTCCTAAGTTTGGGGTACGTCCAGTACCCCTTTTTTTTCCCTTACAATTAGAGGAGTGCATATGAGTCTTACGTCTAGTTCCACAGTATACAAACCATTTAAATATCCTTGGGCAGTTGAGTTTGCTGTTAAGTCTGAGAAGGCTCACTGGGGTGAGTGGGAGGCAAAGCTACAAGATGATGTAGCCCAATGGCAGTCAGGCAAGTTAAATGAAGCAGAGAAAAATCATATTACTCAAATACTTAGGTTGTTCACTCAAAGTGATGTAGCTGTAGGTACAAATTATCTAGAGCATTACATACAAAAATTTAAGAACAATGAAATCAGAGCTATGCTGACTAGCTTTACAAACAGAGAGTTTGTACATCAACGTAGCTATGCACTACTCAATGATACTTTAGGATTACCTGAAGAAGAATACTCTGCTTTCTTAGAGTACGAGCAGATGAAAGAAAAGATAGAGTTTATGACAGACCTAGATACAAACTCAGTTACAGGTTTAGGCAAAGGTATTGCCAGATCTGTAATGAATGAAGGTATGTCCTTGTTCTCAGCCTTTGTTATGCTATTAAACTACCAGAGATACGGTAAGATGAAGGGTATGTGTGAGATTGTAGAGTGGTCTGTACGAGATGAGACAATGCACTGTGAGGGCATGGTCAAGTTATTCAGGGAATACTGTAAGGAACATCCTAGAATAGTTACTGATGAGTTCAAGAAAGATATATATCAGATGTTCAGGGATGGTGTAGCCTTAGAAGATGCTGTTGTAGATACAGCATTTGAGATGGGAGCAGTCGAGGGGCTATCAGCAGATGATGTAAAACAGTACATTCGGTACATAGCCGACAGAAGATTAATACAATTAGGTTTGAAAGGTAACTTTAAAGTCAAGGAGAACCCCCTAGAATGGCTCGATTGGATTGTTGGGGGTGATACCCTTAAGAACTTCTTTGAGGGTGTTGTGACGGACTACAATGCCTCTGGAATGGTAGGTGATTGGGGGTGGTCTACAACTAAAGAAAGGATAGCTGCATGATAATAACCTTACTACTAGCCTTACTTTTTAACCCAGTATCTGCAGGTGATGCAGTACTGGGTGAAGCAAAGTTTATGCAGAACTGTAAGCAATGTCATGGCCCTGCAGGTATGGGCATGGCTAGTTACCCAAAGGTATCTGGTAATGATATTGATTACACGATAGATAGATTAAAAACTTATAGGGATGGTATTGAGGTTGGCCCGAACTCTGCATTAATGATAATGATGGCTAGACCTTTATCAGATATAGATATACATAACTTAGCTGAGTATTTAAAAGAAGCAAAGAGGTAATAATACTTGATTAAATTTGTCGGGTTAGTGTTTTTGTTTTACTTGTTAGCTATATATCCTGTTTTATTTATGTATGGGTATATAGCTTGGGTTGCTTTTAATGTTTAATATATATCAAATGTGTAGGCTTGTAATCTATCCATGTATTGATAAATAGAACTCCAATCTCTTGTTTTTTCTAAATTAGCACCCTCGTTCTCTTGTGCATAAGCCTCTCTTATTTCTCTTTTCTCTCTTCTACTAAGACCTAAATAAGTTTGTCTGTGTATCATTTCTCTGTGCTTAGTAAATTCAGCCCTAGCCATCGTAAGTTCTCTTGCATGATTTACTGCATCTTTTAAACCTGTTGCCAATAAATTTTGTCTTTGATTATATGTTCCTTTTTTATACAAATCAAGTTCTATAACAGCATTTAAACTTTCTGCAACTACTTCATAAGAGTTTTTTATAACTGCATGATCAAACTCTCTTTGACCTGATCTTGGAAACATCCTCCATGGTTTTATTTCGTGTCTTGCTATTTCATTTTCAATTCTATTTAATTTAGGAGATACATTTACACCAGTAAAGTTATTAAAAAAAGCATCAGGTCTATCTCGTGGAGGTTTTCTAAAATAGTTTACTGATTCTGGTAGTATTTCTTTAGCAAAGGGTAATTTATTTATTGTTCTGTTAAATGCAGATAATGTTGATTTAGAAACTTCTGTGTCCCCTATTCTATTTTCTTTATCGTCTAATACATTTACATAATTAGGATCTCTAGCTACAGTTCCTTCTTCAGTAAATTGACTTAGAAAATCAAACAAAGGTTTTCCAGGTTGTATAACTCTTCCAAAAAAGTCAGATATTGTTTTTGCAACAGCTACAGAAAAATCATCTGCTGCTCTAGAATCTTCAGTAGCTTTTAACATTTTATCTACTAAATATCCTTGCGTACCTGCAGGAAGTTTCATTCCTACTATAGCTTCAAATGATTCTTTCCAAGAATAATCTCCTTCTCCTCTTCTTTCTAGTTCTCTGTTTACTTGGTCTGGGTCATTAGGATTAATAAGACCTAGATACACACCCGTCCTATTTACTAAATCTGATTTAACTAAGTAATCTGCTATTGCAAAGTATGGAGCTATAGGAAATATAGGTCTTAAATCAAATGTAGAACCATCTTCATTAATCATACTGTACCAAGGAGTTCCTGCAGTATCAGGATTGTCTAAAACTTCTTTACGATGAGCTATAGCACTTGTTAGCATCATCATTCCTACTGTACCTTTAGAAAGATTTTGTACTCCTTGTCTATACAAAGCAGTATCATTTTTTAGTACTCCCCCTAGCATATCTATAGCCCCTGATGTAGCTCCGAAAGGAGAGTATCTATATTGAAAAGCTAACGCATTTGCCATAAATCTGGGAAATGTTATTGCTAAAGAACCTCCTGGTAAATTCTCTAATAATTTTACAGAATGATATGCAATTCCTTCCGCAGTACCTTCTAATCCTGATTTACTAATATCAACACTTCTCATTTTAGGTTGATATGTAAATGTTAAAGTCATTGCATCGTCTGCTGCTTTTTGTAATATACTTGTCGGTATTGGTACATCTTTAGAAAGAAAGTCATTTAAATTTGTACCTGTTTCTTGCAATCTTTTCTTTATAGAACTTACAAATAAAGTTTTTCTAAAGAAAGCATCTTGTGTAAGGTTTAAGCCTGAAATAAATTTTAAACTTTTACCTAAGTCTTCTGTTCCTGTTTCTTGTAAAGCACCTACTAATTTGTTTTTTAGTAAAGGATTGTCTTTTAATATTGCATCGGTTATTTCAGATGTCATTCCATACCTAGTCATACTAGTTAATAACTCAAAATTATTTTTAATACTTTGAGTAAGGCTATACTGATTTCCTAGGGGAGGAACTTTACCATTTGTAATATATGAAAGAGGTTTAGTTAAAGAGTATATTCCTGCTTCCATTAAATCTGCAGCCATGTTCATACCGATAGCACCACTTGTACCTATTACATTTCTAACAGTAGTAGATAATGCACTAGTAACCAGCACTTTAGTTTTTCTTTCTTGTTTAGTAAGCCATTTTACCCATCCAAAGTTTAAAGGATTTAAATTATTTTCAACTCGATTAACTTTATCTAATAACACTTTAGCATCGGGGTCTAGTTGACCCATTCTTTCCATCATTTTTTTTAATCTTCTAGATACAATAGATGCTTGTGCCATTGTTCTACCTGCTTCACTAAGAGTAGCTTTTTGTAAGTCTCCTAATTCATTTAAACCTATATTATTTTTTTCTAAAATAGGAATTATATTTTTATATATAGTTTCATTAAATTCTTTTGCATTTGTTCCTGAAAGTTTAGCTGCTTTATCTAAAGTAGCATCATCAAATTCATCTAGTGTCCTAACTACATTTGTTAATGCTTCTGTAATAGCATCTCTGTGAGGTATGTACTCTCCTTTTTTGTATTTTTTTCCTCCTACTATTCTATCTTTTTCTGCTTTTTTAAGAAAAGCATTAGGGCCATATGTTTTGTAGTCTGTTTGTATAATTCTTCCTGCTATACCAAATGATTTTTTTATAAGGTCAGTTCTTACTTTTAAACTAAGTAAATCATTTCCTTCTACACCAAAAATTTCAGTAGATAAACCTTTTAATAACTTATTTCCTTTTTCTACATCTAAAGAATTTGTTATTTCTTTGACTTGAGTATCAAGGGCTTTGATATAATTATTTTCTTCTTTATTTAATTTTACTTTTTTGCCCCCTATCATTTTGTTGTAGTCTTCTACTGTTTTTAAAGCAGACACTTTTTCAAACAACTTTCCTTTTTTAACATCTTCTGCACCTGCTACTCTGTAATTAACAGCAGGGTAAGCAGACAAACCACCAAACACAGTAGCTATTCCTGTATTAATAGCTATGTTTGTTTTGTTTATTTCTGTTTGTCGTTCTTGAGATACAGCTAACTTTTCATCTAGTGTTGCTGATGATACACCTATAGTGCCTTCAGCAGCCGCACCTAGAGATATACCTGTAAGTCTTGCTCTTGATTCTATTTTATCTAATATCTTTTCTCCTGTTAAAGATTTGGCAGGAGCACCTGGTTTTCTAGCCCTTTGTTTTAATGCTACTCTTGCTGCTCTACTAGCATTTTTTCCTACTATCATAAGACTAACTTTACCAACACCAAATCCTAAGTATGTAGTTGGGTCAGATACAATAGCTACTCCTATATCTTTAGCAGCTTTAAATTTATTATCGTCAAATGCAGGTACAGCATTCCATACTTCAAAAGCATATCCTGCTTTTCTTTTAGCTTCTCTATCAGCTTGACTAGTCCACAGTGCTTCTTTACCTAAGTCGTAGTTATTAAAGTTTACATTTCGCATGTGAGTTGCAAAACGATCTACATATTCTTTGGCTGTTTCTTCTTTTTGTCGTTTGCCTTTTTCTCCAAATCTAACTTCCATATAATCTTCTATAAAGTTATAATAGTCAGCATCCTTATAAAGGTCTTTATAATTTATTTCAGACAGTTCTTTTTTCTTTGAAATTTCTTTACCTACTAATTCTTTTTTTTCAGCAATAGGTTCAGGGTCAGTCAGTTTATATTCTGGAGTAGTAGGAGTAGGTTGTTGTGGAGTTAAAAGATTTAAAACTTTGTCTCTGTAATCAGCAGTCTGACTACTTTTTCCTACAAGGGAAGGGCCACCATTGTATGCTTCTAATGCTTTGCCTAGATCGTCATTGTATCTATCTAAATTTTCATTCATTAAAGCTGCAGCACCAAGTATAGCCGACCTAGGATCGTAAGGGTCTACTCTAATGTTATATTTTTCTTCAAGTGCTTTAGCTGTGTCTGGCATAATTTGCATTAAACCTTGAGCACCTTTATCACTTACAGCATCTGTTTGAAAATTAGATTCTATTTTAGCTATGCTTTTTAATAAAGAAGGACTTACATTATATAACTCTCCTGCTTCATTAAAAATTTTATCGTACTCTTTTGTATCTCCTTCAAAAGGACTAGTAGGAATTTGTTCTTGCTGTTCTTGTTGCTCTTCAGATTGGATCTCTAAATCTATAGGGTTTACTAAATCACTATCTTTTTGTCTTTGTATTATATCTCTTTCAAATTGTTTTAATTGTTCATCAGTTAGTTCCTGATCAACTTCTAAAACACCTCCTGCAATATTGTATTTAAATTTAGCCATTTAATTTACTTGAGACCCTGGAGTAAATCTACCTGATACATTTTCACTTTTTACAGGGCTAAAAGAAGCATTAGGTAAATACCTAACTAAATCTCCTCCATTAGCTATTAAAGAACTGTATGCTAAAGGATAAAAGTTTTCTTCATTTATTTCTAATGTTTTTTTGTCATACCAATCTTTGCTTGGATCTTTCAAGAAACTTGAATTAGAAATTACAGCATCTAATTTTTCTAAGTTACTCTTAATAAGAGCTTTTCTATTTTCTGAAGTTGCTTGAGAAGCAAATTGAATATAGGGTTCTCCATATTTATTTGTACTTTTTATTATACCTTTCGTTACATTAGTATCCATCCCTTCTGCAATAGATTTAAATGCAGCTTTATATAAACTATTATAGTTTGATACTGATTGCTCACCACCTGTTCCACCTTTTTTAACAGAGTTAATGAAAGCAAGACCTTTTTCTGCTTCTTCTAGTTCAGATTGAATATCTGGTTTGTTACTTTCTTTAGCATCTTTTAATTGATTTCTTAAACTAACTACTCGTAATTGAGCTTGATCTTGAGTTTTATTAAAAGTAGTTCGTTGTGCCACAGCCAAATCTTCTTTAAACTCTGGTGCAGTAGGTACAGTAGGTGCTAGTCCTGCTTTAAATTGTTCTTCAGTTACACCTGCCGCCGCAGCTCCTGCCTCTATAGGAGCACCAGTATCTCCTAATGGTAATCCAAAATATCTAGCACTTTGTTCCATCATAGGTGCTACATCAGGTGTAGCTCTTTCAGCAGCTAATTCTACTTGTTGTGCTAATGTTAAGTTTGGATCTTCATCAGCCTTAATATATTGGTCTAGTTCTTGAGGATTACTTTTTGCTAAATTTAAAAACTGTGTCATTCTAGTTTTGTCAGTAGCTATAGATATGATTGCTGTACTAGAAAGACTTTTCTTTGTAGAGGTCAATGCTCTTTCTATTTGCTGTACATTATTTTTAAATTCTAATCTCTTTGCTTTTTTTATTTTAGTAGCTTCAGCAAAATCTTTTAATTGTTTTTCAGCTTTAAGTCTATTTACTTCTCTAGCTTCTTTTTCTCTAGTATCAATTCTTTCAGCTGCTGACTCAAGAAACCCTGCTGCAAAAGATGATATACCCATTATACTTCCTCCTCTTCTGTGGGAGTTTCTATGTCCTCAACAGGCTCTTCGGTTAAATCTACTGCTTCTCCTACAGGTTTAGCCATTAATCCTTTCATAGGAGGAGCTATAATAGTTTCTTCAGGTACAGCTTCTTTTTCTTCATATACTTCTTTAACAACTTCTTTCGCAAGTCGATACGGTATTCGTTTTTCTTTTTTAGCATTAGAATATGAGTCTACATAATCTTGCCCTGCACCTTCAGCAATTAATTTCATTACCTCTCTTACATAAGGATTAATTAAAAATGATACATCTAGATTATGTACACCATTCATGGTTGCAGATACAGTTAGCATTTCGGCTAGTCTTTCAATAGATACTCCATTATCTAATGCCATTAGAAGAGCATCTTCAACATCCTCGTCTTCCATTAATCTTTCAGAATAGTATTCAACAGCCTCTTCCACAGTAGTTATTTGAGTAGGAACTTCCCAAGGAAACTGTTGAGGCTCTGAAGTTAGAGACATACCAGGGACTGCCCCCTGTAACATTTCAGGACTTATCTTTAGTTCTGCCATTTTTTAATTCCATTCTTAGTTTACGAATATCAGCAATGAATCCTGCCATCTTTTTTATAATGTCTTTTTCATCGCCTTCTATATCTGTCTTTTGATTAGGTTTTGTAGGAGACATAAAACCTTTTGTTTTAGGTTTTTCTTCTTTAGGTTTTTTAACTTCTTTACCTTCCATTATATCTTCTACAGCCTTCTCTAATTTTTTAATATATCTTTTCATTTACATTCCTAATTTAAGGGAATAAACTTCCAATGTAATCTACTGCTTTATTAACTCCTCTTTCTACTACACCTCCAAATACTTTTTCAACAAAACCTCCTGCGGCTTTTTGATTACCTGCTTTTAAAGCTAGTTTTGCTTCTTCTATATCAGCATCAGCACCCATAGTTGCTATAGCCATTTGTGTATATCTATCAGCTTCATTGTCAGCACTTTCAAATGCAAATGCCATTTTATCTCGATACTCTTGCCACATACCTTCATAGTCTCTCATAGTTATTCCCATAGCTTGTGTGGCATTAAATTGATTAACTTGATTATCTATTTGAGTATTAGCAGTTGCTATATTTCTTCTCCACTCTGCATTAGCCTGACTAATAACTAAACCATTACTAGAATTAAATTGTTCTTGTGCATTTTTTTGTTGTACATTAAATGACTCTAGTGCATTGGTTTGTTCTACATTAAATCTTTCTAATGCATTTTTTTGTGTAATATTAAACTGAGATATTTGAGATGTTAAAGAATCATAAAATTGATTAACCTGATTCTCACTACTAGCATTAAATTGTTTGGCAGCATTTTCAGCAGCTTGGTCTGTCAACATAGCCTGTATAGTTTTCTCAGATTTAAACAATGCAGTTTGTTGTGCATTATTTAAATTAGCTACATCCATCTGTAAGAATGCTTGTGCATTTTGTACAGCAGATTGTTGTCTGTTATTTAAGTTAGTAGTCTCAAGGTTAGCCATCTGAGCAACCTTTGCCATAGTAATAGCTTGATCATTACTTAGATTAGTTAAGTCTACAGTCTGTGCCATCTTAGCATTTTCTAAAGTAACTTGAACTTCAGCACTAAAATTTTGATTAGCTATGTCAGCAACTCTAGAAGCATTAGCTACTTTAGTTTGGAATGCTTGATCAAACTCAAGACCTAAAAACTTTGCCCTTTGTTCAGCACCTATTATAGCAACCTGTTGTCTGTTACTAAGATTCTGTATATTTAAATTAGCTATTGTTTGTGCATCTTGTTGTGCAATAGGTAAAGCAACTTCCATTTGTGCTTGTATTATTGCTTGTCCTGCCATACTAGATGCACCTATACCTCTTTGATTAAGTATAGCTGTAACATTTCGCATACTAGCTGCCGCCCATGCAGGGGGATTACCTGTCTCAAAGTTTTGATACAACTCATTTAACTGACCTTGTATCGTAGCTTTAGGGTCTACTCCTGCTTGTGCAGCTTTAACTTTATCTATTTGCTCTTCAACCCTAGCCATCTTAACTGATGGCCCATCAATCATTTCTTCTGCTTGTACTTGTCTCTTAGGTACATTGTCTATCTGTACTGCTTGAGCAATCTTAGATGCCTGTGCATCTTTTATAGCAGTCTCAGTAGCATTTACAGTTTGAGCTTGTGCTATTGCTTCGTTAGAAACTTCACCTTGAATAGCTTTTAGTTTCTCTGCCTCTTTAGCAACTTCAGTACCTGCTTTAGTTGGGTCTATTTTAGAAGCCTCTCTAGGATCAATTTGTTTTTGATCTTCTGCACCTTTTGCAGTAGTACCTGTTGCTGTTTGAAAAGTTACAGGGTCAAACTTTACATCTTGTTCAGGAGTAGCTTGTATTGTTTTTGCTTGTACAGGTTCTGGTTTAGGTTGTTCAGGAATACCTCTTTGCTTTTTACTAAACTGTGAAGCCTCTTCAGAAGCACCTACCATAGATCTTACTTGATCTGCAGTATAGTCTTTATAAAATTCTAAACCTCCACCTGCACCTCCTTTAAAATCTCTACCTAGCTTTTCTCTTCCTATTGCTTGTATTTCTTCAGCAGTAGCTTTTGCAGGAGGAGTAGGAGCACCCCCTTGATTTAATTTTATAACACCTCCTCTTCTTGCCTGTAATCCTTCTTCTATTCTTTTCATAGTAGATGCATATAACATTTCTTTAGAGGGATTAGATGCTAAGAATTGTTTTTTAGCAGGGTCAGATAAAGGTGCATCTTCAGGATAACCTAAGATACTTCTAAATATTCTATCATCTCTTTCTTTACTTAATCTAACTTGTTGTCTCATAGTCATAGTCTTTACTCGTCTTCAACAATTATTCGTTTTTTATCTTTGCCTAACCACTTTTGTACAGTCTTAGTTTCGTATATCCTAATCCCTGTCCATACAATAGTGAATATAGCTGCTAGTGCAGGAAGAACATCTACTAATGCTCCTACTACTGTTGCCATTGATAAACCATCTAGTATTTGTTTTCCATGCTCGATGTTCATTAGTAACTCCAAATAGTAGGTCTAGGTCTTTGAGGTGTACCATTTAATATATCTAAATGTATAAACCTACCACTTCCTTTTTGATTTACACCAATACCAGTAAACTCTAACTCTAATGCTATGTGAATAATCTTTAGAGCATCAGCCCCTCTAACTGAAATATCACAAGCCATACCACTAGCATGTGCTCCTGGAGTTTTTTTCTTAGCTTCAATAGGGTGAGTAGGATCTCTATATCCAGAACTTATAGTAATAGGTTTAGCATATATATCTCTAAGTTTATTTAACTGGTCAATAAAGTATTGATCCATATTACAGTTACCTGTATATCTACATTTAAATTCTTCTTCGGTAAAGTATTTACCCCAATTAATGTTATGTATCATAATATTTTTTAAAAGTTTCTAGTTGATCTTTATACTCTGCTAGTAATTTAAGCTCTGCTAATATTGCCTCTGTTATATCTGTATGCTCTGGTATAGTTACTTGATTATCTAATAACAAACTTATATTTAATTTATGTTGTGTAGCTTTTGCTTGTAATAAATTTATAGTATTAGTAATTAATACTCCCTTCATATTCTTGGTTCTTTCTTATCTAATATATCGTTTAGTTCATTTGACTTTTGTTTACTACCTACACTACTACCAAAGTAATATGCTAATACCATTGTAGTAGCAGAGTTTAAAGCACCTAATACATATACTAAAATATCTTTAGCACCTGAGTTTACATCTACATCTGCAAATATAATTACTAAAAATAAAGCAAAAGACATTGTTACTGTACCTAGTGCAAGTAATGGGGTAACACATTTGTTTAACCAACTAGCATTTTCACTAGTAGCAATAGCTGTTTCTCTTCTTCTAGCTGAATCTCTATCAGCATACTCAGCTTCTAATTTAGCAAGTTCTCCTTTTTGCTCCATAGCTTTAAGTTCTTTCATAGCTTTAGCACGAGCAGTAGGATCTGGTATTAATCTTTCGACTAACTTTTCTCCAATAGGTAATAGTCCTGTTAATAAATTAAGCAACTTCTTCTCCTTTACTTGCTTTATAAAACTTCTTTCTTCTTTTGCAACCCTTATCTGTTTTTGGTTCAAACCAATTAAACCCTCTTTTAGTATTAGCACACCAATAAGTACATAAGTCTCTTTCTATCCACTGTAACTTACAATAGTATTGATCTACATGTGGTACTAAAGTAGCCATCCATATTGTAAAAGTTACACTAATCATTTACTTGCCTCCACTATTGCTGTCCATAAAAAGTGAGATAGATAAATTAAAAGTAAAACTAAACTTCCAACAGCAACTCCCATCTTGGTGTTATATAAAAAATTCTTCCTTCTTCGCATCTGATTATAAACTTCTCGTTCTCTTCTTTTCTTAATCTCTCTCCGCATTTTAATAAACTTTCGATAGCCGTTAAGCCCTCCCCAATCTGCTGTCCAGTTTGCAGTGAAGAACTCTCGAATATATTTTTCTTGCTCACGAATCTTTTCCTCTGCAATAATGCTATCAAATACTTCTTGAGTTGCTGATCTCTTATAGGTTAATGTTTTAAATATCCCTGGCTTATTTTTCTCTTGAGAGATTACTTCTTTTACATCTTCAATGTGTCCTGCCCATTTAGACAGAGTGCGATAAATCTCTTCTACATCTTTCCCTACTGCTACTGCTTTTTTAAGAGTCGTGTAACATACAGATGCTGCTGAAAGTGCAGTGATAGGATCTATCAATATTATACTCCACTAGCAGAACTTCCGTCTAAACTAATGCTAGGCCAATCAGACCATGTTCTTGGATCTGCACTACCTATCGTGGCAGGAACATTTCTTAATGCTTGTCTATATGTAGCCATAGCACTAGGCATAGCCGTATCTGTTTCTGCTTTTCTAATTGCAGCCCAATCTGTATCTTTTAACATATTATCTCTAGTAGATCGTATGCTATTCATAGCACTTTCTTTAGCTGAAGTAATTTCATCAGCAGTCATGTCTGTTTTTTCTACAGTAAATACATATGTACCCGATACATAAGGTGTAGCACCTGTTAGTCGTTCTGTTAAAACATTATAAGGTTTATGTTTATTTATTTTTTTATAACCTCTAAGGGCTAACTGTTCATCGGTAGGTACACTACGAAATACTTTCGTATAATGTACTATTTCACCGACAACATTTCCATCTACTTTTGCAATATACATTTTATCTCCTATCTATTAGCAAAGGCTTTTGTTGGGGCTGTAAAGTTTGTACCTTGGTATCTTCCAACTCTACTAATTCTTACTTCGTCCAGAAATCCATTAAAAAATCTTGAATTATTATATTGATATCCAATAGAAACATTTCCACCATATGTATTACTTAAATTTGTAGTGTTAGCCCCAGAAGCCTCTGAAGTTCCGTTAATAAATAACTTAAGTGTTCCGTTATATCTTTCTAGACTCACAAAATACCAAGTGTTATTTGATATAGTTGTTGTCGAACCTAATGAAGTTGCCCAAGAACTAGATGCAAAACCAACACGACCTCTTACTTTTCCACTACTGTCTAATGCAACCCAAATTGCATTTTCAGCACCATTACCTATATAAATCATTAAACTACCAGGATCTCCATCAGACTGTGTTGCTGAACTATAGAAAAAACATTCTGCGGTAAAATCACCTGTCCCCATATAAAATAATTCATTTACTTGTCTATTTTGTAATTTATCATTACCATCAAAATAAATACTACCAGTGCCAAACTTTATTTGTTGTCCTGAGATCCTTGTATTACCTTCTGTCTCAAGGTTGTTTTTCATTGTATGGTCAATGATACCTGCGTTATTAAAGTTTACTAAAAACTGTGTGTTTGTATGAGCAGTAATTTGAGTTGATGGGATTGTATAACCAGAAGCATCATATTTTGCTGTGCCAATTACTAGATTACAATTAGATATATAACCTGTAATTTCTTCACTAAAATTATCTGCTCTAGCACCAACAGCAATTATTGTCCCTGTCCAATCTTCACTATTAGATACAGTTCCTATTTGCGTTCCATTGTGAAACACACGAACTGTACTGCCTTCTCTAGTTACAGCAATATGATTCCACGAATTTAGTTGTAATTGATTGTTTCCAGACGCATAATTTGTGGCATCGGTATCAACAAATTTTAATTTGCCATTTTCATCAGAGCCTACATTAAAACCCTGCAAACGATCACCACTTGCGTTTACAGAAAAAGGTGTAAGATAATTTGTAAAAACTGTAGGGTAATACCAAAACTCAACTGTCATGTCTAATGCGCCAATTCCAGAAGGCAAAGTTGCATGAATATAATCATCAGTACCATCAAAATAAGCACTACCACCTACTGCATCTTTACTATATGACCTAGATGGTGCAAATGGAGAGAA
>CETY01042660.1_pt1 | contig 13747 bp, 4 predicted proteins | sample 361551 | NCBI WGS metagenome assembly CETY01 (sample SAMEA2623135, study PRJEB7988) | marine metagenome | biome: marine biome (ENVO:00000447); feature: deep chlorophyll maximum layer (ENVO:xxxxxxxx); material: "saline water (ENVO:00002010), including plankton (ENVO:xxxxxxxx)" | depth 45 m | reverse complement strand
TAAATCTACTACTGATAGAACAGCAGAATGTGATGTAGATCTTACTGCCTTTATCGACGGCTATACAGGTCTAGGAAGTGGTTATACTTCTGTACAAGTATCTGGAACTGTAGTTTCAAATCTATTATGGCAAGGCACCTGTCAAAACAACTTTAATACAGGATATGCTGATACTGCATTTTTAATTAAAACAGATTCTGGTTCAGCTACATTTTTTATGAAGTTAGAAAAGAAAGTTGATGGAGCTAGTACCTGGACAACGGTTTATTCAAATTTTACATTAAATGCTAATGCCCCCCTTCAAGAGACTGTTCAGCTCAATCACGGACAAACTATTCAATATAAACTACAAATCTCACCAGATACTGGAGACTTTTCGAATGCGACTGCCTATACCACACCAGTTCTAACAGTTAACTGTCCAAGTACTGGTGCACAGTTAGTTTTTGCATTAGGAGACTGTGTCTCTGGAGGTAACAAACCTGTAGTAACAATTACTAACACTGGTTACCTAACAGCGCATTACGATGTAGATTACTCTGTAGATCAAGGCAATACCTGGCTTGATGCATTTGGTACAGATGTCTACAAAACTGTTTTACCAGATGAAACAACTACATTTACCTTTACACCAACCATGACTCAGGGTCAGACTGTAGCTTTGAAATACAGACATGCTCCAACTGCACCAGTTACTTCAGGTACATTCACAACAGTGAATAATACAATTCTTGTTGACTGTGATGTAAATTCAACTATTGGTGATGTGTTACAGGTTTATACAGATGCAACATGTTATGGAGGAAATCAGCGATTTAAAGTCAAAATTGATAATGATGAAACTACTTCAATACAGCTTCAGTATAGAGCTTCAGAAGATGGAGGATCTTCTTGGCCACACACAGGTAGCGTTACTGTAAATGCATCCACTGATGATTACGTAACAATACCTATAGATTTTCAACATGGAGATTCAGTAACATTTGAATTTAGAACAGAGCTTACAGCAACTTCTGCATACAGTGCATACACTTCAAAAGGACCATACACAGTCTCGTGTAATTTAGATGATTACTTTACGTTATCAACATCGTATGATGGCTGTGCCTCACTTGGCCCAGATTTGTTGAAACTAAAAGCACAAAAAACACAAAGTACTGGTAACAGTTACAATTATCTACATTTTGATATTGAGATATCACATGATGGCACTACGTGGAATCCATTTGGACCGTGGATATTTCATGGATATGGAAATACTGAACAATGGACAACTGGTAGTGTTTATTTCAGCCAAACTTATTACAATTCCGCATACCCAAGCCACTCTGGATATATAAACGTTGGTACGTATGGCCAAAGTGATGGTAATTGGTCAGCATATCATTTTGTTGACTCCTCACATGCTTACAAAATTCGATATCGTTACTACAACTCAAGTTCAACGACCCATGACCATGCTGCCTTAATGAACTTATCATGGACAACCATGGATGTTGCAGCAAATCTAGGTTGTGAATCTAATGATATTGAGCCTGTCACGTTAGTGTCTACTCAACAACAGTGTCAGGAGAATAGAGGAAAAGTCCAGTTTACATTTACTGATACTACTGTCTCTCATACTGATCCTTATGAACAGGCAACATTAATTTATAGGTATTCGACGAATGGTGGAACGACGTATTCGAATCACACAAAAGTTAACCTGAATAACTCCACAACGTTTGAGCTTCCTACATCTGCTACGTTACCAAACACAACTGTTATTACTGTTCAATGGGGCTATATTAGAGATTTCAGTAAGATTAATACTTATTTTGACCACATAGGTTCGACAAATAAAAATGGTCTTCATACAAGAATGCCGACTAGTACTCAGAGTTATAATGACGGTACTCTGTCAACAAACTTCAGTACAATAGTGTATGAAAATACTACTAATATCTCTGTAGATTGTGATCCTGACTCCACATATTCACAGACTGTAACTGAGTGTGTATGTAGTGATAGCGGTGCAAACTCAACATTAACTATTACTAATAACGAAAACTACACAACGTATTACAAGGTTATGTATTCATTAGATGGTGGCCTTACATGGCAGTACTCTAATCCAAATATTGAGTCGGCCTACGACATATCGGTTGCAGCGGGGGCCTCAGACTCATCGCAGACAGTGTTTGTTCCAGACGGACAGACAATTCAGTGGAGAATAAAAGACACAACAAATGGTGGTGACTTTGTTGGCCAAGATTGGGAAGCTGTAGATGCTAGTGAGACTGTTGACTGTGGTTGTTCCGGTGGTGTTGTAGACCTTACTTTAGGTTCTTGTGGAAATGGTTCTACTACCCCAACAGTAACTTTGGACGTAAATTCTACAGATACAACATATTTTAAAATTGAGTACAAGAGAAGTACTGACAGTGATTGGGTAGTATTTAGGTCACAGGAAACCGTGACGGGTGGTAATGATGCTCAGTTACAGTTAGATGTTACCGTTCCTCACTCAGCTACTATTCAAGTGAGATATAGAATTAGTAAAAGCACATCAACATTAGATACTGCAGAATTAAAATACTCAGACACTCTTACGGTTGATTGTCCATTTAACACAGTTTCATTTACACCTAATACTCCTGTTTGTACAACAAATAATGTCCAACAACCAAATATGACTGTTGTTAACACTACATCATCCACATCTGCTGCGTATGTAAACGTTCAATACAAAATTATCAATACAACAACTAGTGAAGATTTAGCTGCTGGAAATTGGGCAAACACAACCTTAATGGGAGATCTCCTTCCAGCTAATGGTGCAGCCTATGTAACAGGTGACACTATAAATGTCTCTGAAGGGCAAAAGATAATTTGGCGCTATGAGTGGTCCTATACTTCGACTTTTTCCGGAAGCTGGACATATGACCAAACCGCATCATTCGTTAACTGTGTAAAAGACTTTACCGTTACTCAGACTCTTGGTACATGTAATGCAGGCGTAAAGGCTTCGACTGTAAGGCTTACAAATAATGAAACATTTTCTACTTTATATTTTAAAGTTGAGAGATCTTTTGATAATGTCAACTTCACAGTTGTACAGGGCAATGTAGAAGTTGCCCCTACAGGTTTTCAAGAAGTAAGTGTAGATGTTCAACATTCACAGCGAATTTATTGGAGAGTTACTGCTACCAATATCAGTAACAACTATACAGCCGCCTATGCTACGGTTGCATCAATAGTTCAGTCAGATCTTGTTGACTGTCCAGTTGTTGCAGGTACTGCAGAAACAAGTTTAGGCAACTGTGTTAGCGGAGCACAGGTATCTACATTTAGTTTTACGAACCCAGTTTCATCAAATGCAAATGCTTGGTTTCATATTCAATACACTCTAGATGGTGGTTCAAACTGGACAACTATAGTTGAAGAAGTACAGCCTGGAAATACAGAACAAAAAACAATCTCTGTACCTAGTGGTCAGACAATTAGATGGAAGTATTATCCACACACACAGGTTGCTACACCATCAGGAGTAACATACATTGAATTACAAGAAAGCCCAGTATCAGATTGTACATTCGACACTATTGAGACAGTAGCAATAGGTGAGTGCGATACTAATGGGGAAGCGCTATCCAGCTATGTTATACAAAACAATACTGGCACAAATCTTTATTACAAAATTCAATATAAAATTCAAGGCGAGAGTGTCTATACAACTGTTGATGACGATTTCTTATTAAATGCAAATACGACATCTACGGCATTTACAAAATCGGTACCATCAGGAAAGTATATTGAGTGGAGATATTCTGTATCAAACGATTTAAATCTTATTGCTGTAGCTACTCCAGAATTACCTGTACAGAGTGCAACAGTTAATTGTAGTATTATCGACCCAGGCTTTGAGATTGCACAAGGTTCATGTAGAGATGGCAGTAAAGATGCATACTTCTATGCCAAAAATGGTGCTGCTGCAACCTCAGATGTTTATTTCCAAGTTGAAGTAAGCGTTAATGGAGAAGCATACACATCTGCTGGAACAATTATTGTTGGACCAAACAGCCAAGCAACAATTGAGAAAACAAATCTTTCAAATGGAAACACTATTAAGTGGAGATATAAGACATCTAAAGATAACGTAACGTACTCCACTGATTATTCGGAGTCAAGCACAATGACTATTACATGTCTATCTGGTGATGACGTCGCTATAACTATCCCAACAACATGTAACTCCAATGGAACAAAAACTGCAACAGTTACAACAGTAAACAATAGTTCATCGGATAAGTTTTATTTAATTGAATACTCACTTGAGCAAAGTCCATCTAACTGGGTTTCGTTAACAAATAATTTTGGATTGGTTGCTTCTAACACCAACACCCAAACTAAATACTTATCCGAAGGCGAGTACTTTACGGTCAGGTACAAGATCTCAAATACTAATACCACATCAGCTTTTGCAGGAATTGACTACATTGTTAGTGAGACAAAAGGTCCTGTTAACTGTTCTGGCGACATTGAGTGGAGAGTAGCATTAGATGCATGTCAAAATGGTAAAAGAGATTCTGTATTTTATTATCTAAATAAGCCAAGCACTGGTGCACCTGTATATTTCTTAGTTGAGTATTCAATAGACGGTGGAGCTTGGACAAATCCTAAAGCAGGACAGACAGCAAATTATTACACAGCCTTACATACAAATAGTGCTGAACAATCTATCTCTGTTGAAGTTGGTTCGGGATCAACAATTCAATGGAGATTTAAAGATTCTCTGAGTACAGATGCTTTTTCAAATAAATCTTTTACCTCTGGAACACCTAATGGCCCACTGTCAGTGCTATGTGATGGAAGCATTTCACACGCAGTTACAATTGGTTCATGTGTTGAGAGAAAAGCATCATCCACATTGACATTGACAAATGATGGTTTTGTAGATGTTTATGCTGATGTATGGGTTAGTTATGATGGTGGAACTAATTGGAACAACCATGCAACAAGTCAGAAAGTGATAAATACATCACCAAAGGTATTTACACAGAATAATATTGCAAACGGATCTGTAGTGAAGTGGAAGTACAAATATGCAAGTACCTCTGATGGAATTTCAAGCGCAAGTGAGATTTTAACTGATGACAAACCAGCTATTGATTGTGATTCACTAGTAACGACTCAAATTACTTATTCACATGCGTTTAGTTCATGTGTTGAGGGACAGAGAGTTGGAACATTTACGATTAATAACCCATCGTCAACCAACAATATTATATATGTAGAGGTCCAGTACAGAACAAAATCATCCCAATCAAATAATATCTGGACTTCGTATAACACACTGAGTGTTGAAAGTATTGCTGCAGGGTCTTCAAAAACATTCAACTCACCTTCATTACCAAGTGGAGGATATGTTGATTGGAGATTTAGAGCATCACTCGGATCTAATGATTTTGCAGGGGATTGGACAAATGATACACATCCTGGATACCAGGGTCAATGTTTTCAATCATCAACAGCATTACATACTCTGGACTCTTGTGTTGATGGAGAACAGTATTCTAAATTGACAATAACAAATACTGGTTCAGTAACTCAGTATTATAAAGTGCAAATCCAAATCAATAATGGTAACTGGGATACTAAATTCCCTTCACAACCTATTGACGGTGATTCAGCTTTCGAATTTAGATGGCCAATTCAACAGGGAGAGACAATTAGATGGCAGTATGTTGCCTCAACAGATACTGATTTTAGTGATGATTCATTTGTTCCATCATTGGCAAAGACCAATCAGTGTACACCAGTGTTTAGCTTACAAACACAGACAGTTTGTGCAGATGCGTCAACTTTAAATAGTAATCAAGTAAAAAACACAAAAGTTACGCTAACCCTAAACAATACATCTTTAGTTGATGGAAGTGTTACTGTTCAGTACAGATACTTACAAACTGATAGTTGGAAGACTTTAACTACAACAGCAATTTCCGCAGGAAACTCCAAGAATGTTGAATATACCTTAGTTGATCCTTATGTCGAATTTCAATATGCTCCATTTGGTACAACAAATTGGAACAATAGTGGAATGGTTTACAAAGTTACTAATTGTGAAACTGTAGGTAATCCATTAACTGCTCAAAACACATTTATATGTAGTGAGGACCAACCATTTGCACAAGTGAAAATTACCAACCCTACAACAACTAACCAAACTGTAACTTACTCTTACTCTTTTGATGGAACCAGTTGGGTCAATGAAAAGAATGTAGTAATTCAAGCTAATTCAACACATCTAAGTGACTTAATAAGTGTTACAAAAGGAACACAAATTAGATGGAGATATAAGCCTACTAATTTGACTGATAATGATTACAAAACTTTAACTTCTACTGCACCAATTAACTGTAGCGACCCAGTAAATCAGCAGATAGTTCACACACTTGGAGTTTGCGATAATAATAAAGCACTTTCAACAATTAAATTAACTAATCTCTCATCTTCACAGAAGTCATATCTGCTTGAATATAAGATAGACAATGGTGCATTTGCTAGATATGAAACGTTAATCATTTCAGCAAACAACAATACATCAAGAACGCTTCAAATTTCTGAGGGACAAAATATACAGTGGAGAATAATTGATGCTACGAGTGATGCATCTACTATAGCCGTTGATGGTAATTGGACTTCATCTAGTGTATTAACACTTAGTTGTACAACAACTACTACAACAACACTTCCTGACAATATGTATATTTTTGAACCATTAATTTCTACTAGTAGAGTTTGTAATGATGATACCGGTGGAGCTCTCTTTGGAATTACAGTTGATAACTCTAGGTCAAACGTTGATGCAAGTGTAGTTCAAAGAGTTCTGGTTGATAAATTTATAGTATTTGAGAAACAAGAAACCATACCAGCTGGTCAGCTTATACAGTTTTCAAGCTTTGATATAAGCGAAGATAAATTCTTTACAGTCGAGTTTGAAGTAACAAATGTTATGAATAGTAAAACACAAGAAATGGTCAAGAATAAAACTTCTAACTGTCTTGAAGATGGATTAGCTCCTACAGATGATCAAAACCCTCTTCCAGGAATTGATTACGAAAATCTGATGGATGGTACAGGTGACGATTATGAGATGGAAGATAATGGTACGGACATATTCTTCCTACCAGGCGATGACTTTGTTGAGTGGGTATATGATGAGGATGCAACAAGTGTTATACAAGATCCAATATGTCCCGGAGATCCAAGTTGTGACTATTATTATGGACCTACAGGTTCAAACGTTGGAAGAATAATACTTATATTAGGTTCTTTACTTATGGTAGCTGGTGGCTTTATCCTGAGAAGGGGATATAGATTTTAAATGGCATATTTTTTCGTTTATTTATTGATAATAATTATCAATATTGTCGCAGTTCTTGCTGTTCTTAGAGTAAGAAGAAATAGACAAAACGATCCCAATGTTATAACAGAAGTGCAAGATAGCGACCTAGTTTACGAATCTGAACAAAAAAATATTCAAAAAAAACAGTCTTTTGGTTCTAGGTTTGTCCGTAATAGTGGCATTTCTCTTGGCTTTAATAAAATTAGTGTAGATGAAAAAGAAGAAATCTATGACGGAGACCTCCTTGATATAGCAATTAAAAAGAAAGTCATCAAAAAAAAAGGAAATTGGTATATATATGAGAAAGAAAAATTTGCATACGGTAAAGACAAAGCAAAATTTTACTTATTAGAAAATCCCACTATTGCCAACGAAATTAGCAATAGAGTATTCGGTGCTATCACTGTTCAGAAAAATCAAGATATTGATCCATCAGAAGATCAAACCTCTCAAGAACTAGAACTACAGAAAAACAGTTTAGAAAATGTTCGATCAGTAAATATTATGTCTGATGAATATGAGGTGGAACTTGCAGAAGTGTATGTTAAATCGAACACTTTAAAAAAAGTAGTAGAAAATACCATTGGAACAGAGGTATTAATTCGTGTTGACATAAGTGAAAAATTTAATCCCGTACTGAATCCTCCCGAAGTTTTTGCCGCTGAGGTTATTGGCTTGCTTAATGAGATGGATTATATGATTGCAGCTGTAGAAAATATAAGTAAAAACTCTAAGTATTTAGGTATTGAAGTAGATGAAAAGCTTTTAAGGGAAAGATTAAATCTATTAATGTCATCAAGATTTGCAATTGTATTTACTAAAAAACCTGTCTTGCAGCATTCAAGCCTTCCTCAATTAAATTTTGAAGCAAAAGCTAATAAGCCTCAGAGGTCAATTGCAAAAAACATGTCTTATGGTACGGGATCTAAAATGGCTCCAATTGGTGTTGGTTTGTTAATTATCGGCTTCTTAATAGTAGCTTATTCAATCAGTCAAACATTTTTCTCAATGTCTGTATTAGATGATGAGCAAAATCTCCTTGCAGCAAAGTATGAACAATACGAAGATACCTCTCTGGAAGAATTGAGAACTAGGAATTCAAATTCTCTCGATCAGAATGCTTCATTAAATGATACAGGAGAATTCCAGGAATCGGTCTTGAGTCTTGTCAGTAAAACAATGAGTAATGAAAATGCTAATGCTGAGTTCCTACCTGATGTTGTTGGTAGATTAATAATTTTTCCTTCAGAGGTTGATCATTATGTTGTTTACGGTTCAAGTTTAGAAAATCTTGAGTTTGGACCAGGTTATTATCTATGGACTGCACTACCTGGAACTGGTGGCAATTTTGCTGTTGCGGGTCATCGTACAACATATGGAGCGCCTTTTAAAAACCTAGACAGACTCTCACCAGGGGATAATATCTATTTTCAAACCAACACTAATCAGTACACATATACAGTCAGCGAGATAAAAATAGTTGACCCAAGTGAAACTTACCTACTCTCACCCTATGGAGATGACAGGATTACCCTAACAACATGTCACCCAAAATTTTCAGCAAGGCAAAGATTGGTTGTAGTTGGAACGCTTACAAAAGTTGAGGTATTTGGATGAGGAATAAAAAAATACTTACACTCTTATTAATTGGCTTAATGTTTATTAATGCAGGAATTCCTGAAGATGCAGAAATTAATATTACTGCGCAACGCGCAGATCAAAGCAACTTAGTAATCTCGTGGTCTATTAAAAATATTGATAATGTTAATGATGTTAGGATGGAAATTTTATTCGATAACCCACCGGAAGGTCTTATTCAAAATCCATTGGTCATTGATGATATTACACAAGATGAACTCACAAGTTCAAGAACAATTGAATGGTTAGGAGATTCAAAACTTACTGTTAAGTTGATAATATCAACAATAAACTTTGTTCAATACACCGGTGAGGATTGTAATCACACATTTTGTTTAAAGGAAAGCATTGAAGAGTTTGAGTCAGAAGAGTTTTTGATTGATGAGGTTCCCAATCTTCCTGTAGTCCCAACAACCTTGGCAGAAATAGTCGATACACAAAATGAAACTACTTCAACCCAAACTATTACAAATGGAAATATTGAATTTACAAATGAGTTGATAACAACAATTCCAATTTTCAGCGATATCGATTTCTCTGATCAACAAAAGAATGCTTTTGCTTTTGGAATAACATCAATGATTATCTTTCTTTTTTATGGAGTGCTATTAGCCCAAGAATGGTTCAATAGAATTATTTCTCACTACAGAGTTAAGTGGACTAAAAAAGAAACCATTTTGAAGCAAAAAACTAAATTGGAGACAATAATGGAAATTTCTCTTATCGCACTTATTACTTCTCTTATATATGCTTTTGTTGAAGAAGGTTTTACTTTTTCAGTTGAGCCTCAAAATTTAGCAATCTTTTTAGGGGTGTTATTTGGACTTGCAGTTGTTACTTTTTTCTATGAAGGTATTGAGTCATTAATTGAGTATTTTATTTATGATCAGAAAGCAAGATTTTCATGGAATCCTCAGGCAATGTTTTTTGCAATATTATCGACAGTTCTATTTATTGTGATTGATCTTCCATTTGGATTTATCCTTGGGTTTATTGCATCTATCCATATAGTAACCAAAAGAGAGCAAGCAGATTTATCTCCTAAATTCTTCTCTATGATTTCATTAGCAATAGTTGGATATGCATTCTTTTATGCAACATCATTTGATGAAGTTAGTTCTTCTGGAGTTTTGATGGCAATTTGTAAATTAACTTATTTAATGTGCCTAGAGGGAGTAATTTTTAAAGCTGTACCTTGGGGTGGAAATGAACTTTTTGATGCTATCGGTGACTCCAAAGGTTTAAATCAAGCGATGCCAGTTGTGAGTTTTTTAATAAGTGTTTGGTTGTTTATTAGGATATTAGTGTTACCTCCTGATAGTGAATTTAATGCTTTGCAACAAACACTTCTTCAAAGCGGCTCACTAGCTTTTAGATTTGCACTTGTTTTGCTTGTTTACATAACGATAATTATAATATTAGGAAATTTCATGAAAAAGTATGCAGAGCTTAATAGGCCAGTTCATTACAATGGCGATGACATGCTTTCTGATGATGAGATAAAAGATATAATAGAAGAAGAGCTAGAAGATTCAATTAGATAGACTCTAGATGAATAGAAGATCAAAACTTATAACGTCCATAATATTTTTAATTATTTTATTTCTTGGTGCTTCTTATGTGTATATTGTTAATAATCCAGTAACGGTAAATATTTCAGCTTCAGTAGGTACTACTACTACAATTTCCATTCCTATAACAACTATATCGACTACTACAACAACATTAACTACTACAACAACATCTACTACTACAACAACAACATCAACTACTACAACATCAACTACTACTACAACAACTACTATTCCCAGTACAACTACTACTGTGGACGTCATTCCTGAAAAGGATTCAGTAACAATAAATGATAATAGCCTTACTGACCCTGTTCCATATGAAGGTATATTTACCGATTTCGATGGCTTTGAAGGCGAAAATCAGATATTATTAGAATCTTTTGTCGCTGATCTTCCAAAAGTGCTTAAAAATATAACTAATGAAAAAGTACTTTTTATTAATGGATGCCATCTTTATGGAGTCGAAATGCTTGGAGAGTGCCCATTTGGGGTTTGGGATTCAGCTGGAACTTTTCAAAATGGTCAAACGGATGCAGACTGGAGACTTTCAGTCTGGGTTTCCAATAGAGCTTTTAGATCAAACCGTGCTTTTGATACGCTTCTTCACGAAACGTCACATGCCTTCTCTTACTTAAATAGAAACTGTGAATCTGATAGTGGGGAAAATAAAAGAAAAGAAGCACAAGAATTTTTTGGAAGTGAAGAATTATTTGCTGATGCTTTAGTTCTTTACTTTGGTGGTAGTTATGTATTTTATAGAGAAACAAATATTTTAGATAGTACTGAAAGTCAGTACATTCAAGAATTTATAAATATTTGTACCGATGTTTAATTTTCTACGTATCAGTTAAAATAATTTACTAGAATCTGAATATGGAAAATCTAAAAGAATTAATTGATGCCTCAATTACATTAAAAACAATTCCAGTAATGATTCCCGTGTTGTTTTACTTTCTTGGTACGCAAACTAGTAGTGATTCGATTAAAACTACCTTTCAGGATAGAAAAACTTTTTCTTATGCTATTTTATTTCAAATTATTGCCCTACCGTTGTTAGGTTTGATATTATCCCAAATTTTTTCAAGTAATATATTTTCACTTTCTATAGCTCTAGTACTACTAGCTCCTGGTGGGTTTATATCTGGAATATTAACTCACTTTAAAAAAGGCAATATTCCACTCTCTGTTACCTTAACTTCTATAACCTCTATCGTTTCACCATTAACTACTGTTGCATGGCTAGGTTTAATTAGTGTAAATCTTGACAAATTTGAATTTAATATTACTCAAACATTTATTCAGTTGGTATTACTTATATTTCTTCCATACTCTGTTGGATATTTCGTAAATTATCGCGGATTAAGCTTTGTAAACAAATCTTCGAATTTCCTGGATAAATTACTAAAGCTCTACGTATTAGTTATTACGTTTACTGGTCCATTTGAACTCAGGGATCCATTAATTAAATATTTTTCAGATAGCATTTTACTTGTTGTAAGTTCTATAATTTCTATTTATTTAATTCAAAAATTGTCATCTAAATTAGTAAAAATAAGTAAAGATGATGACAGAACAATTCTTATTGAAGCACTATGTCAGAATTTTCCAATAGTACTAACCCTTTCAATTATTTTAAATATTCCAGAAATGGCGATTTTTGGCATAATTTATTATTTAGTTACGCTTTTAGTGGTTGTTCCATTTTCATTGATAAGAAACTAAAAAATTTTAATTGTTGTTGATTTAAAAAAAATATGTATATAATGATATTGTCTTCAGACAAAAAATCACAAATCATTTCCAAAAGTATGATTTAATTTAGGAGAAAAATGTCCGCAAGAACACAATTACAATCTAAACCTGTTGCAGACCTGAGGTCAATTGCAGACAGTTTAGGTATTGAACACAAAGGTCTTCAAAAGGCCAAATTAATTGACCTTTTAGTAGAGCATGGTGATGAAATTTTAGAGACACCTCAAGAAGAAGAGGCCGCTGCAGTAATTAGTAAATCTTCAAAAGATGATGATGCACCAGCTGTAGTTAGCTCAGGTGATAGTGCAATTAAAAAAGGTGAAGAACGAGATGGTATTCTCGACACCCTTCCTGAAGGCTATGGCTTTTTAAGGTGCAATGGATATAAACCAAGTGAAGATGATGTTTATGTTTCTGCTGGGATTATTAAAAAATATAGGATGAGAAAAGGTGATCTTGTAAGTGGACCAATCAGAGCACCTAGACAAAAAGAAAAATATCCAGCACTTATTGAACCTAAAACTGTAAATGGTGCAGATCCAGAATTGCTAGCAAGAAGGGTTGACTTTAATAAATTGACCCCGTTATTTCCAGATGAAAGATTGAAATTAGAAGTTGACGGAGAACCACAAAAAATTGTTCCTAGAATAATTGACCTCGTTGCTCCTATTGGTAAAGGTCAAAGGGGTTTAATAGTATCTCCACCTAAAGCTGGAAAGACTACTATTTTGAAAGAAATAGCAAACTCAATTGCAGCTAATAATCCCGAGGTTTATCTTATGGTAGTTCTTGTTGACGAAAGACCAGAAGAGGTTACAGATATGCAAAGATCTGTTGATGGAGAAGTTGTATTCTCAACTTTTGATAGACCACCTGAAGAACACACACAAGTTTCTAGGCTTGCTATTGAAAGGGCTAAGCGTTTAGTTGAAGAAGGAAAAGACGTAGTTATTTTACTGGATTCTATTACGAGATTAGCAAGAGCTCACAACTTGGCTACGCCTGCTAGTGGCCGAATTCTCTCAGGTGGTGTTGATTCAACAGCGCTAACCCCTCCAAAGCAGTTTTTTGGTGCTGCTAGAAATATTGAAGGCGGTGGAAGTTTAACAATACTTGGTACAGCTTTAGTTGAGACAGGGTCAAAAATGGACGAAGTGATTTTTGAAGAATTTAAAGGCACTGGAAATATGGAGCTAAGGTTAGATCGTCAATTAGCTGATAAGAGAATATTCCCAGCTATTGACGTCACACCTTCAGGAACAAGAGAAGAACAAAGATTGGTGTCAGCAAAAGAACTCGAATCCCTATGGGCATTAAGAAGAGTCCTTGTTGCTCTAGAAGGTGGAGCTGCTACAGAACTTTTGATTGCAAAACTTAAAGAAACAAAAAGCAATGA
>CETY01050454.1_pt1 | contig 13807 bp, 8 predicted proteins | sample 361551 | NCBI WGS metagenome assembly CETY01 (sample SAMEA2623135, study PRJEB7988) | marine metagenome | biome: marine biome (ENVO:00000447); feature: deep chlorophyll maximum layer (ENVO:xxxxxxxx); material: "saline water (ENVO:00002010), including plankton (ENVO:xxxxxxxx)" | depth 45 m | reverse complement strand
CCAATCGTTGATGTAGACAATAAAATAGTACCTCTTGTTTATTTTAACCATATAATATTAAAGCATGGTGAGTCTTTTAACTATTTTTTAGAGAATCACGAATCAATAGTCTCAGTTGTTTCAGGGTCTATTGATGCTTTTGTTGATAATTCTAGTTTTTATAATATTGGAAAAAGAAAAGATTTATGGAGTGGAAAGCCTGAAGGTATTTATGCAGGAAAAGCGTCAAGAGTTAAGCTTGTTTGCATATCCAAAAAGGGATCTGAATTATATATAGCAGGAGGAATAATTGAAAAAAAATTCTCTCCATTTCAAATCAATCAAAATGAAATTCAAAAAGTCCAATATGGAAGTGATGAAACAAAAACCCACAGAAAAATTTATCATATTCTAGGTAAAAATGGTGAAGGAAAATCTGGACGATTATTAGTAAGTGAGCTTTTTACAGTTGGAAAAGGAGGATGGTCAGGATTTCCCCCACATAAACATGATACTGATCGTTTTCCAGATGAAACAAAATTCGAGGAAGTATATCAATTTCGTTTTAATCCCTCAAATGGTTTTGGCGCACAATTTTTATATCCTGACGAGAACTCTATTGGACCAATTTATCATGTAAAAGATAAAAGCACTATTCTAATAGATAAAGGGTATCATCCTTCTGTTGTGGCTCCTGGATATCAAATGTATTATTTCACTATTATAGTTGGAAAGACGCACAGATCACTGATTCAGTTTTTTGAACCAAATCATTCATACCAATTAGAGACTATTCCTGGAATAAAAAATATGATCAATAATTTTAAATAATTTAATATTAGTTTTTATGGAAAAATTAAAATTAGGAATTGTAGGTCTAGGAAGACTAGGGATGGAATATGCTAAAAATATTTCACACTCAGTTCATAACGCTGAACTTTTTGCAGCCTGTAGCATTAAAAAAGAAGAAATTGATTATGTAAAAAATAAATATGGCGTTGACAATATTTATGATTCTTATGATAAGATGTTAAAAAATAAAAATATTGATGCAATTATTATTGTTAGTCCTACAGATCATCATCCAAATCATATAATTAAAGCGATTAAATCAGGCTTTCATGTTTTTTGTGAAAAACCACTGGCTATATCTGTAAGTGAATGTTTAAGGGTAAAAAACGTAGTTGACAAACATAGAGATAAAACAATAATGCTTGGATTTGTTAGAAGATATGATAGAAGTTATGCTGATGCAAAATTTAAACTTGAAAGTGGTCTAGTAGGTAAACCCTTTTTTATAAGATCTCAAACAGTTGATAAAGATTCTTTTGCACCATTTCAAATAGAATTTTGTAAATCTGGTGGTGGAATCTTTCATGACTTCAATGTTCATGATATTGATCTTGTTCACTGGTTTTCTGGAGTAAGCATAAATAAAGTTTGGTCTTTGGGAGGTGCTTATAGATTTAAGGAATTTGCTGAAAAAGATGATGCTGATAATACATATGCAATGTGTGAGCTGGATAATGGATCAATGGCATTAATCGGTGCTTCGAGAGTTTCTCCTTTTGGACATAACACATTTACAGAAATTCAGGCTACACATGGAAACTTGAAAATTGGAGATCCTCCAAAAAAAAACCAAGTTCAAATATCAGATAAGTATGGAATCAGACACGAATGTTTTGAGACCTTTTTTGATAGATTTGAAAAGGCATTCGTTTTTCAAATCAAGGACTTTGTAAATATTGTCTTGGAAAGAAAAAAAACAGATTTAACTATTGATAATGCATTAAAGGCTACACTTGTTGCTTCAGCAATGACAAAATCATTTAATGAAAAAAAAGTAATAAAGGTTGAAGATTTAGTAAAATAAAATAATTAAAAGATTGATGGAAAAATTAAAAATTGGGGTTGCTGGATTGGGAAGAATCGGAAAAATTCATCTAGAAAATATTCTACAGATTGATAGTGTTGAAGTTATAGCAGTGATGGATCCAAACATAAAAGAGTTGGATTATGCTAAAAATAAGGGAGTTAAAATAACATATGAAAAATTTGATGATTTAATTAAAACTAATGATCTTCAAGCAATCATAATTTGCACTCCAACAAGTACTCATGCTGATTATGTTGAAATTGCTGCGAAAAATAATATTCATGTTTTTTGTGAAAAACCACTTGATTTAGATATAGATAGAATAGTTCAAGTTTTAGAGGTTGTAACAAAGTCTAATATTAAATTAATGATTGGTTTTAATAGAAGATTTGATGATGAATTTCGAAAAGTTAGAAATTGTATTATCGAGGGAAAAGTAGGAGATCCTTGTCTGGTAAAAATAACAAGTAGAGATCCTGCTCCTCCACCAATAGATTATATAAAAAATTCAGGAGGAATTTTTTTAGACATGACTATTCATGACTTTGATATGGCTAGATTCATCATTGGAAAAGAAATTGATGAGGTTTATGTGAAAGGTTCTACTTTTTTTGATAAGTCTATTGAGCAGGTTGGTGATATTGACACGGCAGTAATCATTCTTAAATATGTTGATTCTTCAATTGCAGTAATTGATAATTGTAGAAAAGCTGCTTATGGTTATGATCAGCGTATAGAAGTTTTTGGTTCAAAAGGCATGATTCAAGGAAACAATATAACGAATGACAATCACAAACTACATACTGAAAAAGGAATTAGTTCATCACTACCTCTTAATTTTTTTCTAGAACGTTATTCAAAGGCCTATAAAATTGAAATTCATGACTTTATTGAATCCATTAATAATAATAAACCAGTATCAGTATCAGGAGAAGATGGTTTAAAATCTTTACAAATTGGATTAGCTGCAAAAAAATCTCTTCTAGAAAATAGACCAGTAAAAATTAGTGAAATTAAAATTTAATAATAATGAGAATTCAAAAATACTTTGCACTATTACTATTTACAATCTTTTCATCTTGTTATCAAGATCAGCAAAACAAAATAACTCTGACGAAAGAGATAGTAGGTTTGGAGAAATTGAAAAAATACATTACTGATTTCAATGAAAAAGATTATGAAATTTACAAACAATTTTATGAGAATAGTGAAGCGTATGATTTTTTAAGTAAAAATATTCCATTAATAGATCTTCCAAATAAAGATATTGAAGAGACCTATTATTTTAGGTGGTGGACTTATAGAAAACATATCAAAAATACTGATGATGGCTTTGTTATCACTGAGTTTTTACCTCAAGTATTTTGGTCAATGAAACATAACACAATAAACTGCCCTGCTGCACATCATATTTATGAAGGGAGATGGCTAAGAGATCCAAAATATATTTCAGAATACATTAACTTTTGGCTTAATAAATCTGGAGATGGAATTAGACAATATAGTTTTTGGGTTGCAGACGCAACACTTGCTTTTAATAATATTCATCGAAATGATTCAATACTATCCAGTCAGCTAAGTCCACTAATTAGTAACTATAATGAGTGGGAAAAAATCAGAAAGGATAAGGATAAATCACTTTTTTGGCAATTCGATGTTAACGATGGAATGGAATTAACTGTTAGTGGAAGAATTTTAAATGAAAATATTGAAAAATTTGGGGTTGAGGCCACAAGGCCAACAATTAATAGCTATATGTATGCAGATGCTATGGCAATTTCAAAAATCGCATTCTTAAATAATAATTTTGAAATTGGAAAAAAATTTGAAAATAAAGCAAATAAAATAAAAGAAGAATTACAAGATCGTTTATGGAATGATGAACTTAATTTTTTTACTGTTTTACCAAAAAATCACAATAAAACTAGTAAGCCTTTGAATGTAAGAGAATTAATAGGTTACGTTCCATGGTATTTTAACTTGCCTGATGATAAACCAGAATATGCTCTTGCTTGGGAAAAATTAAAAGATACTACCGGATTTTCTGCTCCTTATGGACTAACAGTTACTGAACAGTCTCATCCCTTTTTTAAAATTAGTTACCAGGGACATGAATGTCAATGGAATGGTCCCTCTTGGCCTTTTGCAACTACCCAAACATTAAAAGCCTTGTCAAATTATGTAAACAACTATTCTGAAAATAAAAGTATTTCAAAAGATGACTACTATCCTCTATTATTACAATATGCAAAAAGTCATAAAATATTAAACGAAAATGGAGAAGCACAAAATTGGATTGATGAAAATCTAAATCCTTACACTGGAGATTGGATTTCAAGAACACGATTAAAAAACTGGGAAGGTGAAGGTTGGTCTGATGGAAAAGGTGGAGTAGAGAGAGGAAAAGACTATAACCATTCTGGATTTTGCGATTTAGTTTTATCAGATTTATTAGGGATTAAACTAAGTATTGATGGTACAATCGAAATAAATCCTCTTATCCCAAATGAATGGGAATGGTTTGCAGTAGATAATATTTTCCATCAAGGCAGAAAAGTTTCATTAGTATGGGATAAGACAGGAGAAAAATATAATTTAGGAAAAGGACTAATGGTTTTTCTAGAAAACAAAATAGTAGTCAAAACAAACAAAATCGAAAAACTAGTTTTAAATAATTATTGATGAAATAAAATTATTTCTTCTAATTTCACCTAAGGTTTATGTTGATATCCTAACATAATTTTTTAATTTATTTTCATAAATTTAGGTTTCACATTTATAATCTATCATTATGAAAACTTCTTTTAAAAGCCTAATGTTATGTATTACTTTTTCAATATTCACAATAAACTCATCAAAGGGGCAACAAAAACCAAGCATAGATTTTGAAGAAATAAAATATAGAAATGTAGGACCTACAAGAGGTGGAAGATCTACTACTGTATGTGGGGTTACAAGAGAGCAGTTTACTTTTTATATGGGAACTACTGGTGGAGGTTTATGGAAAACCACTGATGCAGGATTGAATTGGAAAAATATAAGTGATGGGTATTTTGAATCTCCTTCAATAGGCTCAATTGATGTTTATCAAGCAGACCCTAATATTCTTTATGTTGGGACTGGTTCAGATGGAATTAGATCTAATGTAATTATTGGCAAGGGGGTATATAAGTCTAAAGATGCAGGTGCAAGCTGGGAGCCTCTGGGACTCAAAAATACAGGTCAAATTGGTGCAGTAAAAATAAATCCTAATGACCCCAATATAGTATATGTTGCAGCAATTGGTCAACCATTTAATTCAAATAGTGAAAGAGGAATTTTTAAAACAACAGATGGTGGGAAAACATGGAATAAAACTCTTTTCATTTCAGACAAAATTGGAATTGTTGATATTGAATTTTCACCAGAAAATCCAGATATAATCTATGCTGCTTCCTGGGAGGTTGACCGAAAACCTTGGACAATAATAAGTGGTTCAAAAGATGGAGGGATTTACAAGTCCATTGATGCAGGAGAAAGTTGGGTTAAATTATCTAAGGGTCTTCCTAAAGGTAATATTGGAAAAATTGATTTGGCAGTCACACCGGCAGATCCCCATAGGTTATATGCTCTAATTGAGGCAGATCAAGGTGAAGGTGGAGTTTATATTTCTTATAATGAGGGATCCCAATTCAAAGCAATGAGTCATAGAAAAGAATTAGTAAATAGACCTTTTTATTATTGTAATATATATGCAAATCCTAACAATGCAGCCGTTGTTTATTCTAATGCTAATAGATTTATGGTGTCTAATAATGCTGGCAAATCATGGGAGATAAAAAAAACTCCTCATGGTGATAATCATGATATATGGATTAATCCTATTGATGACAACATATGGATTCAATCAAACGATGGAGGCGTAAATATTACTTTTAATTCTGGAGAAACCTGGACTACCCAATTTAATCAACCTACAGCAGAAATTTATCAAGTTGAAGTTGATCAACAATATCCCTATTGGCTTTATGGTGGACAACAAGACAATTACAGCACAGTTTCAGTTCCAAGCCAACCCCCATATCCGATTCAGGCAGGACCAAATGCGTGGATACTTTCTACAGGAGGTTGTGAGACAGGCCCTGCTGTTCCTAAACCAAGTAATTCAGATATTGTGTATTCAAATTGTAAAGGAAGATTTAGTGTTTACAATAAAAAAACAGGTCAAGAAAAACAGTACTATGTTGGTGCTGAAAATATGTATGGACATAACCCAAGAGATTTAAAATATAGATTTCAGAGGGTCTCCCCAATCCATATTTCCCCTCACGATGAGAATATTATTTATCATGGATCCCAATTCATTCATAAAACAATTGATGGAGGTCTTAATTGGACAACCATATCACCTGACTTGACTGAATTTGACAAATCAAAACAAGTAATATCTGGTTCTCCAATAACAAGAGATATTACAGGAGAAGAATTTTACAGTACAATTTATTCCATAAGAGAATCTAGTATTAAAAAAGATTTGATATGGGTAGGATCTAATGATGGGCTTATTCACCTAACTCAGAATGGTGGAAAAACTTGGGTTAACGTAACACCTCAAGATGTTTTAAAAGGAGGAAGAGTTGATTCTGTCGAGCCTTCAGGTCATGATCCAGCTACAGCTTATATTTCTATCTTACGATACCAATTAGGAGATTGGTCACCATACATTTACAGAACAAAAAATTATGGTCAATCTTGGGAATTAATTGTAAATGGTATTCCAAATGATTACCCTGTACGAGTTGTTAGGGAAGACCCTATAAAAAAGAATTTACTATTTGCTGGAACAGAATTTGGCATATTTGTTTCAAAAGATGAAGGAAAAAACTGGTCTAGATTTCAAAAAAACATGCCAATAACTCCTATAACTGATCTGAAAATACATCGAGATGATCTAGTTCTATCAACTATGGGAAGGTCTTTTTGGATTTTGGATGATATTAATTTTTTAAGGATGGATTCAAATTCTTCCAAGCCATTTCTAGTTAAACCATCAAAAGCAGTCAGATATAGATATAATATACCAAGAGAAAAAGTTAATGATTACTTAGAGCCAGGGGTTTTTATAGATTATAATCTAGATAAAAATAATTATAGAAATATTTCAATTTCCTTCTTTAGTGATAATGGGAAGCTTATTAATTCTTTTAGAAACGGAACTCCTGATAAGAAAGAGATAAGCGAATATAACATGCAGCTCAATAAATTTATTTCCATTAAAACACCCAAAGTGACAAATAAAAAAGGATATAATCGCTTTAGATGGAATTTAAGACATCAAGGAATTAAAAATGGAGACAAAACCATCAATGGACCTCATATAAGGCCAGGAAAATATAAAGTTGAAATTTCAGTTGATAAGCAGGATATTATTTCAAAAGAGTTTATAGTTATAAAGGATCCTAATACTGATATTTCTCAAAAAACATTCATAGACCTTGAAGAGTTTCAATTAAAATTATTAGATAAAATAAAACAATCCTTTCAACTGGCAAATAATATAAAATCACTTAAATCAAATAAAAAAACAACAAAAAGTAAATTAAAAATTCTAAATCTTAAATTGGAGATGTTGGAGACAAAAGAGGGAATCTATATGCAACCCATGCTAATTGATCAACTTAAATATCTTTATAATATGGTAACAAAAGCTGACCAGATTTTGGGAAAAGATGCATATGATAGATATAATGAATTAAGTACAAGGTTGAAAAAAATCAAGTCATTATAACCCTAAATAAGTATTAATCTTTTTTCTTAAGTTCTATTTTTCAGATTGTTTAATATTAATCTATTCTAAAAGAACATTTAAAATAATTTCACAATTCAAAACCCCAGAAATAGGACAATTATTTTTTGCATCCTCTGCTAATTCATTTAACTTTTCTTTGGAAATACCAGATACTTTTGCTTTTAGATTTAATTCTATAGTAGTGACTTTTCCATCCCTAAAAGTTAATAGAGCATCTGTGTTTAATTCCTCAGGGTTAAAATTAGCTTCATTTAATACAAAACTCAATTTCATATTAAAACAACCAGCTAGTGCAGCAGCTATTAGTTCCTCCGGATTAGTTCCAAGAACACCCTTGTCGTTTTCAAATCTTGTTTTAAAACTGTACGGCATATTCTCAAAAGCTCCACTTTGAGCAGTTATAAGTCCTGTACCATCAGCTCCATCTCCTTTCCAAATTGCATTTACTTTTCTTCTCATAATTATGAATTTATTAGTTCTTTTATTTACTTTTTTATGAATATCCGCCCTTTTTTATAATAAAAGTAATTATATATCACCTGATCTAGTTTACTTGAATTCATATCTTAATTTATCAGATTTTAAAGATTTAACTTTTATCAATCTAAAGTTTATAAGAAAATTCTTTGATACTTTCCATTACTGAATTAAAAATTATTGGAATTTGTCTTGGAAAAATATTTTCAGAGGCATGAACTGTCCCTTTAATTACTTTTAGGTCAACTGAAACATTTGCTTGCTTTAACATTTCATAGTAAGCAATTCCTTCATCTCTAAGAGGATCAAGTTCATTAACAGAAATTATATGGGGAGGTAGGCCTGTCAAAGAGGAAATCTCGGCATGATATGGCCATGCTAAAGGGTTTTTACTATTAGCTCCATCATATAAAGATGCCATTACATCCATAGATTCTACATCTAAAAAATATGAATCATTTTCTATTAAAGAGGCTAGTTTTTCATCTTTTTTATTGTACATATTAGAAATATATGGGCATTGTGCATAAACTCCATCAACATAGTTTGAAGCGCCTTCTTGATGAGCTTTAAGTGCTGTGGCAATTGTTAAATTGCCTCCGCCAGATTCACCCGAAATGACTATCTTAGAAACACCCAGTTCTTTTTTATTTTCATATATCCAACTTAAGGCACTATAGCAATCATTGAGTCCTGCAGGGAAGGGATGATTTCCCATAGCTCCTCCGATGTTTCTGAAGTCTACACCAATCACCATTAGGCCTTGAGCTGCAAGACTGTTTCTCCAGAAAACATAGTTCGGGTCTCCAGCAGTCATAAGTGCCATACCGCCTCCGTGAATATGTAATATAGCGGGGATATCACCCTCAATATCATTTGGTTTACTTACATATAATTTTATGGTATTATCATCGACTCCATTAATTAAAACTGTATCAACAATAATATTACTGGGTGAATCTATTTCAGAGAAAATAGCACTAAATAAACCTTGATAAAGTGGTTCAGACTCATTTACAAACTTTAATTTATCTTCATTACTTGCGTTAACATCAACTGGGGATTTAGCAGCTTCACCATCCATTCCATATTTTTTTAAAGCAGATAATAAATTTGGATTAAGTCTTTTATCATCTTTTAAAATCATAGTTTCATCTTTTAGTCTGCCTTCAAGACTGTTTTCAGATTTGTTACTATTATTACATGACACCAAAAAGATAAGTAATGAGACTAATATTTTTTTCATTTTTCTAGGATTTAATTTTTACTAATATAATTATACTTTTTTAAAAATTTTAATTGATTTTTGATCACAACATCGTTAGGTAGACCATGACCAATCTTATCAAGAATAATAATTTCTTTATTTTCTTTTGGAGTTCCTATAAGATCATTCCAAGGTAAAAAAGAGTCTTCATATTCAAAAATACCATCAAGTTTACCTACAATATGAAGTATAGGTATTTTAATTCTTCTAATATAAAAGTGAGACTCAATCTCTTTTCTGCTTTTCTGGAGCATTAACCCTCCTACAAAAATTGTAGCAGAAGTAACCCTATCATCAATCGCCAATAAAATATTTGATGTAACTGACCCCCAGCTATAACCCATGTATGATAATTTACTAAAGTTTAGGTCTTTTCTGGTTTCCAAATAATCAATTACTCTTTTATAATCTTTTCCAATTTTTATAATAGCTTCTTTATATTCTTCAGTTTCATTGGGCCACCAATCCTTTAAAGGCTTTTCTCTATCGTAAGTATTGTAATAAGCAGGAATAATAACAGAATATCCTTCGTCTAACAAATATTTTTTTCCTTTAATTTCAGAATTTGGAGTTGGAATTTCATTGGAAAAAATTGCTCCAGCTGATGGAAATTCTATAATTGGGATTGATTTACTTTTGAATTGGTTCGAATAAATTATGTATCCATATATTTTCTCGTCACTTTTGTATGGTGTTGAAAATTCAAATCTTTCGGCAGAGTAACCTTTATCTAAAACTTCTATTTTTTCTATTTTAACATCTAATGGTTTTTTTGAATAAGAAAACTGGGATTTATAGACATCAAAGACTTCATCACTTACATCAACTTCAGATTTAAAATTCCTTTCTATATGCTCAATAATGAAATCATCATTTGAAGGAATTTTATTATCAAAGTTTTTGACTAATCTTATTCCATTTTGATCAGATCTGTTAAATGGAGAAAGACTATAAAAACTATTAAAAGTATATTCGTTAGTGTTGTATGCTCCTCCTAAAATTGAGTATCGATCATTCCCATGAGAATTTACAACCCATTCTCTGACATTACCAGCAATATTCGGTAATAGGTTTATATTACTACTTTGGAAATCAATATCTTTTAATTTTGTTGAATTAAAATTTGAGTTTTTTAACTCTGGTAATTTTGCAGTAAAACCAGATAATTGCGCTGCATCTAGCCATTGGTATATATTAGGAAGGCTTAATTCTTTATATTTTGCATAAGCTCTTGCTTCAAACCAAGAAATCCCATTTACAGGAAGTCTAATATCTTCTTCTGGATACTCACCATATGACCAATTTTTTGGACCTAACTTTCCAAATTTATCTGTAAAGAATAGCTTCCCATCATCAAAGCTGTATTTTTTCCCCTCGATCTCAATGGGAAAATCCCAATAATCAGGATTGTTATATCCACCCGCATCAACAAAAGATTTATACTCCTCATTTGAAACTTCAGTTAATGAAACTCCATAAGCTGGAATCCTATTATTAGAACCAAGAAAAATACCTGGCATATTCATAAAAATATCTTGCTTGGATTTTTTTAAAATAAACCCTTTAGGCAATTTTTTGGAAAAACTAATTTCAAAAAAACCATATTCTTCATCACTGCCAAAATATTCAATGTCATCTTTAATAAGTTTTAAGTTAAAATCATTTTCATTAAAGCCAAGACCTGGAACTCTTATGCTATCAATTGGTGTCTTTCCAACATAATTCCACAATGAATCCCGACCAAATTTTATATAAACACTTGTATCCTCCAAATCACTGTCTACATTTATCTTCCAAGATGATTTGATATAGAAACTTTTTAATATTTCATTGTCAGGATATTTAACCAGTAACTCCTTTGATTTTTTAAAAACATAATTGATATCATTATTGTCAAAAGCAATAGATATTTTTGGTAAAAACTCGGTAATTAATTTATCTTTCGATTCAGACTTTCTGAAAAAGTATACAAATAATACAATTAACAATCCTGTGAAAAGAACATTTGCAATCCTTATAAGCTTAATTTTCCTGCTACTTAAATTTGATTTTTGATTTTTGACTTTTTTAGACTTTTTGTACAATACTGATAGAGAGATTAAAAAAGCTAATACTAGTATAGTTATTACATAATTAAAATATTGACTGTCTATTGAATATTTTTGAAATAACCAATCCAAGCCTTGTAATATAGTGAAACCAAAGGCTACAAAACCACTTATGAATTGAAAGAATTTATTAGAGTTTAACATATTTATAATGTTAGAATATAAATATAAAGATTTGCTCAAGAATTTTTAAATATCTTTAATCTAATTTTTTTAAACAACATTCCATTTAGATAGATAATTGTTAAATAATTAATCCAATACCAGTTTTCTAGAATTTATAAAATTATTTATTTTTGAATAATAATGGATTTTTGGAACACAAACATTTTTGGCAAACCTTCAGAAAAAAATTCCAAGGAAATATTTTAATTTATTAAAGCTATTATATATATTTTTTCACAAATTGAAAAAAAAAATAAATATTGTATGGTTAAAAAGGGACCTTCGAACTCAAGATCATTTACCTTTCTTTGAGGCGGAAAGATCTGATCAGGAATATATTTGCATCTATATATTTGAGCCCTCACTTCTTTCCAGTCCAGATATTTCATTGAGACATTTGCAATTTATTTATCACTCAATACTCTCTATTAATAATCAATTAAAAAGATTCAGAAGAGAAGTAATTATTTATAATGGAGAATCTTTGAATGTTTTCAAAGAATTATCTAATGAATTTGAATTAAAAACTGTTTTTTCATATCAAGAAACGGGAATTTTAAAAACTTGGACCAGAGACATTAATATGTCAAATTTTTTTAAGGCTAATAAAATTTCTTGGAAAGAATTCCAAAAAGATGCGATTGTTCGTGGTATAAAAAATAGAGATAATTGGGATACAAATTGGTTTAGGTTAATAAAGAAAAAAATAATCAAAAATAAATACTCACAAGGTTCAATTATAAAAATAAAATCTAAACTCCAAATTGATAGTTTTTTAAAAAATAAATTAAAAACATACCCTAAATTATTTCAAAAGCCAGGTGAGATTTATGCTAGGAAATACCTAGAGTCCTTTTGTAGGGATAGAGGAAAGAGCTATAGGCTTCATATTTCTAAACCTCAAGAGAGTAGAAAGTCTAGTGGAAGAATATCGCCGTATTTAGCATATGGAAATATTACTATTAAACAAGTTTATCAATACATTATTGGACACGATAATTATACATTAAATAAAAAAAGCTTTAATGGATTATTAACTAGACTAAAATGGAACAATCATTTCATTCAAAAGTTTGAATCAGAAAATGATTATGAGTCTAAATGTGTTAATATTGGGTATGAGAAATTAAATTATTCTAACAATAAACTCTTAATAAAGGCATGGAAAGATGGACTTACAGGTTTCCCGCTAGTTGATGCATGCATGAGGTGTTTGTCCGCTACTGGATGGATAAACTTCAGAATGCGTGCTATGTTAGTTTCTGTATTTTCTCATCATTTTGATTGTGATTGGAGAAAGGGAGTATATCATTTAGCAAATCTTTTTTTAGATTATGAACCAGGAATACATTTTACACAATTTCAGATGCAAGCTGGCACAACAGGTATAAATACTATTAGAATATATAATCCAATTAAACAATCTAAAGAACATGATCCAGATGGTATATTTATAAAAAAATGGGTAACTGAGTTAGAACATATTCCTAAAGAATATATTCATGAGCCATGGAAAATGACGGAATTGTATAAAGGATTATATAATATTCAATTAAATTATCCAAAACCAATAATTAATTTATCAGATGCAGGAAAAATTGCAAGGAAAAAAATATGGGAACTAAAGAAGGATCCGATAGTTAAAAAGGAAAATGAAAGAATATTAAATCTTCATGTTAGAAAAAATAAATAGGACTTAGATTGTCTTGATAATCATAGTTTAACATAATCAACAATACTCTATTAAAGTAAATAAAATCTCTACTTAACAAGGTATTTTTATCCAAATACATATACCGCCATGTCAATTATTACAAAATATAAGTGTTTGTTATTGACTAATGAAGTGTACAACAAAATATCTTATGTTCTACTTGAACTTAATGAAAGGGATATGATAATGATTTAAAAATTTATTATAATTAATTTTGAATTGGTATTTGTTTAAGTTCGTTTGAACCGAAAAACATCTCTCCAATTAGCCTAACAACTTCTTTTGTTAATTCTTCCTCTGAAGTAAAATTTTTTATTTGGAATTCAGTTAAATCCATTGATAATAATTTATTCTCCTCTTGATTAATATGAATTGTCGTATATAAGTGGTATCGTAATATTTTCTCAAGGGTTATTTTGGTGCCTGGATA
>CETY01039247.1_pt1 | contig 13815 bp, 16 predicted proteins | sample 361551 | NCBI WGS metagenome assembly CETY01 (sample SAMEA2623135, study PRJEB7988) | marine metagenome | biome: marine biome (ENVO:00000447); feature: deep chlorophyll maximum layer (ENVO:xxxxxxxx); material: "saline water (ENVO:00002010), including plankton (ENVO:xxxxxxxx)" | depth 45 m | reverse complement strand
TCTAAACGAAATTATAGATGAAGCAACAACTGAAGAAATACAACAAGGGGATTATTATGATAGTGAAGATGAATACGAAGTAGAACCATTATGGAAGTTGAGGAATTTTATATGGGATAGTGATGAATCTAGTGATGGTGAAGATATTGTCAGGTTTTTTAGTGTAAAAAATAAAGGTTATGAAGAATTTAAGAATGAAGATACAAGTCAAAAAGGTGCATTAGAGACTATTTAGATAGTTTTAGTAAAGATGAAATACTAAAAGCAATGAAACCCGAATTGACTTTAAAAAAAATTCTTCTTAATTAACCAGAAGTCCATAAAGGAGTATATTTATGATTAATAACATCTTCATCTGGATTTATAAGTTTTAATTGATAAAAATGTATATTCCTCAATTCTATGTTTGCATTTATTAAATCATGTGCAGGACGTATTAATTTTTCAAAATCAGAAATATTTGAAATAAGTTGATTGCAAGTAAAATAACTCCCACTATTATCTAAAATATAAGTTTTTTCAGTATTTCCGGCTTTTAATGTAATTTGATTTCCAAAAAAAGCGGGGTCGTTCAAATTCTCTGTCGTAAAAGTATGCGTCATCCACGCAATGCCCCCGCGAAGCAAATTCCACTTGCGCTCGAGCGCCAATTCCGTCTCCCACCAGGAATCCGGGTCGAAGTCGGCCATCCCGTTTTGTAACGATTGCACGGACTCTTTTCTCAGCATGTTCTCGTCGACCCAGCAGGAGAACGCCGAGATTATGTAACGCGTCCCCGACTGGATCTGCATGCCGCCGTGGCGCACCTTGCCCGCGAACGCCACAACACCGCCCGCATCGGCATTGAGTACCTCCTCGTGCCACGGCTCGTCCGAGCCTGGGCGCCGCGCCATCTCGAAGCGCGTACCACCGCCCTCGTAGTCACACATGTCGTTCAGCGCGATGGTGAACGTGAACGCACCCTCGTCTACGTGCAGTGGTAGCGCCCGCTGCCCCTCCATGTCGTATTTCACGATGAACGCATCGTTCGCCCGCATATGTGTTGCAGACTTAATCTTATCCGGGAAGAGCGATGCGAGCAATGGGAAAATCGTCGATTTCAGGCGCGAATTGAACCACTCGAGCACCTCGGGCAATTCCTTGACGTCCATGTCGCAATGCGCACCACTGGATGTACCCCAGCTCCCCATTTCCTGTGAGCGCTTTTCACATAAAGCGATTACGTGGTCGCACTCGTCTTTTGGTATTAAAGCCATCCGAGACACGAAGGCTCTTGGTTCTCCTGGGTTCCAGCTGATTGTGCGGTGGTCCTCTATCTGGTTCGGACCGCCGACGATCCACTCGTCAAAGTCCACATCCGGCACCCACTCGTCACAGGCTCCCATGTGATACGCCGGCTCGTAGTCGGCAGCATTAGTTAAAACATCAACAATACCAACATTTCCATCCCAATGGTAAAAATGTTTTGCTTGAATAGTTATGCTACTTTTATCATCATTAAGAGAACCACTTGAATCAATTTGTAACATCCATCCAAGTTTATCAAAAAAGTTTGATAAAGACATTTATTATAAATAGATAAAATTATAAGACATTTTTGATATGTTTTGATATACTGATTATTTGTTCTTCAAACCATTTATGATTTGAATCTATAATATTAATTATTCTATCTTTATCATTATATAATTCCTTAGTCAATAAAATTACTTTATCCCAATTATCAGCTACTATTAAATGGGGCATTTTGTTATTAAAATTGAATGTAACATTAATTTCTTCTATTGGAGCACAAAGAACAGGTATTGCTCCTGCAATAATACATTCATATAAACGAGAGCAATCGAGACCAATATTACCTCTACCAATTGGTACAAATAATGTATCTTTATAAATTTCAAACATTTTATTCGGTTTTATTTTTTGGTTTTCTGGCTGTCCCCAGTTTGTTCTTCCAGTATGAACAAAATTATTTTTAAAATTTTCAGAAAATTTATTTAACATACTGTTTCTATCACTTTTAAGTTGTCCTACAAAAGAAAAATCATATTTTTTACTAACCAAACTGATTTGATGTTTACTATCAATATAAGATTTATCTGATAAATAGCTAGATACATAAGCTAATGGTATCTGAAAATTAGTTATTTTATAATCTATATTTCCGAAATTATATTGATGAAATAAAAGTTTAATATTATATTTAGCATATAAATCATAATATTGGATATCTTTACCCCATTCGTCACTTAAATGAAAAATGATTACTGATTCTCCAAGGACAGTTATCATATTTTCGAGAAATTTCAAACTAATAGATTTATTAGTAATGATTATATTATGTTCATTGTTATTATGGATTTTAGTCTTATCGTCGAACAATATTAGATTTAGTTCCATATATGGATACAAATCTTTGTTAAAAATATCGTTTTTAAAAAAATCAAATTCCCACATAGACGTTTTAGTGTAAAAAACATTCATATTGTATATATGAAGACCAAAGTTTATTAACTATTAAAAGGGTTATTATTCTTGAATAGTTAAATTTAATGCCCATAATAACATAGTTAGTTTGCTACGAGCCTCGTCTGGTGTTGAACGTTTTAATATTCCATTGTACAAATTTATGAGTAGATGAATAAAGTATAATCTACGTTCTTCATTTGATGGTAAACTATTTATTTCTAATCTTGCTTTTGTAGTAAGTGGTTTTAGATAAACAATTTGATTGGATGGTGGTTCTATCCAAGTAGCATAAATAATTTCAACCATATTACGCCATTCAGTTTCAATATTAATACCAGATGAAGAAGGATGTTGTCCAAGAATAGCTTTAGTTAAAAATTCAACATGAATACTATTATTCGGGTCAATTCTGTCTACTAAAAAATTTTCAAGTATTGCAGATGATGAATTGCCTTTTGGTAAATATGGTGCGTTAGGATCTCGAAACTCCTTCTTTTTAATACCTTCTTTTGCTCTTTTTTTCATAAAATCTTTTACAGAGTCAATAGTTAGTAAATTTTTTTGAATACCCCATACAGACATATCTATTGGGGCAATATTAGTAAAATCATTATTTGAAACCTTTAAAAACACAGCATATTCGTGATTAACATGATTTGCGAACATAGTCCATATTGTTTCGGTTTCAAAACAGAGTGATTTCCCATCTTTATAAGGTAGTTGTAAAATATTATTTGGAGAAATGCTATCATCTTTGAAATGTGAAAATGTAATTGGATCTTCTTCATTAGAACAATTTAAATCAGACAATAACTTAGTTTGCTTTTTAGGAAGTTTTTTTGTTTTCTTTAATTTTTTAACAATACATCTTCTTGTTTTTTTATTGATTTCGCATTTATCCGAGTTTAAATTAGGATCATTTGTTTTTTTACAAGTAATACGAGCACCAACTTTATACTCACAATAATTAGACATATATTATACAAACATTTTAGAATAGTTTTTCAGTTTCTGGTTGAGATGGTACATTTGATGTTACTTCTTTTTCCATTTCAGCCCTACGTGTGATAATATCATCTGGGAGCGCTTCATATTGTTTAAACATTTTTTCTCCTTCTTTTAATATTTCATCAGCTTTATCTAAATCAACTTTAATTACTGATAAAGGAATACCATTTGGGAACATTTTCTCCAAATCCTTAAGAGTTTCTGGTTTTGGTGTTGAATTTTCAGCTGTTTGTGGTGGAGATTTATTTTTTGAGAAGCCAAAAAAACCACCTCCAGCGGATTTAATTGTCAAGCGTTTTTTCCGGAATGTTCTATTTTTCCTTGATTTCGATTGTTTTGTCTTCTTGGGCATATTAATATTATGTAATAAATTCTTTGAAAATTATACAGAATCAGTTATTATAAATACAGGTGTGTCATTTATACATTTGGTAATTTATCAATTGATGTTGAACCTGAATTATCCAGTGTTTCAGTTTCCTCTTCTTCTTCAGAATCCTTTTTTGGAAGCTCAAATTTAGGAGTTGTTTCTAAATCCTCTTCAGAATCACCAACAACACCTTTTCTAAAGGCATCAATTTTTTCAAATAAAGTTGGTTGAATACCGACAAGAATAAGAATAAAAACAATTAATCCATTACGTCCACCACATTTGGCATTAACAAACATAAATGCAAAAACAATAAGTGCTATTTGTGCAAATATTTCTAAGAATAATGCTACATTATCTTTTTCTTCGTCAAATTTTGGCATAATTGATTCTAAAATTGTACCGCATACAAGTCCTGCAAGCATATAATACGCTATGTCTGGTAAAGCTCGACTCATGTATGTTTCTACGTTCTTTTGGTAAACTTGTTCCATTACACATAGAGAATAAAAAAATTACTTTAAAGTTGAATTATAATAAAAATGATATAATGAGTAATTATATTTTGTATAAGTAAGAATGTCCGGCCAACGTCATTTAACAACTCTAGTTGATGAATCTCGACCGATATTAATAAAAATGCTTGAAAAAAGGGGGTTTGATGTATCGAAATTAAAAACATTTTCACCAAATACAAGAATTGACAATTTAGATAGTATGTCTATTAAAACATGTGGTGTTAAAGATAATAATCAAATAGTTCAAGTACATTATGAAATAGTTTCATCAAGAACAAATCATAAAAAACTGACAAAAATAATCGAAGATATTGTAAACAAATTAAATGAAACTGATAGAAAGAAAGATTTAACACTAATATTTATTGTAAGAGATTGTATGACACCAAGTGTAAAAGAGGCTGTGCGCAACCTACAGAACAAATATAATATTTTCATTCAAATTTTTCCAATTAGAAGTCTGACATATGACGTAACAAAACATTCTGTTGTACCAGAACATATTCGTATTCCAATTAATAACTTTGAAGATTTTGGTGTGTCTGATTTTCTCGATTCATTACATATTCCATCTTTAGAAAAACTACCAATTATACTTGATAATGATCCTCAGGCAATGTTTATTGGATTAAGACCTGGTGAGTTATGTAAAATTGTAAGACCAAGTCTGAGTGCGGGGGTACATATTGCGTATAGATATTGCTTGTCTGCAAAATAAATCACTTCATCCAAACATAAGCACATCCTCCTATTGCTAAAGCATTAGCAATTCCAAGAAGTATAGTATAATGGCGTTCACGATTATACAATATTTTTTCAACTTCTATTGAGTTTTTATACGTATCAAAATTTTTTCTACGTTGATGTATTTTTTGATTCAGTTGAATAACTCTATTTTTATCTTCTATCCAATCTCTATCAACATTTTCAGCTTTTTTAGCATTATCCAGTTGTTGTTTGTGTCTTTGAAAAAAACCAGTTCTAATTTCTTTTGTTTGGTCATCATAATCATCCCGCTTGATACCTTCCATTATAATATATATAAATATTATAAAAATTCAAAAATGAATCGATCCATATCAGACCAGTCATCATCAGATAATAATAGAATTGAAGAACCTTGGACACGTAAAGGTGAAGAACTAATATTAGAATGGTGTAAGGATATAGAAATACAAAAAGATTTACATGATCAGGCAGGGTATTATTACAAAGTGAAGAGAAAACAATGGGGACTTCCGGCAATAATACTTCCCGCAGTTATGGCGCCAATTTCAGCAGTATTTTCGGATACAAATTGGATAAAATATGTAAATATGGGTGCATTTATAATTGTAGCTATATTTGGTGGAATTGATTCTTTTTTTAGTTTTGCAACAAGAAAAGAACGCCATTTTAATCATTCTGCTCGCTATGGAGAATTACAAACAGCAATTGAAGCAGAATTGTTCAAAAATAAAAGATTTAGAATTCAAACAGATGTATTTTGTACACAAACCCGAATGACTTATGATATGTTAAATACTACCGCCCCGTGTTTACCACAATGGATACACGATAAACAAAAAAAGGAATCTGTGACTAATAATTTAGAATCAAAAGAGCAAGTAACCTGTTAATTATCCTACATTGCTGGGATAATAGGTGATGCATAATCATATTTCTCAAATTCTAAGTTAGAAGTATTTGTTAATAAGTCATTATTCAGTTCAACACTATGAGGTGTATTGATTTCTGTTGTCTTGGGTAATGCAAATACATCATCATCCATTATTTCATCATAATCTGGTTCAGGATTATTATAATTATCATCTGGTATATTGTCAATATCTGATAAATCTTCATCAGCTTCTTGTTCCTCAATATTATCATCATCGAAAGTATCATTTTTCGATACTTTCCATTCTAAACAACTATTCTCATCAATATCTTTTGTACTCAATATATCAGGATATTCATTATTATGTTCTTTCTCCAAAGTATGGATTAATATAGCACCATTATAAACTTTGAATTTTCCATCAGGACAATTTAACTCCCACTCAGAATTTAAATGATTCTTGTTTAAAGGCTGTAAATAACAAATAATCCATTTGTGAACGTTTTTGTCCTTGTAAGGTCCTTTTAATGTTATTGATTGAATCTTACCTTTGTTATTATTCTTTTTATGAATAAATTTAAGAACATCCTCTTTATTTGAAATTTTTGAATTATTCTTCATTCTATTAATAGACATTACTGAAACATCATCTTTTGAAATAATACACCACTTCATTTTAAGCTCTTTGAATAATTATTATAATTAACTCCTTATCATTTTTTTTGAAATTAAATTTAGTAAAAAAGAATAATTAGATAGATTTGTAAAAATGCCATCCAACCCTTTCACAAATTTTCTTCCATATCATATCTTGACTTGCAAGTTTTTCTCTGCTTTTCAGTAAAGGAAATAATGGTTTTAGTTCATTCATACCCAATAATTCTACAAATTTGTGTAAAACATATGAATAACTTAAGAAATTTTTACGTTTTTTAGGACAAAATTCAAGAAAAGGTCCTTGAATTTTTTGAAACATTATTCTTAATACTTCTTCGGTTTGTCTCGACATATATGGTGGTGGTTGCCCATTTAGTTGATTTATAATGTGTGGTATATGTTCATAATATTTATTCAACTTTAACTTTTTAAGAATAGATCTAACTTTTTGAGTAGACAACTCATTTAAATTCTGAATTCGTTCCTTTTTTATTTCATTTACAACTTGAACAAGAACGTTTCGTGGTATTTGAGTAGTTTCCTTACCTTGAAATTGAGCAATCCATTCATTAAAATGATTTGATCGTCTATAAGAATAATAACAAGATTCTTTTGGAGGATCTTTATAAGATGCTCTATCTGTATCATTAATGATACTAAATAATTCACCACAGGACTGACATTCAACTACACCTTCTGCGTGTATATGAGATAATTCAGTTTTACAATTACTACATATATTTGGTTTTGCCTTCAATTTAGATATTGTTTTTTTTGAATTATTACTAACACCTTTGACATCTATTCTTTTCAAATACATATTTCTCAAATCTTCTCTGGATGCGGGTCCACCTAAAAAATCCATTTCGTCCAAAAAACTGGGTGTTCTTGTTTTTTCTTTTTCTTCATCCTTATCCTCATCTTCAGAAGTTCCAAGATAAGATAATATTCCCCCATCTGTTGGGGAAGCATTTGTTTTTGTAGTCTCTACATTTTCGACTCCTTCATAATATTTGAAAAGAATATCTCCTGCTTCAAGATAATAATCTTTCAAAAAACCATTTGTTTTTATCATTTCTATATTTTTCTCAGTATCTGATATAGTTTCACTTAAATTCATAAGAATTGCCGAGTTATTACATGATGTATCAAGAAGGTAATTTTCCCTTTTTTCTTTCAAATTTTTCAACATTTCTTGGTAATCTTCTAAATTTTTATTTTTGATTTCATCAACCTTGTTATGGTGAATATTATCAAGAGTTACCATACAATTTATATAGTCAATAATATTTATATTTGACAAAAAAACATAGATTTTTGGTATTTTAAGTTATAAACATCTTGTCTACCTTTTATAAGGAAATGACCACCAAATGAATAATGGAAGACTACCTATTCAAACTATGAAAGGTATCCATGTACTTTTTTCGTACATAAATATGCGGATTATTAACCATTAAATAATAGGAGAAATACCAATGGTATTTTAAGCGTATTATTACGTACTGTTCAATGGAGATTTTCAATGTACTTTTTTTTGAAAAAAAAGTACAGTACATTGGGAGGGAGGGATTCTTTTTTTTTTTAGTTTTTTTCTAGAAAAAAAAAAAGAAGAAAAAAGAAGTATCTCTAAAAAATCAAAAATTAGAGAAACTAAAAAAATGGTAAATTTTACAAAATAATAGTAAAAAAATCAAAAAAAAACCTTTCTGGTAAAAGTGCTATTTTAAGAGAAACTCAAAAATCGTTTTTTTTTAATAAAAAAAATAAAAATTTTTAATACGCATGCATACTAGTTTACATTACTGTTTCTAAATGGAAACAAAAATGGTAAAATTGAATCAGAATTATTTAGCATATTATAATATTAATGAATAAGTGTTCAAAAATAGTATTTGGATATATTTTGGTAGTTGTATTATTAACAGTTTTAATATTGTCGGTGAATAATAAATTGCGTAAAAATGTTAGAGACAATTTTTATGAAGGATCAAAACATACCAGATTTGAAAAAAAGTTTTATAACCAATTTTATGATAAATAGTATAATTATTCTATGTGTTTAATAATGTATATGAAAAATCTCTATAAAATATGTGTATAAATTAGATAAAATAGTAATAAGCTTTGAAAAAATATAAATATATAATAGAATGTCTGGATTAAAATATAGGTGTGAAGTTTGTAAATTTGAATGTGAACGTCCTGCTCATTTGAGAAGGCATATATCTTCTACAAAACATAAGTCTAATGTTTATGATAAAATGTGTGGAAATAATTTTGCGGCAAGTTCAAATGATAATGAAATTATTCTAAAACTAGAACTTCAAGAGCAAAAAGCGATGATTTATGTTTTACAAGAAAGGATAGCTAATTTGGAGCAAAAAATGAATGAAAATGGAATAGTAACAAACAATAATATAACAAATAACAATGTAACAAATAACAATGTAACAAATACAATAAATATTAGTTTATGTCCGCATGAATTTGGGCGAGAAGACTGGTCTTATATATCTGAGAATGAAATATTACAAATAATGTCCGGTGTAAATACATGTATACCAAATATAGTTCAAAGATTACATTTTGACATAAAACATCCGGAAAATCATAATATTAAGATTCAGAATAAATCAAGACCCGAAATAAAGATATTTGATGGTGAAATGTGGATAACCCAAGATAAAAATACTACAATAGATTTTTTAATCAATAATATTAGAGGTAGATTGGATGATTATGAAGAAAAATTTCTGGAAAATACAAGTAGTGTGAGACATTCATTGTGGACAGAATATTGGCAAGATATTAATGAAGATAAAAGAAAACAAAAAGAAGTTAGAAACAAAATAATTGGAACTATACAAGATTGTCAAGAAATATTTAATACCGAAAATATATTAGACAAAAAAAATGAGTAATATTATAGGATGATATCTATAATCGAGGAATATTATGATTTAAAAGATAAGTATATTGAAAAATATGGTGAAAAGACTATAGTATTCCTACAAGTTGGTAAATTTTATGAAGTTCATAGTTATAAATATAATGAAAATCAAATAAAAGTATGTGAAAAAATTCTAAGTCTTAGTATAAACCCGAAAAATGAAAATTTTGTTAGTAGTTTTCCTTTATATAAGCGTAGATATTACAGAGATAAATTAATATCTAACGATTATATAGTAGTTTTTGCTGATGATAATGATTCAGAATTTGGCTCACACATTTCTCATAAAGAAAAGAAAATAGATTATGATGTGCATGACCCACATCCTTATGAAAAAAGTTGTAATATATGTTCTTTTTTATATGCCAGTTGTTGTCCAGAGTTATATAGTCACAGATTGCGTACATTTGATTAGTGAATATGGAATTGTTCATGTATTTGACTATTTTTAAAAAATATTTCTAATTTATGATGTAAATAATGGACAGAACTACCAACAAGTAATCGAATAAAAATACTATAAATTAGTGTTGTAAATGAAATTTTGCTATTGTGTTCAGAGTCTTCTTTTACATCAATCCCCGATTGTGCAATTTCATTAATATTATTACCTAAATGATTTATAATTTTATTGGTATGTTTGGCATCTTCAACGGATAATTGAGTAAATTCTGTAAGTATTTGATGTGATACTGATTTTTTGATAGTTTTAATAGAATCTTGAAATTCCTTATTTCTGAAAAGTTCTGGAGCAGATTTGATTCTTTTCAATATCTTCATCCGTATAATGTTATTGTCTATATTTAGTTAACTAATAATCCCCTGATAAACCATATGTGTTTGTTGTAGGTAATTTATATTCAATTAAACACTTATGACATGTCATTATAAATAACTGATGATAATAAAAACCTATATACTTGGGGCAAATTTTACAACAATGAATACACCAAGCCCTTTTACATGAAACACAAATATTAGAAGATTTTTCATCAAAATAACTATTACAATTTTGACACTTTATTAAGAAGCTTTTTATATGAAAAATAATCTCATCTGGGAGAATAGGCATCTTTAAAATGATAATTATATTATTTATATACTATAAATATGGCAAAGTTTTATAAGATTAAAAAACCATATGATTCTATTATTAGTGAAGAAGGAGAACCGTATGCCAAAGAATTAGGTATACATTCACGTAATACTGAATTTTTTAATGAACTACTTAATGGAGAAATTGAATCAAAAATGAATAAATATGGCGTTTCATACGAAATGGCAAAAATATTACATAAATATGATATTTCTTATGAAGATGCTAAAAATATAGAATATGAAGTTAAGATAGAAGAAGATAGACAAGCATCTAATGCAGCCAATGATGCAGATAGATATTATGCAAATCAAGCTGCAAACAACGCAGATAGACGTTATGCAAATCAAGCTATATTGAATGCATTATTAGCACCAGAGGCAGAAGCAATACTTGATCTTCTGCCAGAATCTGAAGAATCTGGTATTACAGCAGAAATATTGGAATTTGCTTCAAAGAAAGGTTTTCAAATATCTGAAAATGAAGCGTTTGTATTAGCTGTTAATATTGATTGGAGTGATCCAGATGAAAATGGAAATGAGCCAAGCTATGAAAAATTAGTAGAAAATGCAAAACAAGAAGTCCAAGAAGTTGAAAAGTTAATAGAAGATTTAAAAAATCACGAGAATATAAGAGAAGAAGATATTATAAAACATAGATTTGATGACTTTAGGACAATGTCTAAATTAAGATTCGTAATGAGAACAGAGAATTTGGGTTTTGATGATGCAGAGTATATAAATCGCGTAATAAAAAATTGGAAAAATATACCAAAGCAGAAGCTTTTAAATATGACTTACAATGGGCGGGTTGATGAGATGTTACAAAACCTTCAACGTCTAGGTACTCCAATGAATAGAGAAGCTGTAGAGGAAATAGTATCTAATCCACAATATGATCTCAAGAGAAAACAGTCATTGATAGAAAAAGGATATAATCTTCGCAAAAAAGAAATGGAAGCTCTTCTCAAAGGGATGTCGGAATTATCCAATTCAAGAAAATTATTAAACGAACAGGGCTTTGGTGATAATGAAATAAGAGCTATAATGAATGAATTCGATGTTGATTATAATAGTGCTAAGAAAATAGCTGACAATTACATGTATTTTGATAATGAAGAAGAAGAAATACAAGCTATTGTACAGTCTTATCATGATAAACAAAAGGGAAAAATGAATAAAAAAAAGCAAAAAAAAGATGAAAAAACACAAAAAAGACGTTTTAGAATGATGTCTAATAGAAAAAAATAATGAATTATAATAATATGGTATATCAAGATAATAAAGTAGGGGGAACAGATGATACAATTTGTTCAGATAAAACTGAAGAAGAGTTGTGTAATGTTTTATCGGAAATTCATGGATTTAATCCAAAAGAACCCGGAAATATAAAAAAAACTGTTCGAAAATTCCTTCTAAAATATCATCCTGATAAAGCAAAACCTACAGAACGCAAAGAATTAGTAAATGCTGTTGGACAAATAATGGATAATTATAGGGCTTGTGAAACGGTTGCACAAAATGAGAATCGTCTTATATGTAATAAATTTAAGAAGACTAATAAGAAAGATAAAACAAAAGAAAAGGAAACAAAAAGTGATAATTTTGATTTGAAAGCGAATAAGAAAACTGCCGATTGTGTAAGGAATGTTGCAAATTGGTCAGTTTCTAAACCATATCATAAATTTGACTCAAAAAAATTTGATGTAAAAGAAACGGCAAAAGATATTGAAATAGTATCTCCAAAACTAAAAAAATTATTAGAAAATATACAAATATTAGACGAAAAAGATAGAAAAAAGGGTAAACAATTTAAACATTTTATATATTCTGATATAAAGTCATCAGGACACGGTCCGAAAGTAATAGCTGCGGGACTTGTAACAATTGGAAAAAAATGTTGTTTAAGATTGAATAAAAATAAAAAGCTTGATTTTAGTATTCCAAAAGGAAATAAAGGGGAAAATTTTGGCATATTATGTTCTTCGACATTATTTGGGGATACTTTAAAGGTAAAGAAAAGGAAGGAAATGTTGGCGACTTTTAATAAAAGACCAAACAATATTAATGGTGAAAATATTCGTTTTATGATATTGGATAGTGGATTTAAGGAAGGGATTGATCTATTTGATGTAAAATATGTACATATTTTTGAGCCACAACTTACAAAGGCTGATATGACTCAAGCTGTTGGTAGAGCAACACGATTTTGTGGTCAAAAAGGATTAAAATTTGTTCCAAATGAGGGTTGGAAATTAGATGTATTTACATATACTTCAAATACTTCTCAACATACTATTGAGGAAATACATGCAAAATATTCAGGAGTTAATTTGAGTGAAGTTGCTTTAAGAGAACAATTAGAAAAAATAGCTATTGATTCGGCAGTAGATCGTGATTTGAATGAACATATTCATTCTCACAAAAAGAAACAAAAAGAAGAGCAGTCAAATCTAAAAAGATTAATGGGTTTTTCCTACAAAACTCCATTATTACAAATCAAAGGTTCTCCGAAAATGAATTTAATAACTGGTGGTGCAACCAGAAATGGATGTGATAAATTTTCGTGTAATATTAGAAAGATAGGACAAAGAAAAAATAAAGAGTTTCCTTATACATTACAATATTTATCTGATGTATATGATAAATTAACTAAAACAGAAGATTTACCTGATTTGCCCCCAAAAATATCTACATCAAGAAAACGCAAATTTTTTTGTGATTTGGCAAAAAATAACAAAAATTATTGTAAAATGCTTTTATTTGGCACTAAATTAGAAAATAGGCGAAGGAATTTTACTTGTGATTTGAATAACAATCCATTTTCAAAAAAAGAATGTGGAAAACGTAGCAATAATAGTGTGCCTTTCACTATAAAAGAAATGGAAAAAGCTTATAAAATATATGGTGGAATTCTTCCAAGTGGTTATAAATACTTATCTCCATCTGGAAAACGTTATTTTATGTGTGAAAAAATGGGAAAAGAATTAAAATTTTGCAATCTTTTAAAGGCAACTGTGAGGTCAAATAAAACGACATTATTGAATAGATTCAACACTGTTGCAAACAATGCATTAGTTAAGAAGGATTCATCAACTCCAAGCCCAAAAGATAATAACTTAAACGTATTAGTAAAAAAGGATTC
>CETY01068685.1_pt1 | contig 13833 bp, 30 predicted proteins | sample 361551 | NCBI WGS metagenome assembly CETY01 (sample SAMEA2623135, study PRJEB7988) | marine metagenome | biome: marine biome (ENVO:00000447); feature: deep chlorophyll maximum layer (ENVO:xxxxxxxx); material: "saline water (ENVO:00002010), including plankton (ENVO:xxxxxxxx)" | depth 45 m | reverse complement strand
GTATGGAAATGGTTTTTGGGTAATTGAATGTTCAGTATGTTCATAATAAAAGGTTTGTGTTAAGGAGATACATACCTCGCGTTAACTTCCTCAGGTGTTGTTGTTCGCATAAAAACAGTAAAGCATAATGGGCTGTCAGACACATCTGTTCCCCATGGTGTGGTTGATATTGGTGCATTTTTATGTGGCACAGCTGTATCAAAATATAAAGCTTTATTATATGCAAAAGTTCTTGTACCAATGTCTGTAAGCTTATCAGATGAAAGCTTTAAAAAATGTTGCATTGATGCATTCTCTTGTAAATATTTTGCTTCATAAAATTCAAACCATGCTGACTCAGTTGCAATATCATCTGGAGTAATATAAACATTTCCAATATAATCTACTTTCATAGAAGGTCCTTTTAAAAGTAAATATTGGTCTGTGTGAACAAATGGAGGATTAGATGAGGCAGTATTGAATTGACAATAAGTTTTATATTCCAATACTGGCTTATTAATATCTTTTTGTAATTGATTAATTACTTCTATTGTGGCATCTGCCAGAACTCCAGTTTCTTTTGAAATATCTTTACTTATATGACAAACCCACTCCTCTCCACCATCAGCTATTTCTGGGTGGTTTTCATTTGTATAATAATCTAATGTAAGTGCTTTTGTTCTTACCTCGTCTGCACTAGTAAGTATGTTAGCTTTTTCTGTTATATGTTTCATTAATATTCCTTAAGGGTATGTAAATACTGCTGTGCCATTTCCTACATCATAAAATGAACTGCTTAAAAAACCATGCGTATTATTTGATGTTGAGGTAGCATTCGTTCTTAGTAGTGTCTGACCTGAAATTGTTAAGCTTGTCCAATTGGTGTTTAGACCACCTGACCATTGAATACGAAACCATCCACTACCCATATTAATAAATTGCGAAAGGTTAGCCCCACCAAATGCCATAGTTGTTGTAGAATGATTTGATGAGGAATAATTATCAATTTTTCCTATTGGGCCTGTTGATGTATATGTAATTGTTTGTGTTGATGGTCCGTGGTCATATCCTCTAAATTCTCCCATACCATAAGGCGCGCCATCTTTAGGGTCGGAACCACTTTTTGCTGCGTCTGATAATGTTTTAAGTGAATTACTTGATACTGTATCAACTTCAGTATTAATAGCAGATATGCTTACATTTGTCTGTGGTATTGTCGCCATTACTTAATTATCCCTGCAATTAAATCCTCAAAGGCTTCTACTTTTTCTGTTCTCTTTGGCCAGTAAATGTAATCCTTTTCTGGGTTTGCTTTTAAATTTGATAGTAAAGGTAAGATTGCATTATATAGACTATTTAATTTTTCTTCAACCTCTTCAGCTTTACCAGCTGTTGATTCTAATTTTTGTGTTTGTTTTTGTACTACTTCTAGTTCATCTTCATCTACAGCAGTAAATCCAAAATCAAATTGGTCTATATCTATACTCATACTTCTTCCTCTTTATTGTATTTATACTTCCTAGGTATTACTTTTGATTTATCTTTATGAATTTGTGTAACAGAATGAGATGGCTGAGCTTTACGAGCTTTTACTTCTGGTTTCTTTTTACCAAATGCCAATTCCCAACCATCAGCATATGCTTCTTCGTTGGAGTTTCTTCTCTTCGAACCCTTTCCGCCATGCCATTGTTTGTTATCAGACATATCCATTATACCACATATAAATTACCGCACCAATTAATAAAATCGCTAATACAGTGCTAAGTATTCTTTTATAGAATAATGTTTTTTGTTTCTTTCGCCAAGCGTCTAAATCAAGAACTTCTTTTATTCTATCTAAATTATTCATTAGTTAAATACAACTCCGCCTCTTCTGACCAACTCATTTTTAATTTTTTGTTTATCTTTTGGTCGTGTTTTATCATCGTTATATTTATCGATGAGTTCTGCTTTTGCAAATCCTTTTATATATGGATGAACTGTTGTAGCTTTTTTAGTAGCTCTATCTATTGTTGTGTGTGATTTTCCTAATTTTGTTGGCATTATAACTCCTGTATTTGTCTTAATATTCTATCCACTTCTGGGTCGTTAAGATGACCAATAACATCATTTGTAATATCAGTATTATAACACAATGAACCATCTATATCCAAGACAGCTAATTCCCAAAGTCCCTTTTCGAATCCATAGGAACCTTTATGTTTAATAACACTCGCACCATAACCGTTTGGAAATTCATACACTTTTTGTATGCCTCCATTAAAGTCATTAGTTTCTTTTAAGTATCTTTGCTTTGCATTTACCATAATATATTCCTATTTTATTCTTTTCACATTACCTTTTTTATCTGCAAGATATGCAAACATTTCAACCTGAGGATAATCACGCTTTAAATCTAACAAAGCTTGTAGATTTTCTCTATGGTCATCAAATAATCTGACCCTTGCATAATTTCCTGTGTCTAAATATTTTCTGATAACAACTGCTTTATTTGCAGCACTACTTCCACCACCAATATTACCAGCCCTTTCAACAAAGACTTTTCTTAATGGTATGCCATGTGAATCCAAAGTTCTTAAAAATAATTTTTTATCGTCCATATCTGCTCTTGCAGTAATGATAATAACCTTACTTCCTTTGGCTGTGGCGTGTTTAACTATTGCCTTTGCCTTTGCAATCATTCTTGCAATTGGAGTAGCTGTTTGATAAAATATTTTAGATGATTTAAATTCACCATAATCGTACTCTTCAGAACTTCCTAGTTTATAACTATTAAACTGCTTTGGAGTTAATGGTTTTGTTTTACCAGTTTTTTTATCTTTAACCAATACGCGGGCCTTCGATACAAACAAGGTATCGTCAATGTCAAAGATTGTTAAACCTTTGCCAGCTCTTTCGGTAATGTATTCATTAAATTTTAACATAGGTGTATTATACCATATCTACTTGTAAATGTAAACACGTATAACTATTTATAATAAAATTTATTTACAATAGTGTCTTATTGCTTCGATTTTATCATGTGCATCAGCTATCTTTTGAACTTCTTTTTCAATTGATTCCACAATGTCTGTGTGTTCACCAATCCCAACAGGGTTTCTTTGATAAACTAGAATATTAGCATGAGCTACTACAATCTCACCTTCTAGTTTTTTAATTAAAGCTTCTAATAAAAAATGTTGTTTTGCCATTTTATCTCCCAAATAATTTTCTTCTTTTATATTCGTTAATAGTATTTAGTAACTCACCAGTCCAGTTATCTCTATCTTCTATAAAGACTTGATGACCCATATCACCAGCGATACATACTACCAATTGCTTAATGGGCATACCAGTTCTCTCTTCCCACATAATGGCATAAGCGGCACACTGCATGAAATATCCGGATATCCATTCCTTCTTTTTAAATTTACGAGATGTTTTCCAATCGATAATAGAATCCTTTCCATTCCATTGGCCAACACAATCAACTCTTCCAGCTACTCCTAAGTGCTTAGAATATAGCGGAGCCTCTTGTTGATATACCTTCGTAACACCTTCGTCAATAACCTTTTGTACATCTTTAAATGTTTGTATATTATGTGGCATTTCACCTTTAATATATTCTGGGTTATTGGCTACATATTTTTCAATAATATTATGTACTGTTGTTCCACGAGAGCTTGCTTGTCTTGATATTCTATTTGCTTCTTCTTCGCCTACTCTAGCTCTCCATGCCCTTATACCATCTTCGGATAATATAGATAGGACTGTGGTAATCGATGGGTATTTATTACCCTCTGGGTCAACATATTGTCTCCCTTTTTTAGTTGTTGTTGCTGTTAGGTCGTTATAACCTAAGTCAATTGGTTCATGTGTAAAATTCATTTTGTTTTTATTTTATGTCTCTCCGATGGTGGCATTCCTGATTTAATTCTGTCTTGGACTTCTTTCCAACCAGAACCGGCTCTTGATAATACTGAACCACCTCCATCATAATCGATATTAGGTCCTTTGGAATAATATGTAGTAACATTTGGATTTTCTTCTAGGTATTTTAATTTGTTTTCGTACGACATAATCTTTTCAAATACTTCGTCTGTGTCCTTATTTTTAAATTCATAAGTTGGCATTATAATATTCTCTCAAGTATAAACACTAATGGTATAAACACATATAACCCTAATAATAATCTTTCAGCTCTTTTAAATTGTTGTTCAGTTGGCATTATAATAATTCCTTTAATCTTCTAGTTGTGGTTGGTATATCATTACATAAATAATTAAACACATACCAACATAAAAATTCTCTACTTTGTGTTTTATTAAACCATTGTAGATTATCTATATATTTATTTAGGCGTGTTAAAATTCTTAAATCTTTTGTTATCCAATGATAATCAGGGTATCCATAGGATATAATTGGAACATCATGCATCATACATTCAATCCCAGCAGTTGAATTATCAATGATAGCTACTTTTGTTTTTGGTAATATACTATGTATTGATTGATAACCAGTAATAACTGTATGTCCTGCGTCTTCCCAGTGTTTCACAAGTACTGGATTTTTATATCTTGGGTGTAATTTAATTACCACATTTCTGCCCTGTAATTTTTTAACAATCATTTTTAATTTTACTATATGGTCACCAAATCCAAAACCGTGTACAGTTTCGTCATCTGGCATTTGAGCAATAACTAATATATGGTCATCTGGTATACCTTTTGAATCTTTCCATTTTAATAAAATAGAATCATCCCATTTGTTAGCTCTTCTTTTTACCATATCCTGGATTGTATTCCATTGATTAGGTTCAATTTTTGTAAAGGCCCACCAGCATGGGTCATCAAATGTAATCGCTGAAGAATTTGCATATCCCTCTTTACACATTTGGAAGTGTTTACTTGTTGGTGCTGTAGGTTTAACTATAATCGCTCCAGGTAAATTGTTTTCATTCGCAAAGTGGTTATAAAAGTGAATATCTGCTTGACTGTCCTCTACAACTTCTCTGTGTTCTAATTCATTCATTGCCCTACGAATTACATCATAGTATCTGCCCATGTTATCGAATCTATTGTTATGAAATTTATATAACATTGAACCATTTCGGTATTGGTCTTTTTGACCAATCCATTTTAAATCTTTTTTGTTTAGTATGATAGAAAGCTCTGTAGGATTTAACTGCGTCTTCGAACATACATTCTGGGTTTGATTGCATTGCCAATCTGAATGGAGTTGATTCCACTAGTGGCATATTATGTGGTAATTTAAATAAAGGTTCTCTTAGTTTAGTATCTGTAGAATGCACTTTACCATAACGATATGTATATTCATCACATAGAGCAATAAAATGGTCATAATGCCATCTGTAATTTGATATTGATTCTCTTGTCCATATAGAACATGGGTGATTAAAATGCACAGCTTTGTACATAATATCTTCTCGTTCATCTGGAAGTTTGTAATAATTAACTGTTGTTTTGCCTGATTTTGAAGGCCTTCTTTCGACTGTGCCATCGAGCATACGATGAGCTGTGGATAACATTTGACCTGATTCAACAATCATCTTTACGACATGTTTATCGCATTGTTCTTGTGCTGCAATAATAGGGTCGGAATTGAGTATAAAGATATTCATTAAGCTACTTGTGCCAAATGTTTGCACTTACCTCTAAATTGAAATCCAGGGCATGAACATTTATTATTAGCAATTATATAGGTATTACCTTTACTACCTTTCACAGTAATTGCACCTTCTGGTAATGCTTCTGCGCGTTCACCTATCTTAACAAACTTGCGTCTTGATTTAGAAAATTGTTTGCTGGGTGTTTTTAATACTTGTAGTTTGGCATCTTGATTAACTTGATAGGCGACTAAATCACCAGCACTGTTAATATGGTAAACTCCATTGTTTACTTTGTATTTACCCCAATCCGTTACTTCTTGCAATATTTGTATCATAATATAATCCTCGTCAATATGGTATATTATACCATAACTAGGCTCAAATGTAAAGTGTTTGTAATAATGTTCTTAATAATAATGCCAATCCTATTCCATTTAATAATATCAAAGCACGGTCTTTCCATAAGATTCCAACCCATAACCAACCACTAACACCTATTGTAGATAATAGTAAATCATAAAATTGTAAACCATCAATACCACGCATGGACATTGATGTTATAATAAATACACTTGCTGTCCATTTTACATACCAGGATAAATCCAGTTTTGGCGTTGCTGATTTAAATATTCGATTGGAATTAGCTAATTCCTTTGGGTCAAACTTTAGTTCTTTTCTTTTTCTGTTTGGCATAAAATCGGTGTTGCCTAAGTTCCCTTAAATTTTTGATAGTTTTTCTGCGTTTTCTTGCTTTATTATCTCTAATAATTCTATCTTCGTGTTGTGTTATTTCCATATCCGTCTCCTTTAAAAAATTAATATAAAAACATAACAAAGGGATTATCTTATAAGCTACTCCTATTTAGTAATTAGATTTGGAAAGGTATCCTTAACCAAGGCTTTGGTAATACCTTTATATTTTAATTTTTTATCTTTAGCTGCGATAACCATTTCAGCTTCTTCGCCGTGTAATGATTCAATAAAAGATAAAAACATTCCTTCTCTTCGTAAAGAGGGTGTTTCATTTGCTACCGGGCCTTTAAAAAAGTATTTAAATCTTCTATGACCTCTATGTAAATTTAAATATTCATGCCCAGCAGGTGCATCGTCCTTTTCATAACTAGGTGCTCCTGTAGGTAATACAGATACAACATCATCATCAAATGCAATTCTTAATACATCTCTTAATGCTGGTGATGAGTTTTTTTGTAGATAAGCAACCCTATCTGCTTTTTTGGTTAGTTTAGACGCCTCTGTTAGGACATCTGATATTAATTTTTTAGCCATTGTAAAATTCCTCCGCGACTTCAATCAAATTAGTACATCTTTTTTTAATAAGATAGTTTAAAACCTTCATTTTCATTGGTGGTTTCTGACCATTAAAAGTATTTATAATGCTTTGTTGTACATCTTCTGGGATTTCAGCCAAATCAATAAGTTTTCTATTACGCTGATAATTCCTAAATATTTCTTCAGGCATTACTTCTCTTAATCTTTCTGCATTATGAATCCAATCATCTATTCTGGTTTGCCTTAAAGGTGTTTGTTTTGATTCAGATATAAATGTATCGTCATTGGATAATACATTTGGTACTCCATCGCCACTGTCGCCTCTTAATATATGGTTCCATAAATATGTTCTTGGATTTTCATTTGCTACCATTTTCTTTTGTATCGGACTGAATTGTTTTACATTATTAAACTTCTGTAATTGAATGAAGTCCTTGTCTGATGATACAATCATAACCGGTTCATGCATACCAAATTCCTGTGTCTGCATTGTAAGTGTACCAATAATATCATCTGCCTCACAGCCGTCCATGTGTAATACTTTATATGGTAAATTTTCTTTTATTTCATCGCGAACCAAATGTAATATTCTAAATATCTCTGTCCAATCTTGTTCTGAATTGTCTCTATGCTTTTTACGATGTGCTTTATATTCCGGAAAATACTCTTTTCTCCAGGTATTCATTCCGTCAGCACATATAACCATTTGGCCATATTCGTCTCTATATCTTTTATTGTACATACGAATACTGTTAAGTATCATATGCCTTATCATAGATTCATCATTTAGTCTTTGCACTATTATATTCGATAGTGCGATTTGACTGTAATCAAGTAGTATCATCATCTTCTCCATCATCAGGCGTAAATAAAATTTCGTATTGGCCGTCCAAATCTTCTCTTGCGTTTGTATTTGTTTTATCCATTACTTTAATCGTTGCATATAGCCTATCAAAATCTCTGTGTAGAGTATGTGGTATTCCATAATAACGATGAAACATAGCGTTAAGCATGTTTACGATAACGAACATATCTCTTGACTCCTGAAATGTTTCGTCACGGAATTGCATATCCATGAAGCTTTGAGAAACATCACCAGTAAGGATAAATTCTTCTAATATTTCAAGTAAGTATTGTGATGATGCGACACACTCGTCGGATGCATCTCTTACTAAATCGTGGTCAGATTTAACCTTTTTTGCTTGGTCTTTCTTTTTAAGTTCTTCGCCTGTTGGGAACTTTAATATTTTCGCCATAATAGATACTATTATACCATACTTTTAATCAGATGTAAACATGTTTTTTACACTATTTGCACCTATTCTACAATTGATTATTCCGTTATAGTATTTGTCGGATAGTAGAACTCCTCGGTCGAATTGTTCTTTAGTTTCCATATATGCACATTCCCCTTTGGTTTTACAAAGATGTAGGATTTCTCTATGATACATATCAGTACCTTGTGTATCTACTTCTTCCATTAAGTGCTTATTAGAACCAAAGTAATCTCTCCAATTGGATTCTACATAGGTTATTTTTCTGCGTTTGCGTGTTTTTGTTTTTTGTAGGGTTTTCTTAGACCAAAAGAATTTCTTACCAATATATTTGCGTGCTGTAGCTCTATTTGTAATACAGTAAACAAATCCTTGTAAATCTTCTTTTGTAAAATCCTTGGGTGGATTATATGGTCTACCTTGATATAACCAATCACTCATTAAAATCCAATTCCTCTAAATCATCGTCAGTAGGTTCGCCACAATGTGGGCAAAAATTAACTTTGACTGGTTCATCATCTGCTGGTTTTATTACAATACGTGCATAACAAAATTGGCAGTCTAGAATCATACTGACCTTCTGCCTTCGATATGTTCTTTTAATTCAGTATAGCCACCAATTGAATGCCCATCAATCATAACTTGTGGGAATGTTCTTGCACCTGGAAACTTTTCAAAGAGTTCTTCTCTTGTAAAATCTCTATCTAATTTAAAATATTCATACTTGTGTTCGCTTTCTTGTATAAATTGTTGTGATATATTTACTGCCATATCGCAATATGGGCAATTATCTTTACCGTAAATTTCTATGTTCATGTTTATAATCCTTCTAATCCTAAATTAATAATCCAGAAACAAAGCAACATAAATCCAAATACTGATACTTGAACTACCGACATAATTGCTACTTGCTTCATGGGGTGTACTTCTACAATTTTTTCCAGCATATCTTCGCTTGGTGCAAGATTAGCTGCTTGTAATATTTTTTGTTCTGTTGATTTTTCCAACTATAATGTCTCTATATATTTACCTAACATTTCAATGTCTGCACTTGATAACATACCTGCTTGACCCCACATAGTAGAACTCATAGGACCAACTTCTCCTCTATTCTTATATGTATTAAGTCTGTCAACTATATAATCAGATGATTGACCTGCTAATTTTGGAAACACTGCCATACCTTCGCCTTCTTGACCATGGCATGCTGCACAACCTGACCATAGAGGTTTAATTGCGCTAAATTCATCCATTGCTGCAAGAGCTTGTTTTGCCCTTAATATATCCACAGTGGTTCCATGTACTCTAACATATTCTTCATAACACTCGCCTGTGCATGAACTGTTGCTCTTACCACCTGTGTACTCTAAGTTAGGGTAAATTTTTAGTGAAAAGAATGTAATTATTGCCATACATCCTATTAATGTCATTCCTAATTCTCTCATATTCTGTAGTCCTTCCTTGTTGATTTTGCAGTATATAGCTTTCCAGTCTTTCGACCATAATAAGGTTCCTTCTCTATACCATTAGTTCCTTCGTTTTTAAATAATAATAAAATTATACAAAATATACTTATAACAATTCCAAATGTAAGTATTATTGCCTCTATCATAAGCTTAACCCTGATAATGTTTTATCGTCAACATCTTGTTTTACACCACCAGTAACATAAGATGTTATTTCTGTTTCCTGTGGGGCGACTTGTACATTACCGCCTGATATCCATTTCTCTGTCCATGGTAATGGATTCATTTGAGGTACTGTGTATGGGCAAGGTAATCCTATTGCTCTCATTCTTTTACAGCCTATCCATTCCACATAATTTTCTAGTATTGTTTGGTTAAGACCAATCATTGAACCATCTTTAAATAAATAATTGGCCCATTGCTTTTCTTGCTCAATAACATCTACAAATAATTTTACTGCCTGGTCTTCGTTCTTTTTAGCTATCTTCTCAAAATCCTTATCTTCTTTTAATAAGTTTTTAATCATAACAGTCGTTGCCGCAAGGTGAGTATTTTCGTCTCTTGCTATAAATTTAATTATTTTGGCATTACCTTCCATCTTTTTAAGTTCAGCGAATGCCCAACTGCAGGCGAAGGATACATAAAAACGAATTCCTTCTAAGGCATTCGCCGAAAGCATTGCCATATATAAAGATGTTTTATGTTGCATTTTATTAGTAGCAGAATTATTATCAGTCATTAAATCATCATAATATCTTGCTATATCTGAGCCACAATCCATGATTTCTTTTACATCAAGCATTGAATCAAATACTATACCGGGGTCCGGATAAATGTTCCTAATAATATGAGTATAAGAACGGCTATGGATAGTTTCAAAAAAGGACCAGGTTTCGATCCAGTTCTCAATTTCGGGTAACGAAGCAATAGGAAGGAAAGCAAGGTTCGGGGCCCTACCTTGTACAGAGTCCAATAATATTTGGCGTTTGAGATTAGATGTGAATATGTGTTTTTCGTGTTCGGTAAGCTCATGGAAATCCTTTTTGTCTTTTGATACATCTACTTCTTCTGGTCTCCAAAAGAATCCTAATTGTTTTTCTGTAATTTTATCTATTTGTGGATATCTAAGCTGGTCATAACGAGCGACATCAACTGTCTCATCAAAAAACATAGTTTTATTTAAATGAGATTTTTTATTCTTTTTCAATACTGACACTTTCTAGTTCCTTTAATTTTTTAAGTTCACGTTCTACTACTCTTTCCAAATCTTCAATATCTGGCATTGTATCGTAACCTGATACGAATTCTTTTTTAGATTTTACAGGAGTCGCAATCTTCTTCTTCAATTTGTTCTGTTCCTGTATAATATGGGTGGTGGTCATCTTCTTTTATTTCTCCTGCACCGTCATGGGTGTTGAAATAATACAATTGTTTTAATCCAAATTTATAAGCTGTAACCAGGTCTTGCATCATAACGGACATTGGTATTTTATGGTCCTCATAATGTTCTGGGTTATATGATGTATTAACTGATATACCTTGGTCGATATATTTTTGTAATATACCACATATAGCAAGATAACCTTGTGGCGACTTTTGGTCCCACAGTAAATCATATTTATTTTTTAGATGATGATAACCAGGTACAACCTGTGCCATCACTCCATCTTTACTCTGTTTGTACGATACCAAAGCTCTTGGTGGTTCTATACCATTCGTACTATTACTTATCTGAGCGCTAGTTTCAGCTGGCATTAATGCCATAAGAGTAGAGTTACGAATGCCATTTTCTCTGAGTTGTTTTCTTAACCCTTCCCAATCGCGCAGTTCTCTATGCTTCGTTAAATTATCTATAGCCTCTTTTTTATAAGTATCGATAGGAAGTATTCCTTGAGAATATTTCGTATCATTATTATATATCACTTTTCCTTTCTCAATAGCCAAATCTGCAGAGGCTTTTATCAAATAATATGACCATGCTTCTGCGTATTCATCTACTATATCATAGGCGGATTCATCATATTTCAACCCTCGTTTCGCTAAGAAATATGCGAGGTTGATGATTCCCACCCCAAGGGGGCGTCTAGATAATGTACCCTGTTCTGCAGCTGGAACTGGATACCCTTGATAATCAAGAAGCTCATCAAGAGCACGCACGCTAAGGTCGCAATATTTTTCAAATTCAGATGTTTCATTTATTAATCCCCAATTGATTGCCGACAATGTACATAGAGAAATTTCTCCATCTGTATCATCATGGCTGTTTAATGGTGTTGTTGGTAAATCGATTTCACAACAAAGGTTGCTCATTCGGATTGGTGCTCTTCTAGGATTGAATGCTCCATGGTCATTTGCATGGTCAACATTCATTACATATATCCTACCTGTGTCTTTTCTTTCGGTTAAAAACATTTGGAATACCTCAAGAGCGGGTAAAGTTTTCTTTCGGATAGATGTTTTCCTTTCATACTTTTCGTATAATTCTTTAAATTTATCTTGGTCATCAAAGAAAGATTCATATAAACCTGGTACATCGTTAGGGTCAAAGAAGGTTATATTACCACCTTGCAATAACCTTTCGTACATAAGTTTATTGAATTGAAACGCATAATCCATGTGTCTCACTCTTGTTTCTTCTACGCCTTTATTGTTCTTTAATACAACTAAGTCCTCAAATTCATAATGCCATAGTGGTAGGTAAACCGTTGCTGCACCGCCTCTAACGCCGCCCTGTGAACATGATTTTACTGCCGATTGGAAATATTTAAGAAATGGTATCAATCCTGTATGTACTACTGAACCATCTCCAATCTTTGAACCTAATGCTCTGATTGAACCTGCACCTATTCCTATCCCTGCTTTTTTACTTATGTATTTAACAATAGAAGTAGCAGTAGCATTAATAGAGTCAAGGGAATCTCCTGATTCAATAAGGACGCAAGAACTGAATTGTCGAGTTGGTGTTCTAACTCCTGCCATGATTGGCGTAGGTAACGATATATAAAATTGAGATATTGCATCATAGTAATCCTTTACATATTTTAATCTGTTATCTTTATAGTTTGCAAATAAAGTCATTGCAATTAACATATACAATACTTGTGGAGTTTCGTATATTTCTTTTGTTCTTCTATCTTGTACTAAATATTTACCTCTGAATTGTTCCATACCAGCATAGGTAAATGTATCATCTCTCTCGTGTTTAATATAGAGATTTAAATCCACTATTTCATCTTCGCTATATTTTTCCAATATTTCTTCATCGTATACACCACGCGCCACATTCTGTTCAATGATTTGAGTAAGTGGTGGAACATCAAATTCGCCATAGGCTTCTTTTCTTAGTTTATAAGATATAAGACGCGCTGCAACAAACTGATAGTTTGGTGTGTGTTCAGATATAAGCTCTGATGCTGATTTAATTAATAGTTCGTGTATACTATAAGCTGGGATTTTATCATAGAGTTGTATATTTGATTTTAACTCTATTTCGGACATGGATACGCCACTGATACCTTCCACTGCCCATTCTAGTACTTTATGTACCTTATCCAAATCGAATGTTTGAATTGTGCCGTCACGCTTAGTGACATTTATAATAGTTGTATTGTTCATAATATATGTATATTATACCACAAACCAGTTGCTTTGTAAACAACAAATTTGTTATATTTTTTTTAATTTTTAGCCTTTTATATCAGCTATGTTTTCTGGAGTTTTTATGCCAACTCCCATGCCTTTGTCACCATTTGGCATGGTAACGCTTCGGTAATATATAACCACTTCGCCTAATTGTTTAATATATCTTTTCAGCTCTTGCATATCTTCAGCCATTACTTTATAATCGCCTACTGATGTTGCTACGAATACAACTTCGCCATTATTTTGTTCCTTCATTTCATCAAGGAATCTATCCAAATATGTATAACCTTCTGGCCATTCCGGATTCTCTCTTTCAGATAAGTCACATGTTTTTGGTCTCTTATCTTCTATCTTTTTACATGGGTTTGTAATTCTTGCTTCAGATACAACATACCATTGAGGCGCTGTTAAATCCACAGTCCTTGGTAAATCTGGTTGCATTATATCTATTTGAACAGGTTTAGATACGACCTCTAATTGTTTCGTTCCTAATAAAGAACAACCACTAGTTATTAATAGTAGGATTGCTAAGGTTATATAATTCTTTAGTATCATCTTCAAGTCCCTCCATTAC
>CETY01040368.1_pt1 | contig 13866 bp, 15 predicted proteins | sample 361551 | NCBI WGS metagenome assembly CETY01 (sample SAMEA2623135, study PRJEB7988) | marine metagenome | biome: marine biome (ENVO:00000447); feature: deep chlorophyll maximum layer (ENVO:xxxxxxxx); material: "saline water (ENVO:00002010), including plankton (ENVO:xxxxxxxx)" | depth 45 m | reverse complement strand
AACTTCTAGAAGTCCTAGAAGGCAGAGGAAAAAATAAGTATGCTGGACAACTAGATGCTAGAAACAAAAGAGCGAGGAATTTCATACAGTCTAACAAGAGCCTTAGAAGAGCATTGTTATCTGACTCCGAGGATAAGTATCCTGAGATAGCGAAGATAAAGAAAATCCTGAAGATAGGTGGAGTCCCTCAAGTGGAGATTAGGACAAGCATAAGTGATAGCATAGTTATTGACTACATCAAGAAGATAATGAATGTCGCTAATTCCAACAAGAAGTTGGCATTTCTTTATGACACTACCAACTCTAGCATGAGTGGGCTTGTAAAATACATATTTGCAACTAAGGCTATATCACCTGCATTGGAGTTCATACTAAACAATGAGGCGTTGAATCAGTCAGCAATCCCAACGAGTTACAAGAAGCGTAACATCGTAGAAGACAGAGGACTGAAGAAAATAATCAATGAAATCGTAACTGGTCCGAATATCAGTGTAATCTATGACAAGTACAAAGAAGACATCGAAGCATTCTTCGGTAGGAAGAACGAAACCCCTGAACAGAGAGAAGAAAGAATCAGAGTCACATCTGACACATCTCCGAAGAAATGGCAGGATATCTCAAGAAAGGGTAATAGAGCAAAGAAACAGATGTTCGCAGATATAAGAGCAGATGAAGATGCCAATGCGGAGTTCGAGGAAGCGATGTCCGATGACAAGGGAAATCCCATGACTGAAGAAATAAGAGATGAGATAGTCGAGGCATTAGATGATGAATCTGCAAGACAGTTCATGGCAGCGATAAAGAAACTGGGCATCGATGACTCGTTCAAATCAATCAATGATGTTGAAGATGAGATAGGCGACATTGATGATGTTATCGAGGCTCTTGGGAACATGAGGGTAAGGCGTTCGGATAATACGATGCAAGCACTCTCAGCAGATAAGGCCAAACTCACATACTTTGAGAGTGAGAAGGTGGATGCTTGGTCTGCACTTGAAGATGTCATTCGTGGGGAAGCAGTAGACAACTCAATGACTCCCGATGAAAACAACGGGACACTTCAGCACATTGTTACTACGTTAGACAAGTTAGGTGTTCTGTATAACGCAGGTGAAATACAGGAAGACGAGTATGATTTGGAAGAGGGTAAAATTACTTCTCAACAATTCAGGGAAAGGGTGATTGAACACTATCCCAAGATAAGGAAGGCTTTCCTCGATGGTGTGAAGGATAGAATGAAGGACATAAGTGCAGAGGGCAAGGCAATGGGAATCAAGATACCTAGTCCCGAAGGCGGGTTTGTAGAACCTGCTATTTGGATTCAGATATCACAGGGGGTTAGAGAATGAAACCACCATTAGACTACAATCGAGCCTTTGCCTCGCTGATGGAAGGAGGCGAAGACGAACTCGATGCATACATGAATCGATTGAACGCCGAACACTTTTGGCCTAATGACAAACCAAAGGCATCGTTCAATGAGGACGGCACTCCGAAGAAGACAGGCGTGACTAGGAAAGACCCTGAGAAAATGACGACTGAGCAACTGGTCGGTGAGATGCAAGCAAGAGGGCTAGAAGAATACGAGGATAAGAAAGTCAAGGAGAAGCAGCCAAAGAAGAACGCAGCAGGTATGCCTATTCCTGCACCGAAAGGCACACCTAAATCACAACAAACAGAGAATGGCTATCTAGCAGAGATAGTTGAAAGCACACAAAGAGTCCCGAAGAAATACTCAGACGAGGAAATGGTAAGCCAAATCAAAGAGGACATGGATGCTGATAACGCTGCTAGACCTGCATCGAAGCAGAAGATTACCGAGAAATTGAAACTCAGGGACATGAAGAAGTTCCCTGATGATGTCCTCTACGTTTTCCTACAAGAGAAATCAAACTCAAGGGAAGCAAGCGACATAGCCATCATGCGAGGAAAATCCCTGCAAGGCAGGTTGTCTCTAAATGCAGATGGTGAAAGAAAGAAGACACAGGTAATAGCAGCAGATGTTCAAGAGGAAATAGAGAAGAAGTTTCCAAACTTCGATATGTTGAGAGCAACTAAGAAGACCCCAATGCTTGAGGAGTTAGTTGCAAGAAGTCTCGATATAATAAGAGAAGGTACTGATGCAGATAGAGTCAGGTTGAGCGGGGCTGAAATAATAAGTGAAGTGAAGAAAGACCGACAACTATTGAGCATACTAAGTATGTTCACAGAGAGAGGGGAGAAACTCGATGAGAAGATTGTCAAGTTCTACTTCGATAGATACCCACCAAAGAAAAAAGTCGGTAGAACGAATAGGGCTTGGAACAACTATGTTGAGAAGAACATAAGGTTAGGCTTCGATTCTGAAATTAAGACAGATACCGCAATACGAGTCCTAGACACCGAGATACCCGAATACATGATTCCAATCATGCTTCCGTTCAAGAACATGTTGAAGCAGTTGGATGACAAGAAAGAGAGGGGAGAAGGACAATATCGAATCTCTGAACTAAGAGGCTCTGAGATAATAGGTAGAATCGACACTAAGGATATCAAAAGGAGAAAGGAGATTTACGAATATTGGGGTACAATCAATGATAAGTTTAGCGAGTTTGAAAAATCACACAAAGAGTTCAAGGATGCAATAGACAAATTAGATGATGAAACAGAATATGCAAGCGAGTTGGAGAAACTCTTCAAGGAGTTCAAGGCTGTCAAAACCAGTGACTTGAACTACATTGACCTGTATGATAGGATGGAGATTGAGGACATCGATAATATAGAAAGCAAATCAGTGGTGCTATTCAAGAATTTCTTGAAGGACATCAATAGATATCCAAAGCAGAACTTCATCGTGCAAGAGGAAGAATACAAGGATGATGTCAGTAGATATGGTGAACTAGTTCAATCATTGGAAGCCCAAGACCAAGAAGATGAGTTGAAGGATAAAGTCAACAATCTAATGAAGATTAAGGTAGACCCTCTTTATGCCTATGCTGTAAAGACAGGAGAGGCAGATGAATTGAGTGCCGGAACACTTGTGAAGAAGCAACTAAATGAAATTAAGAGAAGGTTGAAAACTGGTTTCGTTCTAATAGAGAGAAGCGATTTGATACCTGCTCTAGACAGATATACGAAAGACCTTGAGAGAATGGAAGTCGGTTCTCTAGACAATTTGTACCTTCCATTGATGAAGGAGATAAAGGGCGGAGAGGATGACGATGTGCATGAGAGGATATCTGAGTATCTTAAACTCGTCAATGAGTTCATTGAGTATGGTACTGATTTCGAGAGGAGTTCAAAGGGCGGTAGTGTAGGTCTTGGTCAAAGGGAAAGGAAAGATGATGCGGGTAAAACTGTCAGAGAAGCACGTTCACCAAGAGTCACATTTGCTAGAGCAGGGGCAGGGAACACCCACCTTAGAGAATTGAAAACACTCGACATACATACTAAGTTTGAGAATCTAATAGACAGTATTGTTGAGTTCTTCATCGAACCAAGCAGAAGCAAGTTCAAGCCTTCGGATGAGAAATTAGGTTATGTTGTTAAACTTGGAACTCGGCCAATTGAGAATATAGCACAAGAAACAACAAAGGAAGACAGCCCATTCATACATGTTCTTAGAATGGAAAGCACAGACTTCAGACTAAGCCTATCACAAATCGAAGAGATGCGAGATTTCACAAGAGTATTGGTTGGGTTGAATGTCGGGTCAAAGCAGACTGAGTTAATGAAGGTAACAATAAACTTGGCTGATACGGTAGATGACATATTTCAGGGTGAATTGTCAGAGATGGTAAACATCGAGTTTGGTAATTTTCTGCACAATATTTTCGATGATGCTAAATTGAAGCCACAGAACTTTGGAATTGGAGGAACTAAGAAGATGACAAATGAGTGGTCTGAGGAATATGAATCACAGAAACTATATCCATTCGAGTCAATACTCAATCACCTAATAGTCAACAAGCCCGAATACAAAGAGAATGTGAAAGGGTCAGAGCCAATGATTGGAAACATACAACAGGCAGAGAAAGACCTGAAGATAACCAAGTCTGTTGAACAGTCACTTCTCCTGAAGGCACATGATGAAATTAGGAAGATGATGGGCAAGCCTGTCTATTACGGCATATCAAACATAGACAACTACGATGCCGTGTCAGAGGCGATTGATGTTATGAATGACAAGTACAAAGTGGATATGACTGCTATGGAAATAGAAAGAGTAGTGAAGGAGATTGACTCTATGCAAAGCATTGGCACAAAGTACGGTATCCCACAAGAGGGGGTCTATTTCCTCAAAGCAAATTTCAGGTGAGGGAATGGCAGACATACAAATCAAGGAAGTGTCGAAGGATGATGCCTTCTTCATGTGGAACAGGGATAACCCTGATGACCCATTTGTGAGAAACGCTCCCTCTTGGTATGACTTGGATAATTGGGTTATCAGAACAAACGATGGTGAAGTCGTTGGTGTTGCTGGTTATAGTGACAAAGGAGAGTATGGTGTCTTAGGCGGTTTGAAGGCAAGAGATAGAAATGCACCAAAAGGCGGTGGAAATTGGAAGGCACTTTTGCAATACAGAATGGACAAGTTAGCAGGGAAGCCTAAGATTCTAGGGCTTAGGTCTACGAAAATACCACAGCAAACGTGGGTCGGTTTACATAGAAATCTGAAATTCCAAACTGATGACTCGATGGGAATACCCGAAGAGTTAGTCGATAAGTTTCGACAGAGGTATGGTGATGATTGGGGAATCAAGAAGAACTTAGGTTGGAGATTCATCCTAATGAGAGGTGTTTTCTAGTGACTGAACTAGATAACCTAGACTTCGTATCTAGTATGGATATGGAAATATCAAAAAACTCATTCCCGTATTTCTTTCAGAATGTTCTCGGTATGATGTATCCTGAATACATGAAAGAGTGGTTAGACTCTATGGACAAGACTGACCGTACAGTTATAATTTGCAGCAGAGACCACGGTAAATCCGTCTTTATGCACAGTTGGGTAGTTTGGAATCTCGTCTTTCAAGAGCCACCATATCAAATGCTCTACATCTCATCTAACCAAAAACAGACTCTAGTTCACATGAGGGAGATTGACAGATACTTCAACCTGCCAGCATTGAAACAATTCAAGCCTAGTCGTGGATGGGCGATTGGGAATATTCAGTTAACCAATGGTAATGCGATTCTAGAGCGTTCCGTTGGTTCTCAGATTCGTGGTCTTCACCCACAGGAGATTATCATTGACGACCCTTTGAAGGAGTTTAGCCTCGCTGGTATTCAGAGAGTCACTGACTGGTTCTTCGGTGACATGATTCCAACTCTGCATCACACTTCCAAACTCAGGATGATTGGTACTCCGTTTACTTATACAGATATCTTCGCACAGTTGGAAGAGAACGAAGCATATACTGTCACGAAATACCCATGTCTCAATGCTTTGAACGAACCATTATGGCCTGAGCGTTGGGCGTATGATGCTCTTATGCAGAGAAAGGCAGAGATAGGTTCTCTGAAGTTTACTAGAGAATACTTGTGTGTTCCTATATCTACCGGAACTGCTCTGTTCAATCCTGAGTTCATAGAGAAATGTAAGAATAAGGAATATGTTTTGAAATTAGGAAATAGGAAAGAGAAGGGATACAAGTATTATGTTGGTGTTGACCCTGCTATCTCGACTGATGGGGACTACAACGTTATCACAGTTCTAGAGGTTGACGAGAGTAAGAACAAAGCAATCGTTCATGTTGATAGAGCCAAGAACATTGAGTTTAGAGAGAACATACAAAAGATACGTCTGATTGGAAAGGTGTTCGAGCCGGAGGAGATTCTGTTTGAGACCAACACATTCGCAAAGGCATTCACACAGGAATTGAAGAACATGACAGATTTGAATGTCAGAGATTTCAATACAACTAGAAAGAAGAAGCAAGAGATAATACTAAACCTTCAAATGAACATAGAGAATCAGAAGATAATAATGCCCTATGGTGACAATGCAAGTAGAAGACTCACTGGTGCATTGATTGAAGAACTCTCGATGTTCTCAATTACGGCTAGTGGAAAGTTCGAGGGCGTTGGCGCACATGACGATTTGGTTATGAGTTTGGCACTTGCCAATGCTGCTTCACAAGGAACAGGAGGGCAGTTCGTTTTACTTGATGACTTGGACATCTTTGATGAACCTACTACTACTCGGCGTAGTGTATCCGGTGTCATGGGTATCAACTTTTGAGGTGAAAGTATGAGTGAAAAAGGAGATAAATTCAGGGAAGCAGCAGAACTCGCTGACCAAGAAAAAGAACTCCAAGAGAGACAGAAAGAACTCACAGAGTCACTCAAAGGCGAATGGTTAGATGAGCAACCACTGACAAGTCACTTTGAAGTGGTCAAGAGATTCTCAGAGCAATATAATATTGGTCTCTCAAAGGCAAGAAAGGAAATGAGAACCCATCTGAAGAAATATGAGATAGAAGGTAAAGACATTCCTGATATGATAAAGGAACTGAGAACCTATCGAAGAACCCTAAAAGGAGAACCAAAGATAGCCGTTACAAAATCAATAGACAATCTAATCACCGCCTACTCTTCACATCTAGATGAGAATGTCAACAAGATATATTGGATTAAGAAATACAAACCTGCATTGAAGGATTTGACTCTTTCAGAAGAGAACATAATCAAACTATCTCTCATCCATGATGAAGGTACTCGAAGAGACATAGTAGATACTCTTTGCAAATATTGGGAAGCAAGACTAGACAGAAATGGTATGGCATATGGGGAAGAATATGCTAGACTGACCAAAGAGATGTCAAGCAACAAGAGAGCAGTCAATAGTAAAATCAAGAAATATGTAGTTAATATCGGTCCAAAGGAAATAATCAAGAGACACATAGTAAGGCTAGTGAGTGAGGAGCAAGGAATCTCAGCAAGACAAGTTCATGAAAGACTACCAAATAATCTATTCAAGAAAACATCTCCTGCTATGATATCCAAGATGGCACGTTCTGCCAATGTAACTGTTGTCGATGGCGCACTATACAAGATGAGTGACGAGATTAAGAAAGACATCTACGCATACACTGCTGCTTTCATTGACTCTGATGGATACATCACTATGGATAAGAATCACAATCCAAGAATAGGTTTAGTGGCAACCGGAGACAGAGGTAAGGCATTCATGTTGGAGATGCATAAATCACTAGGCTGTGGCAGATTGCACTTAGACCAAAAATCTCCACAGGACACGAAGCCAATCAATAGGCTCAACTTCTACTCTAGAAATGATGTAGGCGAAATACTAAGCAAGTGTCTGCCGTTCTTCAGACTAAAGAAGAAAAATGCAGAGATACTGATTGAACTGCTCCGAATGAAAAAGAGCCATAAGAAGGCTAGTTGGTATAATGCTCGTAAGGAAGAACTATTCAAACTAATGAAGTATGAGAACCATAAAGATGACAAGAACTACGATTTCGCAAAGTATAACATAGACATTGATTCTGTTGTCAAGTATTATGATAATGATAAGACAAGAGAGATGGATAAGTTAGAATCAGCGATACAAAACGGGGTAGAATAAAATGGTAGAAGAAAATAGACCCACCTTGTTTCAGCGTTTAACACGCAGGACAACACCGAAGCCGCAAGACAGAATGATATACAATCCGGGCATTCAGGAGAAAGACACATCCTATCTCATAACAGCCCCAATAATCTATCATGTCACATATCAATCTGTGATTGCTAGAACTTGTATTACTCAGTTAAAGAATGAGATATTCAGAAGAGGATATACTTGGGAAGAAAAGTTCACTGCTAGATGCGGTGATTGTGGGAGAGAACACAAACAAGCAGTGACAGAGTGTGTAGATTGTTCTAGTCAAAATCTCATAAAGCCTGATAGAAACCAACTGAAATACATCAAGAAACTACTAGAAGGTTATGTAAACAAAGGAGAGCAGATGTTCGTTGATGTTCTGAAGGAGATGGAAGATGACCTGAACATCATGGATGATGCATATATGGTAATGGTCAAGGAGTATTTCGTAGATGGAAACGGGGATATTCGTATGCATCGAATCAAGGAAGTCTATCGTGGAGACCCTGTTAGTATGCACATCTACGCTGATGAGAATGGTACTAGAGGGAATGAGGGATTCACCTGTTTGAATCATCGTAACTTCATCAGCAAGTCAATGACAGACTCCTGTGAGATGTGTGGTTCTGAATTGCATCCTGTGCATTATGTCAACAGGGCAAATGGAAAGGAACAGTTCTTCATCGAGGGTGAGGTTCTTCATTTCAGTAAGTATGCTCCTTCGAGATTGTATGGGCAATCACCAATCATGACTCTTTGGAATCACATCACTACCTTGATTGCTATGGAGAATTATGTGAACTCTTCATACACAAAGGCTAGGATGCCAAGAGGAATACTTGCAGTTCAAACTAGAAACATGGAATCCATGAAATCATTTTGGCGTGGTGTCAAGGAGAAGATGGAGCAAGACCCACACTTCATTCCAGTTATGGGAATCGAAGGTGAAGGGAAAACAGGTGCGGTTGAATGGGTCAAGTTCATGGACAGCCTAAAGGAAATGGACTACATACAAGTTAAGGAAGACTTGAGAGATAGAATCGCTGCCTTCTATGGAGTTAGTAAAATCTTCATGGCAGACAACTCTGCTAGTGGTGGATTGAACAACGAGGGTATGCAGATACTAGTGACCAACAGAGCAGTCGAGATGGCACAGACGATTTGGAATGACTATGTGTTCCCATTCATGACAAAGGAGTTTGGAATCACGGACTGGCAGTTGAAACTACCACCTTCAGAAGAAGAAGATGAGATTGCCAAACTACGAAAGAGAGAGATTGAAGTTAACGTGGCAGCATCAATCAAGAATCTCGGCTTTGAGGTTGATATGGATGATGAAGGTAGATTCACTTTCAAGAAGCCTGACCCTAAACCCGAAGCACCACCGCAAGAAGGAGAAGAGGGTCAAGTAGAAACTGACCCATACGCAGGAACAGATATCGATGCAAGTCAACTCGGACAGTTGCAAGAGCAACAACTCATGGGTCAAGGTGGAGGAGAAACTAGAAACAAACCATCTATGGAAACTGGTCCTGACAAGAGATTCACCGGATTACCTAGAGAAGCAGGTAATGAAAATGTTGATTCACGAACAGAGAGGAGAATAGGTTGAGCGAACTCCTTGACATTGTTAAGAAGTGGAAAGAAGAAACAGAGAAGCGTAACGCAGAAACAGATGAAAGAATTAGGAAGTATTTGGAGGGAAAAGCATGACTCTTTGGTTTGAGGAATTAAAGAAAGAGAAAGATGCTTGCTACCATAAGGTCAGAAGCAGATACAAGAAGTGGCCTTCTGCTTATGCTTCAGGAGCATTAGTGCAGTGCAGAAAAGTAGGTGCTAAGAATTGGGGAAACTCAGTTAAGAAAGGCGGAGACAACTTTGCTAGAGAGAAGAAAGAAGGGCTTCATGGTTGGTTTTCAAGAAGAGGTGGGGATGGTCAGAAAGGTTGGGTTTCCTGCCAGTCATGTGAAGACGATGAACCCGGAACTAAACCTTGTGGAAGAAAGGATGCATCTAAAGGAACTAAGCAACGATGTAGGCCGACATGTTCTGCTTGCAAGGACTACAAGAGAAGGAGAGGAACAAGATGAAATGGGAAAATATAGTTAAGAGAAATTGTGGATGTGGTGAAGACCCATGCAAGAAGTATGGAGAAGTAGTCATGGTAAAGAAGGGAAAGGGAGAGAGACACTTCTTTGAAGATGGTGAGCAATGGACAGGTGAAACTCACAAACACCCTGATGGAACTTTAATGTCAGGAAAGGAACATGTAGAAGGCGAAAGTAAGAAACTGTATCATCTATATGAATTAAGTGAAAAAGTGCTTCGCCATCTAAGCAAAGAGACAACGAGGATTGAGTAAGATGAGTTGGTTTGCCATTGTCAAGAAGGACAAGAAAGACATGCGAGTAGGCACTGTCTATCCTTCGGACAGAGAAGGCAAGAAGATAATGATGCTAACTCATGAAGGAAAGAAGATTCATGCTGGTGCTAAAGGCTACGGTAATTACAAAAGAAAGGGTAAGAATCGTGGCGGTGGAACACATAAAGACCCTGCTAGGAGAAAGAATTTCAGAGCAAGGCATAACTGTGACCAATGTAAAGGTAGAATTACTACCCCCAAGTGCCTTGCATGTAAAAAACTGTGGTGAGAGAGATGAATTGGTGGAGTGTGATTAAACAAACTGACATGCCAATGCCCGATGACGGTATGGAAATGGATACAGAAGAAGGTGGAATAAAACCTGCTAAAGACATGCATGAGGCAAGAGAACACCCTGTTGACCCTGCTGTTGCAGAAGAAATGGAAAAGACACTTTATGGTGGACAAAAGAAATTAGACAAGGACGGAGATGGAGACATCGATGGTAAAGACTTCAAACAACTAAGGGAGGAAAAGTAAATGACAGAAGAAAAGAAAAGCGTAAGACAATTGGAAAGAGAACTAGCGAATGCAAGGGCGGAGCAATATGCTCACCACAACAGGAACGCCACGAAGAACAGAGATTACTCTGTGGGTGGCATAGACCCTAACACCGTGGAGAAGAAATCTCCCGACACAAGAGATGTTCCTGATGCAATATTACTACCTAAGAAAAAGAGAGCAAAAACGCCAAACAATCCGTGGGGATGATTATCTTGGCGCAGGATTTCATGGATATCTTGCGTATTAAGAAAGAAGATGATATTGTCATAGAAGAAGAAGCCGAAGAGGTGGACGGTAGAAGAATAGACCCTTCAGAAAGAGAAGGCAAAACTGGAACACAACTGGTTGACGAGAAGAGAAGGAAGAAAGAGCGTGAAGCCAAAGAAGGAGAGGGACTGGCAGAAACAGATAAGAAACGCAAATTAGAATCTGCAACAACAATCTCTATGTGGAAAGAGATTCTAGAGAAATACAGCAAAACCAATGATGTATCAGACCCTACTATGAGAGGAACTATCAGAGAGTTTAGCAAGTCATATCTAATTCCTAGAAGTACAAGCAAGAGGAAGATAGATAATTTCTATCAGAGTATAATCAGCCAAGAAGCAGACACTGAACTACTCAAGTTATTCTTTGATGATGCGAAAGACTTGGGAATAGAAATCTCAGGCGATACAGATGCAATAGACCTTTCAAAAGTAGAGAAGACATACAATGGCAGAGAGTCTCTTGAGGTTCTGAGGTCATTCTTTGAGGACGCTGCTGGTATCAAGAGAAGTGTGTTGACTGGAAAGAAAGTATCAGACAGTGCATTTAGAAAAATAAAAGAGATGTTAAGAGATACTCAAAGCATAGATGTAGATGAACTAGGAGAAAACCCTAGCACACTATTATCTCAGTTCAGACAACTCGTTCTAACTCTAGATAGGCTCAAGGAAGAACAGGAAAAGACACTCTCTAAATCAGCAGACCCTAGCCAAAGCCCCATCCCTGATTTCATACAAAGAAAAATCGAAGCAGAAGTCGATAAGGAAACTAAGGATATCAAAGACAAAGAGGAAAGGGAAAAGGAAGAAGTAAAGGTTCGTCAGAAACTAAGCAGAGCCTATCGTGATGGCAAGTTCCCTGAAAGCACCCCTGAAAGCAGAGAAGCAAGAAGAAGAATATTTGAGAATCTAAGTAGTGCTGCTCAAAGAACAACTCAGAAGGTTAGAGAAGGTAGAGAGAAAAACATACAGGAGTTGGAGGATAGAATCAATTCAGATGAGTCATTACTTGAAGAACTACAACAAAAGTTAAGCCAAACACCTACTAATGAGCAAACTAAGATAAAGAGTAAGATACGAGCAACTGAAAAACAGATAAGAGAAGCACAGATAACCTTAGAGCAGAAGTATAAAATTAAGAAACCCAAAGAGGATAAATCAGAAGATGAGACTACAATCGACACTAAAGATACTACTTGGGAATATAATCCTCAAGACGATGAAGAAGATATTACAACAGGGTTCTCATATCTAGGAGAAACTGAAGTGTTTGATAACTTCCGAAGTGTATCAAAGACTGTCTCTCAAATAATCGATAAGATTGAAGATATGCTGCAATATGTTTTGGATTTGAGAAACAGGGAGACAGACTCAGACAAAGCGAAGGTGCTTGACAATACTAGAAACAAGATGATTCAACTTGTTAAAGTAACAGTCGGAAACTTTGAATTTATCGTTGGGAAAGACAAATTCAGGGCAATTAAGATTAACTGAGCATACACAGGGGGCAACTACATGACATGGCAGGAGATACTGAAAGCCTCCGAGTTTCTAGAGAAACTAGAGCCTAAGCAGAAGAAGAAGATAAAGAAACTTCTTCAGTCAACTCAGCCAACTGAATACATGGGACAGGAGATGACGAAGTTAGAGGAAGTCATCAAGGAGATGGAAGACCTCGACTTAGTTAAGACCGATAAACTACTTGCCAAGAAGATGAAGTCATTTCGTGAGAAGAACCTAGACATACTCGCAAGTGCTGCTGAACTTCGCAAAGACTATCAAACGCTGTATGACCAAATCAGAAGCGTAGCATACCCAAAGGGAGAGAAGGAGGAAAAGGAATGAAACTCAGAATCGTTGAAGATATAGAGTGGCATAAGGGTATGAGTCTTCCAATGCTAGGTGATGAAGAATGAGTTGGTTTGAAACACTAAAGGGAAGTTGTGGTACAGAGAAGTCAGATGAGATGGCAAGAGTTACAACAACGGCCTCCACCGGACAAGACGAAGAAGCGGCCAAGAGGACTGAGGATAAAGAATCAGAACTACTGGCTATGATACGAGAGAGAAACAGAAAAGCGAGGGAAAGCAGATGAGTTGGCATGACATACTAAAAGCACCACCAATTAGAAACCCTAGAGAGTCAGAGTTCAGTGATAACAGTAATGACGATTTATCAATGCCTGAGTATATTGATTTGTTTAGAGAGAAAGTAGACCCAATAATAAGCGAAGCAGGTAAAAAGAAAGAAAGGTATGCAAGCATCAAACTCACTGACTTGAAAATGACAGAGAAGAAGGCAAAAGAAATAGCAAGGGAACTATATCAAGACAAAGGCTACTCCTCAATATTTGTTAGTTCAGACGGTGAATTAAATTTCAAACTAGAAGGGGAAGAAAGGAAGTATTAAAGATGAGCAAGAAAGAAGAAAAAAATGAAATGTTACTATTAATGAAAGAACTTGTAAACAAGGTTAACGCCTTGGAGCAAGCCGTATACAACAAGGACAACATACTGATGAAGTCAGGATTGGTTGTTCGTGAAACTCCAACACCAGTAGTTGCGAATACGCAAGTACCTGATGGTGGTCAAATGTCTTGGGATGAGATTCGCAAGATGACGGAGAAAATGGGGTGAATCACATGCCGGAAAGAGTTACGAAAGAAGAGAAAATAATTGAATTAGCAATACTGAAAGCCAAAGAGATTTTACAAGATGCAGGTCATCTTGGAAGATTGAAACTTGATGAGGATGTCATGGGAGAGGAGATGAAAGTCAAGAAACCAAAGAAGAACCCATCAGAAGTTAAGATGGGAGACTTCAGCAATATTGAGGGCAAAGAGGATAAAGTCAATGATGGAAGTATGAGAAAGTTCGATGCCCTATGTGATGAATTGAGAAAGCAGTTTGTTGAAGGAAGTGTAGAACAAAGGCAGTCTGATGCATTATCAGGGCATAAAAATATGTTAGAAGACTTACTTGACGAACTGCAACAAAAGTTCCGGCAAGCACCTCCTGATGAGAGAACTAAGATAGTTGGGGATATGCGAGCAATGATTAGGGAAATGAAAGAAGTCAAAGACGTTG
>CETY01198110.1_pt1 | contig 14053 bp, 16 predicted proteins | sample 361551 | NCBI WGS metagenome assembly CETY01 (sample SAMEA2623135, study PRJEB7988) | marine metagenome | biome: marine biome (ENVO:00000447); feature: deep chlorophyll maximum layer (ENVO:xxxxxxxx); material: "saline water (ENVO:00002010), including plankton (ENVO:xxxxxxxx)" | depth 45 m | reverse complement strand
AATGGAAACTTGGAAAGATTTTTTTGAAAGTAATTATTCTTATATAATATCAAAAACATATTCTCAGTTATTATCTGTTACAAGTTGTACAAAATGTGATAATGTTTCTACAAATCATGATCCAATATTAGTAATATCGATTGAATTAAAAGATAATGATAAGAATATTTATGATTGTTTAGAGAATTATACTAAAGTAGATAAATTAGATAATAATAATCTATGGAAGTGTGATAAATGTAGTTTAAAAAATCAACCAGAAAGAAAATTAATGTTTTGGAATTTATCTGATGTATTAATTATACAATTAAAAAGATTTAATAACAAAGGAATTAAAATAAATCAATTTATTGAATATCCCGAAATATTAAATATGAACAAATATTCTATAAATTATCAAGAAAGTAGTGTAAAATTTAAATTAATGGGAATATGTATACAAGATGGAAGTTTAAATGGTGGTCATTATTATGCAATTTGTAAAAATGAGATAGATAAAAAATGGCATATATATAATGATACAAATGTTTTAGATATATTAAAAAAAGATGTATTTAATAAGAATCCATATTGCTTATTTTATAAAAGAATTGATTAAATTTTTATTTTCGCATTGATTTCTTTTTAGATTTTTTTTGTTTTCTACTTGATCTTCTGACAGACCTTCTACTTGATCTTCTAGCAGACCTTCTTGAAGACCTTCTAGCAGACCTTCTACTTGATCTTCTACTTGATCTTCTAGCAGACCTTCTTGAAGACCTTCTTGCAGACCTTCTTGAAGACCTTCTTGAAGACCTTCTTGAAGACCTTCGTTTAGACTTTCTTTCTGTTCTTTGTACTGATTTTATAGGTGTTTTTTTACCACCAATTAATGAAGAACCCATTAATTGTGAAGTTGTATAACTACCACCAACAATAAAAAAATCTGGTAAACCGACCATTATATATAAAATTAGATTTTATTTATTCATAAATCATAATTTCTTCTAAATCAATATTTTCATCTATATATGGGTCTTTAATATCGCAATTATAAAATATAAATAATAAAAGAGGATATGATGTATCATTTTTATGATTAAATAAATTAAAATTATAATTATTTGTTAAATATTTAAAATGTAAGTAAAGATCTATAATTTCTTCTGAAAATTTGTATTCAAAATATTCTAATAAAAATAATTCACTATCTAAATATTCTTCATTAAAAATTTTATTAGTACATATATATTCTATTTTTTTAATTGGATAAACATATTCTTGATAAATAAAATTTAAGAAATATTTATAAAAAGTATTTTTGTCTGTTTGTAATTCTAATTCATTATTATCTTTTATATAATTATATAAATATTCAGATAAAATATGTATTAAATCAATAATTTTAGTATTTGTATATTTATTTTTAGTATTTAACCATTTATTTAAGGTTATTTTATTTACAATCATTGACATATTTTTTTTTTATTTTTATTAATTTTATTTTAAAATATAAGATAAAAAAAATTTTATATTTAAACTAATATGAAAATAGCAATTTGTGGAAAAATGTGTTCTGGAAAAACAACAATAGCTAATTTAATTAAAGAACATGATGATAGATATGAAATTTTTTCATTTGGGAAAAAAATTAAGATATTAGCAAATGAATTATTTGAAATGGATTTAGATAATAAAAACAGAACTTTAATGATACAAATTGGTAGTAAAATGAGAGAAATAGATGAAAATGTTTGGGTTAATTATATTATAAATGAAACAAAAGATAAAGAATTTTGTATTATTGATGATTTGAGATTTCAAAATGAACTTAATTTATTAGAAGAAAATAATTGGAATATTATTCAATTAGATATTAATGAAGATTTACAATTAACAAGATTAAAGAAATTATATAAAGAAAATTATATTGATCACATTAAAAATAAGAATCATTTATCTGAACAGAATAATTTAATTTTTAAAAAATCACCCTTGATTATTAATAGTTCTAATAATTTAGAATCTATAAAAAAAGATATAATCAATGTATACAATATTTAAGAGATTGGAATTTTTCGAGATACTAGAGAAATAAATATTAATAATATAGGCAATATAATACTATTTAGTTGGAATACTTTAATATTATTATTTAGTACTGAAATTCTAGCAGTATCACAATTACATTCTTTTCTTGCTTTTTGTAATCTAAAATAATGAATAAAATGAATAATACTTAAAATAATTGTTACTAATCCAGCCAAATTAAAGTTTACATCCATTGATAATCCAAATAATGTATTTCTAATAGATTGTGATATTATAAGAATATAAATTAGATATAGTGAATATAAAATAGAATAAATAATCCAATTATTATTAAATATAACATCATTTTTTTCGGAGTCTTTGTACTCAAAAAACCCAAAGTCTTTAGTATTTCTAAACATATCAAGTAAGACAAATAAAGCAAAAGCTAAATATAATATTGCGAATATATAATCTTTATTACAAAGTAAATCATTTATTGTACATTTATTTTTCCAAACTGAAAACCATAATCCATAAATTAAAATAGTATACATAATAAGTGTCATTAGGGTTTTAGTTAAAATTTTATTATTATAGAATTCTTGTAAATTTATTCTCAAATTGGCTAAATCCATATCTACTTGTGGGGAGTTATCATTTGAAGAGTTATCATTCTGAGCTCCTACAACTAAATTTTCTAACATAGGGGATGACTCAATATTTTTAACTATAGAATATATAATTATGGCAGTAGAAATAAAAAGAATAACAGGTAATACTGGATTACTTCTCAATAAATACATATTTACAAGAGTAAATATACCATATAAAACTCCAATGATTATAACTGCCATATTTTCAGATATTTTAGAATTGGGGTCTAGTACAGCTTTAGTTTTATATCTAATAACGATAAAAGCAATTAATGTGATATACATAAAAATTTTTGAAATCAATTCGAACATATATTATATTATAATATAATAAATATAATAAATATAATAAAAATATATATTTTAATATAAATGATAAAGATAAATAATCATATAATATTAGAAATAGATGGTAAATTTTTTAATACTTTTGAAACAAATATAAATAAGGTTGATAACATAAATAAAAAAAAATACAAAAATGTTACTAAAACAATTTTAAAATTACAAGATATTTATGGATTAGAAACAGAAGTAAACTATATATTAAATGAAAAGAAAGATAAAGATAAAGATAAAGATAAAGATACAGATAATCAACTTAATGGTGGTAAAAAAGCAACAACTAAAAATATAATTATTAATAAAAAATTTTTAGATGGGGGTGGGTGAGGTTCATCAGACAAGAAAGTTAAATCTGAATCATTAATAGAACAAGATGGTGGTCAATGAGGGTCAATCCCAGTTTCAAGTGACACTACTGTTCAAGATGGAGGTAGATGAGGGTCAATTCCACATGATTCCAGATAAATTTATAATTATTAATCAATGACGAATATATTTTAAATATAAAAATATATACTGAGATAATATAATTATAAATTTGAAAATATATTTGAAAATATATTTAAAATTAAATTACAAAATAATAGTAAAAAGATGCATTTACTAATAAAACCGGAAAGTATCGTAGTTACTATTAAAAATGAAAATAGTACAATTATAACAGATTTTGAGAATTTATATAGAGATCATAGTCAACCACATGAAGGTGATGCTGGATTAGATTTATTTAATCCGGAAGAAATCATTATAGAACCAAATGCTTGTGGAGCAACAATTGATTTAAAAATACAATGTGAAGCATTTGTTGATGAATCAAAAGAAAAAAATTGTTGGTATTATTTAATGCCAAGATCTTCTATATCTAAAACACCACTAAGAATGTCTAATTCTATTGGAGTAATTGATGCTGGATATCGTGGTAATATAATTGCTAAAGTGGACAATATTAAAAATGAACCATATACAATTAAAGCTGGTACTAAATTATTTCAGATAGTTCCAGCAATTATTACTCCTGATAATATGTCTATAAAATTTGAATTAGTTAATAGTTTAAGTCAAACGTCAAGAGGTAATCAAGGATTTGGTAGTAGTAGTTAGTTTATTTTAAAGAACAACCAAGTGCTAAATATCCAAAAAACCCAAATACTACTGAAGTTATCCATTTTGTTTTCATATAAGTATATATTTCAGCCCATTTTTTAACTTGTTCTTTTGTTGTTAAATAATGTAGCATTAATTTAGATTTAGGATGAATTTTATAAAATATTAATTGTATACCTAAAACTATTGTTAAATAAGTACATATTGATATATTATTTTTATTTTTTTGTTTCATTATATAATATAATCCACCTAATAATCCAATGATTGTTCCTGTAATAAAAATTTTAGTTCTTTCTAATATAATTTTTTTGTATTGATTTTGTTGATCTTCATTTAACATATCATTAAATTCATAAAAATGGTCTTGTTTTGTATCTATAAATGACATATAAAAACTTGACAATAATAATGTTACCCCAATTATACAATAGTTGTTATTCATTTATATATTAAAAATAAAAAAAAAATAATTAATAATGGATAATAAATATGAGATAAATGATATAAGAGGTATAAAATCTTTTAAAATAGAAACATTTAGTGGATATAAAAAAACAGATGTTATTAAGACTTTATTTAAAAGTATAGATTCAAAAAAAATAGAGAATGCTAGTAATTGGTTAATAGAATGTATAGTTTCTGGATATATATTAGATATATGGGAAAAAATGATAATATATGCTAGTAATATAATTAGTATAAATAATCCAAATTTACCAAATATATTATATAAGAAAAATATATTATTTTATAATATTATTAATAGATATAATATAAATAGTAATAAAGAGGAATTATTATTATTGAGAAATAATTTAGAATTAAGACATATATTTTTTTCATTATTAGGATTAATAATATTATCAGATAAAACAAAAAGATATGATAATTATCCAAAAATAACAGAAGATGATTTTAATTTTGATAATGTTGTAAAAAGATTGCAATCTAAATTTAACTTATTACCAAATAATTTTATAAAATTTAATGAACCAGAAGAATTAAAATTAATAATTAATGAAATTTATTATTATTTAAAAGATAAAAAAGGTGGTTATGAAAAAAGTATTTATTGGATTATATGGTTAATAGAATGGGAAAAATTAAATAAAAAAAAATTAAAGTCATGGAATATAAACGAAAGAAATATTGAAGTTAAAAAAAAATATAGAAATGATGTTGTTTGGATTATATGGGAACTTATTTTTTTAGAATGTAAAGAAATTGATAAAAATATTAGTAAACAAATAAATTCTTTATATGAATTATTTATATATGATTATAATTTACAAAAAAAAAATAAAAGATTAAGTTATTTATATCAATCTGTTTGTTATTTAACAAATGATGTTGATTTTGATATAGAAATATTAGAAAATATGAATATATATTTAAAATTACAAACAAGTGTAAATTTAATATTTTCAAATAAAAAAATAAATGAAAAAAATGATTTAAAATTAGCACCAAAACCAAAATTAAAAAAGGTAAAAAATAAAAATAAAAATAAAAAACAAGTTATTAAAGAAAAATGTGAAGATAAATTAAATATATTTAATAATATTGATAATATTATTTAATAAAAAATATATGTATTTTTATATATTTATGTTTTATTTTTTAAATTTTAAATCAGATTTAACAAATATATTAGTTTATTTTTTATTTGTATTTTTATTATTCGGATTTATACTTAATTACTTAAAAAGGGATTCCGGAATAGAACCATTTACAACTGAAAGAAGAAGATAAATTATTTTAAATAGTTTAATAATTCTCTAAAATCCCATTTTTCATTATTAGCAATTAATTTTAGTAATTGTATGTTTTGTATTTTTATGTAAATAGATAATTGCTCTAATAAATTATATTCTTTTGATAAAATATTATTTTCTTTTTCTTTATTTGATTCCATCTTTTTTTTTGTTTTTATTTTTTAATCTATTAATATTCAAATTAAATGAATATTCATAAAATAAATAAATTATTTAAAATAATAATATTAATTTTAATTTTATTATTATTTTTTAGTAGTAATAAAGAATTATTTACAATTGGTTCACAACATGCTAGACTTAACAATATATATGGAGAACCTTTAGAAAGATGTAGAACTGGAACCGATAATGGTTCTTGGGATCCAGATGGTTATTGTAGTGAGATGGGTGGTGGGGTTCATCAGATATGTTTTGAAGTTACAACAGAAAGGAAAGATTTTTCAACTATAACAGGTCAAACAGATTGGTCAAAAGAAAGAATTGGTAATAATCATTGTATGTGTTTAGGGGCTTATGCGTTATATAAAGCAAAACCAGAAAATCATGGAGATAATAATGAATTAATATGTGAATCAATACCAGAACAATCATTAACAAGTAAATATATAAATAATTGGAATACTTGGAATGGTAATGAAATACCAGAACAAATACAAAAAGGGGTTAATAGTTTAGTTAAACAATGTTTTGATAGAGCAGATAATGATGAACAAAGAAATTATTTAAGAAATAAATATGATATTTTAAGAAATGAATATGGTATAGAATGGAATAGTGAACTTGAAAATAATAGATAATATTTTTAAATTTGTAATTACTTAAAATAATTATTATAATATAATATAATAAGAAAATAATGAGAGTTTTAAAAAGAAATGGAGAATACGAAGATGTATCATTTGACAAAATATCTAATAGATTAAAATCATTATGTATAGATACTAATTTAACATTATTGGATATAGATACATCATTAGTTGCTCAAAAAGTATGTGCAGAAATATATGATGGTGTTACAACTAAAGAACTCGATATCTTATCTTCGGAAATCTCAATTTCATTATACTCTACAGATATTAATTATAAAATTTTAGCAAGTCGTATTATAATTTCAAATCATCATAAAAATACTGATAATAATTTTTCGGATGTTATAAAAAAATTATATAATTACAAAGATATAAATACAAATAATATACCATTAATTAATAATTATTTATATGATTTAGTTTTAGAAAATGAAGATTTAATTAATAGTAAAATTGATTATACTAGAGATTATTTATTTGATTTTTTTGGTTTTAAAACTTTAGAAAAAAGTTATTTATTAAAAATAAATGGAGCAATAATTGAAAGACCTCAGCATTTATTAATGAGAACTTCCTTGGCAATTCATAGAAATGATCTAGATAAAGCTTTTGAAACATATGATTATATGTCTAAACATTATTTTATTCATGCTACACCAACATTGTTTAATGCTGGAACAAATAGAGAACAATTTTCAAGTTGTTTCTTGTTATCAATGGAAGATGATTCTGTAGATGGTATATTTAATACATTAAAAGATTGTGCTAAGATATCAAAATATGCTGGTGGTATAGGATTATCAGTACATAATATTCGTGCTAAGAATAGTTTTATAGCTGGAACAAATGGTGTATCAAATGGTATAGTTCCAATGTTAAGAGTTTTTAATGATACAGCCCGTTATATAGACCAAGGTGGTGGTAAAAGGAATGGTTCATTTGCTATTTACTTAGAACCATGGCATTCTGATATATTTGAATTTATAGAATTAAAGAAAAATCATGGTAATGAATTAGAAAGGGCTCGTGATTTATTTTATGGTTTATGGATTCCTGATTTATTTATGGAAAGAGTTAAGGATGATAAAATGTGGTCATTATTCTGTCCTCATAAATGTCCTGGTTTAGAAGATGTTCATGGTGACAATTTTAAAAGTTTATATGAAAAATATGAATCCGATAAATTATATGACAAGCAAGTAAAAGCTCAAGAATTATGGTTTGCTATTTTAACGAGTCAAATAGAAACAGGGGTTCCATACTTAGTATATAAAGATGCTTGTAATAATAAATCAAATCAGAAAAATTTAGGAACAATTCATTCATCTAATTTATGTACTGAAATTGTAGAATATTCAAATGAAGAACAAACTGCTGTTTGTAATTTAGCATCGATATCTTTAAAAAATTGTTTAAGTTATAAAAATACAAGTGATTTGTTTGTAAAAATTTATTACAAACCGGATTGTATTTATTGTAAAATGGCTGAAAATTTATGTAAAAATAAAAAAATAAATTATGAAATGATTAGTTATGAAAATTTTAGTTTAATAGAAGACAAAAGAATGATTACATTTCCTAAAATATTTGTAAATAATGAATTTATTGGAGGATTTGTTGAATTTGAGAAATATTTATGTCCTGATTTTGATTATAATTTATTAAAAAATATTTCTAAAATATTAACTAGAAATTTAAATAATATAATTGATTATAATTATTATCCAACTGAAAAAACTAAAAAATCAAATTTTTTACACAGACCAATTGGAATCGGAGTTCAAGGTTTAGCAAATGTATTTTATGAATTAAAAATATCGTTTGATAGTGAAGAAGCGGCTGAAATTAATAAAAAAATATTTGAAACTATATATTATGGTTCTTTAGAATCATCTATGGAAATAGCAAAAGAAAGAATACCATATATTATTGAACTACAAAAATTAAATAATAGATTGGAAAATATAGAATACGAATTTGATTTTAAACCTATTAGTGATATGTGTGAAGCAATTAGAGAAACAGACAGACAAATTAAAGAAATTAAAGATAAGATATTAGTAATTCCGGAAGAATTAGATAGAAAAGAATATTTAGGTACATATTCAAGTTATATTGATTCTCCTGTTTATAATGGAGAATTGCAATTTGATATGTGGAATCATAAAGTAGATAATAGTTTATGGGATTGGGATAAATTAAGGGCTGATATAAAACAATATGGTATTCGTAATAGTTTATTAGTAGCTCCAATGCCTACAGCATCAACATCACAGATTTTAGGTAATTATGAATGTTTTGAACCGGTTATTTCTAATATTTATACAAGAAGGGTTTTAGCAGGTGAATATACTGTATTAAATGATTATATGGTTGAAGATATAAAATTATTAGATAAATGGAATGTTGAAATGAAAGAAAAAATTATTGTTAATGATGGTTCAATTCAAAATATATCAGAAATTCCTGAATTTATAAGAAATAGATATAAAACAGCTTGGGAATTAAAGCAAAAAGATGTAATAAATATGGCTGTTGATAGAGGTAAATTTATATGTCAATCACAAAGTTTAAATTTATTTATTGAAAGTCCAAGTTTTAAAAAATTAACATCTATGCATTTTTACGGATGGTCTAATGGATTAAAAACAGGTATTTATTATTTAAGGTCAAGACCTTCTTCAAAAGCAATACAATTTACTGTATCTCCAGAAATATGTGAAAATTGTAGCGCATAGTTTAAATATATAAAGAAAATATATATATATATTATTATATAAATTAGTTATGGTTACACATTATGATATTAAAGAAATATCAAGTATTATTAAAAGTGATGAATTTATATCTAATTATAATAAAAATCATTTAAATAATGAAAAAAATAAAAATATTAAGTTATTTCTTGAGAAAATTAAAAAAAATAAAAATTATTATAAATTAAATATAAATTCATTAGCAAGTAATAATAAAAATATTGATATTAATATTATAAAATCCATAACTAATAATATTAATAAAATAACTGATAAAAATAAAGATATTATTATAAAAAATATACAAGACAAAATAAATAATAAAGAAACTGCTAATATAGTTATAAATATTTTAATAGATTGTATAATTATAAATTCAAAATTTAGTAATTTATATATAGAATTAGTAAAAAAGATTATAGAAAATTATAAAATTGATTTAAATACATTAATAGATAAATTTCATAATTTATTATATAAAAATTACAAAGATACAGAAATTAAAAATTATTATAAATTACTATGTGAAAAAAATAAATGTACTGATAATTCTATTGGATATAGTATACTCGTTACAAAATTAGAAAAAAGTAATATAATATTAAACAAAGTAAATAAATTAATAGATGAATTATTAGACAAAATGAATAGTGATTATGAAGAAGATTTATATAAATATATTTTGTGTATTTATGAGATTATAAAATTAAAAAATATAAAAAAAGAAGATAAAATATATTTAAAAATAAAAAATAAATTAGATGATATATCTAAAAATATTAAAAGTAAAAAAATTAAATTTAAAATTATAGATATATTTGATGAGATGAGTTTATAAATATTATATAATATTATATTTTATTATATATGAATAATTCTACATTTAATTCAGTTTTTGATAGTCCAAATAATTATTCTTATTTAATGGGATCATCTGATAGAGATTTATTAAATAATCAACCTAGTCATATAATAAGAAATATTGATAATAGTATAATGGATGAAGATAGATCTACTAATATAATAGAATTAGATGAAAATTTAAATAAAATAAAAACAAATATTTTATTGTTTTTAAAAAATGATAATAATGATGATTTTTTTAAAACAATTGAAGATGAAATTAATAAATATAATATAGAATCTGAACCTGAATCTGAACCTGAATCTGAACCGGAACCTGAACCTGAATCTGAATCTGAACCTGAATCTGAACCGGAAGTTAAATTATTAAAAAGTAATAATGAAATATTAATAGAATCATATAAAGTATTTTTGAAAGATTATATTAAAATACAAAATAATTTTTTAGAAATAGATAAAAAATTAAAAACAAATATTGAAAAAACTAAAAAAGATATTAAATTATTAAATAGTGCAATTGATTATACTAAAATTTTAACTGATGAATATATAGATGATAATAATGATTTAGTTGAACAAATTAAAAATATAGGGAATGTTATAAATAAAAATAATAATATATATTTAATAAAAAAAGAATATGTTGAAAAAAGAAAAGAGCTAAATAAATATTTAGATATCATTAAATCTATTAATCTAAATTCAGGGAATAATATGTGTACTGTTTGTATGACAAAACCTGTAAATAAATATTTTAATCCTTGTGGTCATACTTGTTGTTCTGAATGTATAGATAGAATGAAGGAATATGAAGGACATAATAGATTAACATGTTTAATATGTAGAGTTAATGTTATGGATATTAGAAATATTTATTTTAATTAATTCGTAAAATATTATATTTTTTTTTATATTTTTAAATATGCCGCAATAGCTTAGTTGGTTAAAGCGTTCGCCTTGTAAGCGAAAGATCATGAGTTCGAATCTCATTTGTGGCTTAATTTTAAATTTTTAATATTTATATTTTTATATGAATCACTTATTAGATATAGCAATATGTAATTCGCTTCATTTTAAAATAGAAGAAAATATAGCATATATTTTAAATAGTATACCAAATAATACTTTTGGTGTATTTGTAACAGTACATAGAGATGAATTATCAAATGATGTAAATTATAAAGATAATGTTCATGGGTGTATTGGTAATTGGACAAATAATTTAAATACTATAAATACAAATATATCTAGATTTGATATTATGACAAAAGATAATATAATAAAATCAATTAAAGAAGTATCATATAAAGCAACTTGGGAGGATAATAGAAAAAATTATTTTGATACAATATATAAAGATGCATATTCTGATTATGAAATTACATTTATGTTAAATGATTTACATGAAATTAATAATAATGGATTTATTACATCATTAAATATTAATTATTCAAATAATAGTAATTATGGTATAATAGTTACAGATATAAATAATAAAAGAGCAACTTATTTACCAAAAATTTTTAAAGAAGAAAAAGATTGGAATTATATAAGAAATAGTTTATTACAAAAAGCTGGAATTACTTCAAATAGTTATCAATTTTTTGCTTACAATACAGAAATTCATAGTAAAAAAATATATGAAATATTTTCAGCTAATTTTTTTAATAATATTAAATTTAATTTTATTAATTTTATAAATAAATATTATACTACAGATATACCATATATAGTAACTGAAGATAAAGAAATAAAATATGATAAAAGTCAAGATGTAAGAAATTTATCATTATTAAATGATATTTATGAATTTAAAGATTATATAAATCCGGAAATTATAGAATTATGTAATTTAGAGATTAATAAATATAAAAGTAAATTTATTAGAGATAAAACGAAATTAAGACAAGCTAGTAGTTTTTTAGTACAAATATTAGTCAAAAGTATGGATTCAAGTGATATTAATTTTAGTAAACAAATATGTAGTTATTTATATTATTCAATTGATTTTTTAGAAAAAAAATTTGAGAGAGGTGAAGTATTAATTGCTATAGCTTTATCTTGTCCAAATCATAATTATCATACATTAACATTACAACAAGATAAAATGTATAAAGAAATGATATCAAAAGATTATAATATAAATGATATATTTCAATATAATTGGGAATGTAAATTTTTATATGTATTATATCAAAATTCTATACAAACTGATAATTATATATCAAATCATGGTGAAATATTAGCTTCTAGAATGATAAATATATTAGATATATTATATAAAAATAATGAAACAGAAACAAATTATTATGCTGTTGGGTTTGAAGGATTATCTTCTATATTATTAATTGTTAAAGAATTAAATATAAAAAAAAGTATATTAGATAACATTTTGTATATTTATAAAATATTAATGGATAGATATGATGTAGAATATGGTTTATTTAAATTTAATAATGGTTCATCCAGAATAGATATAACAGGTCATATAATTAATGGAATTTTAGCATTAAATTATAATATAAACTATATTATTAATGATAATTGATACTAAATATATCTTTTTATTAATATTTATAATATTTATAAAAATATGTTTTTTTAAAGATAATCCGTTAACAAACTCTATTAAAGTTAAATTAGTAACAACAGATGAAGATAAAAAAACCGGATTAATGTTCAGAAAACATTTAAATCAAGATGAGGGAATGCTATTTAAATTTGAACAAGGTTTAAATTCAGTATGGATGAAAAATACATATATTCCATTAGATGTATTATTTTTAGATAAAAGGTTCAAAGTAATTGGATTTTCTGAAAACACTGTACCACTATCATTGGATTCAATTGGTATTGAAACACCATCTGATTATATATTAGAGGTTAATGGAGGATGGATTGAAAATAATAATATTAAAATAGGAAATCAAATAGATTTAGAATATATAAATGAGTTATCAGATTAATTTTTAAGAGCTCTTTTAAATATTAATTTGTTAAAAATTTGATATTTTTTAAAATTTTTTATTAAGAAACATTTTAAAATATGGAGTTTAAAGTTATGCTTGCTAAAAATTTTGAAATAGATATGAAATTACCAAAAGAATTAATCAATTGTCCACCTCCTGTAAATTGGAAAGCTTCCGAAAAACTAGATGGTTTAAGGGCATTATGGGATTCAAAAAAAGAAAAATTTATATCAAGAAATAAAAATGAATATTCTTGTCCAGAATGGTATAGAAATGGAATATCTAAATGTATACCAGATGTTAATGCCGATGGAGAATTATGGATTGGTAGAAATCCGGTAGATTTTGAAGGAATGGGTGTTGCCAGAAAAAAAATACCAGTAGATGAAGATTGGATTAAAATAAAATATTGTATTTATGATTTTCCAGAATTAGAATATAATTTTAGTGATAGATATAAAATTATGAAAAAAAATGAAAAAAGAATAAAAGAAAATTGGAATATTTATAGACTAACATTAGATGAAAAATTTCATAAAATACCTTGTCCTATAATTATTTTAGAACAAATAACTATTAAATCAATAGAGCATATGACGAATTTTTATGAAAAAGTTTTAGAAAAAAAAGGAGAAGGAATAATGTTAAAACATCCCAATAGTAAATATGAAGATAAAAGATCTAATTATTTATTAAAATATAAACCTGTATCAGATTCTGAGGCAGTTATTATTGGATTTAAAGAAGGTAAAGGTAAAT
>CETY01162895.1_pt1 | contig 14082 bp, 6 predicted proteins | sample 361551 | NCBI WGS metagenome assembly CETY01 (sample SAMEA2623135, study PRJEB7988) | marine metagenome | biome: marine biome (ENVO:00000447); feature: deep chlorophyll maximum layer (ENVO:xxxxxxxx); material: "saline water (ENVO:00002010), including plankton (ENVO:xxxxxxxx)" | depth 45 m | reverse complement strand
AGACGTAAATAAGATCAAAGACGATCTGATTGACTGGGATGAAGCAACGGATTATACACACTGCTGATGACTAAAAAAAGTGACGTGATATCATCACCGATGACTCACATTTTTGCAATCAACAACTTCTTAACAGAAAGCGAAGCAGACGCTATCTATAATCAGGTACTTGTAAAAGAACCAGAATGGATGGCGTTAGGCGAACATAATTATGGTGGTGTTAAGGGTGATAAACTTACTGGTCGCTTTAGATTGTACAATGGACTTGATGACAAACTCATCGGGTCTATTTTAAAGCCTAAGTTTTTAACGATGTATGGTCGCCAACGTTGGGTTCAATGCTGGTTTAATACGTTTAGGGAAGGTGACTGTATAGTAAAGCATATACATAACGATCCTTCCAAACCTCATCATGCTCGACCCAGAACGTTCACATGTGCAAATCTCTTCTTAGGAGGAGACGAAGCAACAGGTACAATCTATGATGGTGTTAACTATCCAAATGAGAAGGGTCGTCTTTTAATCTTTGGGGATACCATACCTCATTGGTCTGAACCTTATACTGGTAAGGACGTTCGTATTACTATGGCGTGTGATATACATGACCATCGTTTAAATAGCATGATGAGAAAACTAAACTGATGTTTGACTTTCAAACAAATGTAAAGAAGACTGAATATGGTATTGTTATTGATGATTTCTATCGGTCTCCTGAGAAGGTAAGAGAATTACTGTTAACATTAGATCCAACAGCACATAAGCATGACGCAACACCTTCATATAATGGTAGGTACTTTAAAGACATGCGTCATACCCTTCATTCTCATCATGTTACACCGATCTATAAGTTTTTAAGTCAATGGTCTCGTCAACCTCCTTTAGGTAAAGACGGTGAGAGAAGAATCTCCACTAATGTGTTTCGTATGAAGAAATCACCATTTCATACACCTGATACCCATTACTGGTGGCCTCATTTTGATCAAGGGTATACTGCTATACTATATTTGAATGAAGAAGACGATACTGGGACTAATTTGTATCGTACAAACAAGAAGGAAGAAGAAGCAAAGTTTGCAACCGAGGAACATTATGAACCTTGGAGACCAAAGGATGAGTATGAGTTAATACATACCTTTGAACCTAAGTTCAACCGTTTAATTATGTTCAATGCTAGGAAGCATTGTCACGGTATGAATTTATGCTCTGATCTGTTTTCCACAGGTCTACCAAGAATGAATCAAGTATTTTTTTATGATGGACGTAATCAAAATCCCTAATTTCATCACTGAAGATGAGTGTGATATCATTATTAAAGAAATCCTAGCAATGGCTGGTGATCGTAAGGATTGGTATGGAGTTGGATTGGGTTATCAGGAAAATCCACTCGACCTGCAGAGTGTTAAGCAAGTATTGTGGGGAAGATTGCAATTATTGTTTGGTAGAAGGTCTTATGTGAACTGTTGGGCTAATATCCTATCAAATGGTATGGAAGTAGAACCACATAAGCATAGAGATATGGATGATAGACGGTCTAGAGGGGAAAAATATCCGTATCGTTGTACTAATTTGTTTTTAGGTGGTGATGTTTCCACAGGTACAATATACGAAGGTGAAAAACATTCTAATAAGAGAGGAGAGCTAGTAATATTCAGTTCTGAATTGACTCATAGTGTACCAAGAAACTTAACAGGTGATAAAAGATACTCTCTAATTATGGACTTCATGAGTACAAAAGTCGATGACGACTGGCTAAAGCTTAATTAACTCGCTAAATAAAGTGATACTCAAATCACTTTAAATGCCTTCGGTAACGAAATTTAAAGATCTATCAATATCTTTTACAAGAAATAAGATCACAAATGATCTCCTTGTGAAGAAGGAAGATGCTGCAGTGAAACAGGCAGTAGTGAATATATTAATGACGAATAAAGGTGAACGGTTGTTTGATCCAGAGTACGGATCGAATGTACCGTCTTATTTGTTTGACCAGTTAGACTATGGTACTGCTGCGAACATATCAGACGCTATTAGAGAGTGTTTATCAAAATATGAACCTAGGATTAGAATTAATTCATTAGGTGTTGTACCAGATTTTGATCAGAATGGATTTGAAGTACAACTCGCATTCAAAGTAATTGGTAGAGATGATCTTGCCCCCTTTGATGTTGAATTCTTTCTAAGTCGTACACGATAATGCCCTATACCCAATTAGCAAACTTAGAATTTGCAGACATAAAGACAGCTCTTAAGGATTATATGAGAGCACAGTCAGATTTTACTGACTATGACTTTGAAGGTTCTGCTCTGAGTCAGGTACTTGATGTATTAGCGTATAATACTTATTATACTGCATTCAACACCAACATGGTAGTGAATGAGTTATTTCTCGATTCTGCAACTCTTAGAGATAATGTAATAGCATTAGCAAAGCAAGTCGGTTATAGACCTAGGTCTTCCACTGCCCCTACTGCTAACATTAAATTAATTACGACATATAGCGGTGGTGGTACTCCACCTAGTACGTTTGTACTAAAAAAAGGTACAGGATTTGTTACAAACTTCGATGATGTACTATATCAGTACGTTACTGTTGACGATCAAGAGACACCAGTAGTAAATGGCGTAGCAACATGGGATAATTTAGAGGTAAAAGAGGGAAATTTACTCACTCAATCATATACAATCAATACTACACTTAAAAATCAAAGATTTGTTATCAATAATAGTGGCGTTGATATATCAACTATAATTGTTAAGGTTTATGAACAACAAGGTGGCACTAATTTTACCACTTATCATGCTTCAGACAATATTCTTAACCTTGACGGAACCTCAAAGGTATATTTTGTAGAAGAAATAGAAGATGAGAACTATGAGTTATTCTTTGGTGATGGAATATTTGGTAAAAAGTTAGATAATGGTAACTACGTTGAAATAAGTTATCTTATTACTAGTGGTCCTTCCAGTAATCAATCATCATCATTTAGTTTCTCTGGTATCATAACTGAGAAAGGTCAAACATCTTCAATACCTTTTACTACCTCTGTAACTACCGTGAGTGCCTCTGCAGGTGGTGCTACAGTAGAATCTGTGTCTTCTATCAAGAAGTCTGCTCCAAAGGCATATGCGTCTCAGGACAGAGCAGTAACATCAGATGATTACCAAAGCATTATCAAGAAGATTTATCCAGCAGTTGCTGATATTATTACATTTGGTGGTGAGGAAGACAATCCACCTGAGTTTGGTAAGGTTAAGGTTGCTATTAAACCACAGAATGCAATAGCACTATCATCTTTCACTAAGAAGGACATAGAAAAGAAACTTAAAGACTACACAGTAGCATCTGTTACTCCTGTAGTAGTGGATCCTTCTATTCTATACATTGAACTCAATTCAACAATTAGTTATAAATCTTCTACTACTACATTAACTAAGGCAGAGTTGCAAACCAAAGCTATCACTGCTGTTGAGGATTATATTGCATCATCTGAGACTGAGAAGTTTAATGGTAAGTTCCGTCATAGTAAGTTTGCTTCTGTAATCGATGGATCTGATAATTCAGTTACATCCAATGTAACAAAGGTAACACTTAGAAAAGACTTCTATCCTACACTCAACTCCACCTTCTATTATGAGTTGTGTTACTTGAATGAATTTAAGGATTCATGTGATGCTTCTGTATTGAAGTCAACTGGGTTTATTGTTAGTGAGTATCCTTCTTTCACAGTCTATCTTGAGGATGATACAAAAGGAAAAATCGACCTATATAGACTGAACTCCCTAACTGGCGAAAAGATATACCTGGTCAAGGGTGTGGGTGATATTAATTATAAGCATGGTGAGATTAAATTATACAATCTAACAATTATTAAAGGTAGTTTTACAGACAATAGGATTGAACTAAGAGTAGAACCTGCATCTAATGATGTAAGTGCTGTTCGTGAAGTCTATCTTGATATCGATATCTCTAAATCCAACTTTAGTGCTCTTCCAGAATGAACGTAAAGTCAAGAAATATTTCCTCACTGATTGAAAGTCAGATCCCACAATTTATTGTGGGAGATTATGAGATGTTCGTTAAGTTTCTTGAGGCTTATTATGAGCACCAAGAACTTAGTGGTGGAGTTTTAGATATTGTATCAAACTTAACCAAATACCGTGATATAAATTTTTATAGTAAAAATATACTAAAACAGTCCTCGAAAACCACTGCAGTCACTGGGATTTCGGACGTTACTATTTCAGTTGATAGCACAGAAGGATTTCCTGAAGAAGGTCTTGCTAAAGTTGGTGAAGAGATCTTTTTCTACACAGGTAAGACAGATACATCATTCACAGGTATTTCAAGAGGAGTTAGTGGTAATACCTCTCTAGGTGACCTCTACAAAACATCTAAGTTTGTTTCCACTACTGCTGCTACACATGCTAGTGGATCTGAAGTACAGAACATTAGTAATCTGTTCCTATATGCCCTTATACAGAGTTTTGAGTCGGAATACCTTGCTGGTGTACCTGAGAAGTATTTACGTGGTGAGATCGATAAGAGAACCCTTATAAAAAACATCTCTTCTTTCTACAAAGCAAAAGGTACAAAGCGTTCTATCCAGTTTATCTTTAATTCTTTAATAGCATCTGATGAGACAGATGTATATTATCCAAAAGATATAACTTTAAAATCATCCGAGTCTGATTGGGTTACTGATTATTCTTTAAAGGTTATTGCTATTCAGGGCAATCCAGAAAATTTAATTGGAAAGGTAATTACACAGAGTGGAGACGATTATGCTTCTGCTGTAGTTGATAACGTAGAGAAAGAAAAGACTGTAGATGGTAACCAGATATGGAGATTGATCTTAAGTCCTGGAAGTATAAACAATACTTTCTCTATAAGCAATAAAACTAAGCTTATTAAGCCTATTAGTAGTACAGATCAAGCAGGATCTAAAATATCGGTTGATACTACTTTTGGGTGGAAAAAGGAAGGAGATATTTACATTGCTGGTGAAGTTGTTTCATATTCAAGTAAAACCATTAAACAGTTTACTATAAAAAGTAGAAAGTCTACACAAACACATAATATAGGAACTGTATTATATGATAATAAGAAAATTACAGGTAATGGCGTTGAGATCATTGCTCTAGGAGTGGTTTATAACTTAGCACCAAAAAAAGTTGTACCATATGGTATAGAGGGTGAAAAAGTTGTAGTAGAAAACAGTGGTTTTGATACCATAGATTCTATTATTAAGAATCAATTGGGACAAGTGAGATGGGATATAAGTGACAGTACCTCAACTGTCACATCAGGAGACACTAGGACTCAAACTGAGAATACTGATACCATTTCAGGTATTCAGCAAATTTTTAGTGATGAGAACAATTATTATTTGTGTACTAGTGGATTTCCTCAAAGGACAGTTTTCTTTAACCAGACTTTAAACGCTACTAAGACTCCTGTTGATCAATCACTGTTAAGAACAATACGTAAGAGACCTCTTACTACGACTGAGATCTATAAGTCATCCAGAAAGGATATTGGTATCATGGTTGATGGTACGCTTGCTTACAGTGCAAAAGATACAAGCAGCGTATTCTCTGGTGGTATAACAAAAATTAGTGTTACTACACAAGGCAGTGGATATAGCAGAGCACCTTTCGTTCTTGTTAATAGTGAGTCATACAAGGCAACTGCTAATATTTCTGGTAATGTTGTTGAAACAATTACTGTTGATGTTGCTGGATCTTACACCACTGTTCCTTTAATTGAAGTTGTATCTGGTAGAAATGCAGTACTTACCCCAGTAATTACTGGTGGTGCTATCACAAGTTTGGTTATTGCTGATGCTGGTGAGTATTATAGTGCTCCTCCCACAATTAGGATTGTAGATAAACTAGGTAAAGGTAGATTTGCTGAGTTTACTGCTGAAGTGTCTGCTTCTGGTCAGATAACCTCTACTACACCAGTAAACACTGGTAGTTTCTATACTGCAGAGAATGTCCTCATACAAGTGATTCCAGATGGTTCTGGAGCTACTGCTACTGCATCCATACATGAGTGGATTAAAAACAGATATGAAATAACAACAGACAAGGATACTGAATATGGTTTCTCGCACCTTAATGATCAAGGTTTCTATAATTATGGTGTTCTATCTTATTCACCTACTCTCCAAACATCCCTAGGTGATACTGGAACTAATCATTCACCTATCATTGGATATGCCTATGACGGTAATCCAATCTACGGTCCTTATGGATATACTGATGCAGTAGATAATACTAGTGCTATCACCAAGATGAATAGTGGTTATATTAAGAAGAGTACTAGACCTAATGGTCCTAGTGTTAGTACATATCCTTTAGGAACATTTACACAAGATTATTACTTTGCTGATAGAACATCTACACTTGATAGGAATAATGGTCGTTTCTGTGTAACACCTGAGTATCCAAAAGGTACATATGCATATTTCGTTACTTTAAATAGTACAAATGTACCAGTCTATCCTTATATCATAGGTGAGAACTTCTATTCATTACCTCTTGCTGCTAACTATGATCAGAATCAAACACATAATGACTTACCTTCTGATGCCCTTCGTATCAGAACATTAACCACACCTGATAATGGAGTAAAGCTTTCAGCAGTAACTAAAGATGTTGCTTCTGGTAGTGTATCTTCTTTTTCTGTATACTCTTCTTCAAATAATTTTAAAGTTGGATCTGAGTTGTTCTTAGACAACAGTGATACCAGTGGATCTAAAGCATCTGGTACAGTCGAATCTATTAAAGGAAAAGATGTTATAGAGATCAGAGCAACTGATGCTCAAAGAGTAGCAAAGGTTCAGATTACAGAGAACTGCTATGTATTCTCAGATGATACTCTTTCACAACCTTCCAGTGGTGCTTATGGTACTGTTGTTGGAGATGTACTAGATGGTAAAATTCTTGTCTTGCAAGACGTTGTAGGAACATTTGATGCTAGTGGACTATTTGACTCCACTACATTATCCATTAATATTGTTTTGAATAGTAATGCTACCTTTACAAAGGGTGCAGAAGTTGAATTGACTGATGGTTCTACTGTAATTGCTAAAGGTGAAGTAATAGAGTCTACTGATAAAAGAAACTCTGTTAAACTTAAGGTAGAATCTGGTACATTTGCACAACAGTCAGGATTTTATTTAAGAAGTAATGATCTATTAAACACTATCGGTGCAGAAATTCTATCAACTAAAAGTTTAAGTAGTGGATTAGTTCCATTCCAAGTTAATACTAATATTGCATTAGTTAAGACACAAGGTAATCATGAACTAGGAGTAGGAGATACTATCTACATCTCTATAGATCCAAATGATTCTATTACAACTACTACCAAATATGTTCAGTTGGGTGCTATACAAGAGATTGATATAGAGCAACCTACTTTCTCTACTCAGTTAAATGATGCTGGAATAGGAAGAATAGATCTTCTCAATAGTGGTGCAGATTATACATCTAACACCTATACAGACATAGCACTTACTGATGGTAAAGGCACTGGTGCTAAGGCAACTGTACTTGTAGTTAATTCTATAGTGCAGACTGTAACAATTACTACAAAAGGGTCTGGATATGAAAAGGGAGATGTCCTTAGTGTTGCTGATGATGATTTAGTACGTTCAGCAGCATCTACTAATACGAATAGATTAAGAGTACGTGTAGATCATATTGGTTTTGCTTCTGGTGAGACTACCATGAGTATAGACAGTATAGTTGGTCTTTCTAAGAATGATTTACTTAAAGTTGGTGATGAGATAGTTAAAGTTACTGCGATATCAGACACTTCTGTAACTGTCACAAGAGCTCAAGAAAATACTACTGATACTGATCATTTTGATAATGAAGTTATATCATTATACAATGGCGATTATAGATTCTCGGTTGGTACTACAGTATCAGTTACTGGTGTTACTGCATTAGACCCTGTTGTTCTTTCTTATTCTAATAATAAACTAATAGTTGAGCATAATAACGGTTTCTTTAATAGTGGTGATTTTACTCCATATAAGATAACAGATCAATCTACTATCTTTGACGAGAGTGATCCTAAACGTACCATCAAAATTACTACTGTATCAGACTACAAAATTGTAACAAAGATTTCGGATTTTGAGAGTGGTCCTTACAGTGTGTCTCCAAACCTTAACATTCAAGAGTTCTATCAGTATAGATTTGATCTAAGTCATTTCACTAATGATAACTCTGAGTTTGTTGTATCACCTAGTAAGAATGATAATATCATTGCAACAGAAGCAATTACAGTAGGTACTGCTGGTACACCTGGATCATATGTCTATGTTAAGTTTGGATATGGAGATCGACTAGGAACAGTTGATCTAACTGGCACACTCAATAATAGAGTTGCTAGGAGATATCAAAGATATTATTATAAGTCTATTGTAAGAACTAGGAATAATGGAGATAATACAATTCGTATCGGTTCTTCCACTACCATTGAAGATAATGATAGTTACATGGAGATCGTCAATGATCCTTTGCAAGGAAGACAAGTTATTACTGATGCTTTAACTACTACATCAACAGGAGTTCAAGTATCATTTGTTACAGCAGATAGATTTGTATATGAGATGAGTCAATCTCCTGAATGGTATGGTACTGGTACTCAGAAGTACACATCTGAGTCACGTTCTGCTGTTGGTAGGATTAATAGAGTTAAAGTAGCAAATCTTGGTTCTGGTTACAAGAAAGTTCCTGTGGTAGAAGGATGTGAGTTGCATAGTGTATATGCTGCAACAGCAACAGCAACATGGGATGCAGTTAATAAGAATATTACTGATGTAACAATTGTTACATCTGGATCTAACTATTCTAAACCAAAAGTAGTGGTTTCTGATGGTGATGGTACAGAGGCAACTTTTGAAGTATTGAAGACTGCTGATAATAAGATTGCTAGAGTTAATGTAATAAACAAAGGTAAGAACTATACATACAAACCATCTCTTAAAGTTATAGAAAGTGATTTGAGAGCATATGCTTTAGGTGATTCTATTGGTATCACTAAGAATGTAGAAATAGACTATAATGGTAGTGGTATATGGAATGATATGTCTACTCTTAGGAGACATTCATGTAGTGATGTTCTTATTGTTAATACTACAGACAACTTCTTAAATGGCGAGCAAGTTAAACAAGGCAATTCTATAGGTCGTGTTGTTCCTCATGGTTGGAGACCAGGTTCTAACATTCTTAAGGTATCAGTTGAATCTGGAGAGTTTGTTAGTGGTACAAATGTACTAGGTGTTGCTAGTAAAGCTTCAGGAAATGTTGTTGAAGTATTGAAGACAGAATTTGATGTTGATCTAAGATCATATTACGATAACCTTGGTACTTTTGAATCTGATAAAGGTAAGGTTGGTGTAAGAACTCATAAGATAGCAGATAACAACTTCTATCAAGACTATTCTTATGTTGTTGAATCTAAGACTGTTATTGATGATTGGAGAGATCTAATTAAGGAGTCTGTACATCCTGCTGGATTTAAGTTATTTGGTGAATTAAATGTAGAGTCATCTGGTGCAGTAAAGATCAGTGATAACTCCAAGACTTCACAGGTATCCACATTAAAACTGTGGAATGAGGAAACTAATAAAGCAACTGTTGTTAGTAGTAAGAGATATCATCAAACAACAGTTAATTTATCTGAGGATATTAATGTTCTTGAAGGAACTGGATCATTAATAGAAAAATCTTCTGATACATCTGGATTGATTGCTAGAGAGATTAAATTAACTCCAGCATTTGATGGTGATTTTAATAGTACTGGTAATATTTCTGGTACTAGAGAGTTTACTATTGTAGATGCAGGTACAAATGCACCTATAACTCCATATAATGCTATGGCTCTTACTATAACATTAGATGCCGTGTTACAGGAACCAGAGGTTGCATATACTGTTAGTGGTGATAAGATAACTTTTGCTTCTGCACCTCTAGGAACAAGAACAGACAACAATACTACTACTGATCCAACAAAGTTTGTTGGAAGATTATTCCAGTTTAAGGATGCGTCTCAAAATGAGACTTATTTGAAAAAGATAAGACAGATCTTCCAGAGAGAAGGTACATGGATAGATGCTGCTAATCAATTACGTTTTAATAGATCATTTATACAGGAAGAGGCTATTGGATATGTTAAAGAGAAGTATCCTTCAATTACATGGAATACATTAGAGACAAAATGTACTCGTGATATTGGATTGATTGTAGATGCTTATGAGCATGATCTCAGATTTGGTGGTAACTCTGCTTCTTATGATGCTGCTCAAAAGTACTTCAATGATGGTGCATTAGCATATATCGATGCACAGTTAACAGAAAGCATAGAAGCATATGAGTATACTATGAATCTATGTGTTGCTGCAGCAAGGAATTGGGATCTATCATTTAAAAATTGTGTTGTAACACAAGGTCTTGATATTATTGATGTACCTAATACATTGGGAATTTGTATTGGTATGGATGTGTCTACTGGTCAACAGTTTAATCCAGGAACCAAAGTTACTGAGATTGTAAGTCCTACTAGAATTAAAGTTTCTAGAGATGGTAATCTATCATATGCTGCACAAACAATTACTACATTAGTTACTACTACAGGTCAGACCAATTATGGTCCTACTCAAGTTACTGGTACTGGTGTTTTAAATGTTGCTCCTTCTGCTACCACTACAATTTATTCATCTCTTAATAACATTGATGAGGTTACCTTCTCGTTTGCTAGAACGAATACTGGTAAGTATATGGATGCTGCTAATTTGATTTTAAAGAACAAGGAATACATTAAAGAAGAAACTATTGGTTGGACAAAAGCAACATATCCAAATCTATCAATTCCAAATGAGGATAAGTGTAAGAGGGATACTGGATATCTAGTAGATGCTTATGTGTATCATTTGAGATATGGTGGTAATAGCAATGTCGTAGACTTTGCGGAGAGATATTTCACTGGATATAAACTTTCACATATTACAGATCAGATAACAGAAAGTATAGCAGCATATGCTAAAGCAAAAGACCTTATGGTGACTGCTATGAGGAATATTCTTGGTGCTGGTACATATACAACTATTTCACCATTTACTGATGCTATTTTAGTTGATCCACAGTCATCACAAGGTTTATGTGCTGATGTAGAACAGACACTGAATACTTACAATGATATTGTTTCTAGTATACTTACCAAAGGTCCGTATACCATAGAAAAAACTAATGATAATAATCAAAGGGTTGGTAATTGGACTTCTATGCAAACTTATAGTAATATCAATATCCTTGCTCTAGATGATGTGTATACAGAATGTTCTACTGTGGTATCTGCACTAAATTCTTTATACTTAAACGTTAAAGAAATACTTAGTGGTAATAGTGTTACTAAGTCTTTACCAGATTACTTCAATGATGATAACAAAGAGTTTGAGTTGTATTATACAGATAACACACCTGTTAAGACATTAGCAAAACAGGATCTATTTGTTGGTGTTAATGGTGTTTTCCAAGATTGTAAGTATGATGCTACTTTCCCTAGGAACAACTCTTATTATATTAAGAGAGCTGCAGGTGCTAGTGATCCTGATACTATTGTATTCTCAGAAGCACCTAAGTGGAAACAAAATCTAAACACATTAACCGTACAAGAACCTCTTGCGGTAGAGAAGTTCTTTGCACATAATGTTAGTGGGTATAGAAGACTTATTATAGAAGAAGATAACTTCAATGATAGTATTCTAGGTCCGTTTACCATGAGGGATGAGGAAACTAAAGATGTGGTAGTGGTAGATGATGATAGGTTCTTATTTGTTTATGTTGATGGTATCTTACAACAAAGAACACGTTCATACACAATTAATGAATCTAGTATAACATTCTCACAACCATTAAAAGATGGACAATCTGTTGGTATAGTCTTGTTAACTGGTATTTCTACAGATCAAATACTGAGTGCCTATAATGTAGAACCAAATCTATTCATGAATGAGGTAACTATTAAAGTTACAGGATTGGACGCTGCTTATGATACATTCTCTAATACTAAGGATGGTCAAATAGTATGGCAGTTTACTGATAACACATATCCTACTCCTGATGAGTATACTACCGTTGGTATGATTAGAGGTCATGGTCTGGTGTCTGGTGGATGGGAGTTTATCATGACTGCTCAGAACCCTACTATAGACTTTACCAAACCTCTAAGAATTGCTGCTAACACTGACTTTGTAAATGCTTCTTATATTGAAGTTGATCTTTCTACTGCTACCAATACTGTAACATATGCTACAGAAGATGGTAAGAGAGTTATGAAGAAGGACACTGCTGGATGGTTATATGCTACTGACCGTCCAAATATGACTCAATTGGAACCAGGAGATAAGATCCTTATTGATGGCGAAAATGAGTATAGGAATGTTAAAAAAGTTCCTAGCAGAATTAATCCATTGAACTTTGTACCAGATACACAAGTGTCTAGTGACAGTGTGGGAAGTGTCACAGTCAGCAATTATAATGGTCTCTCAAGAGGAGAAGGATTAGATGTGAAGGCAGTATTGACTGGAGGTGTTGTTACTTCTTTAACATGGAATAAGAGAGATCTTACCAAAAATCCTGATGCATATCAATATAATACACCACCACAACTTGTATTTGAATCAACTGATGGTGCTGGTGGTAATGCTAAAGCACATGTTGTTGTGGATGGTGGTGAAGTTGTTGATGTTATTCTTGATGCTGGTGGTAGTGGATATACTGCTATCCCAATTGTGAATGTTTCTCGTTCATACAAAATTGTTAAGAAGCAGAGACAGTTTGAAACTAAGTACATCAAGCACCTTGAACATCTTATTACTGGTACTAGTGCTTTAAATACTGCATCATCTGTTGGTGAAGCAACACAGTTAGCTTATGAGTTTACTCATAGTGTTGCTGCTGTTTCATCTCAAAGTAATGTATTAGAAGTTACTCAACAATTATTGAGGAATGCATCTGCTGTAGATATCTCACCTGAGATTATTCTCAAACCAAAAGAGAGTACAGTTTCTAATAATATAGTTTCTATATTATCAACTCCTGGTAATAGTGTTAAACAAATTGTTACTTCCGTACCTGCTACTTCCACTAGAGAAGTTGCTGTAACCTCAACAGTTACTGCACCTGCTATGACTATATCAAGTAGCATAGACGTTAAGAAGGCAGATCTTCTTGATGTTGACCTCTCTTGGGGTGACGCTTATGTCTATATTCCAACAACTACAGTATTTGACGCTAGTGGTTATTTACAGGTTGGTGAATACTACATAGAATATTCGTCTAAATTATCTGATCGTTTCGTTATTAAATATAATAATGCAGTAATAGATGCAACAATCGCAACTACTGGTACAGGATATCCTAATTCAGGAACTGCTACTTGTACAGGTGGTGATGGATCTGGATTACAAGTGAGTTATACAGCAGTAAGTGGTGCTTTGACTAACGTCACAGTATACACTGGTGGATTGGATTATAACACAGGAAACGTGGTCACAGTTACTGGTGGTACTATTAGTGCTACTTTAACTATTGGTAATGTTATAACAAACAGCACGTCCGAAAGAGGTGTTGCTTCAGTTGCTCCAGCAACAATCTCCGCAGGAACACTAGTTAGACAAGTATAAATATAAATAACTCGGATAACCTGTAGTACAAAACTACCCTATTTTCAATTATGTCGGCAATCATATCAGAAAAGTTTCGCATTTTTAATGCTAACCAATTTCTAGAATCATTAACGGAAGGTGCTAACGATACCAGTGCAGACCGTTCTCGTATGTATTTCTTCGTTGGTCGTTCAGACCAGTGGGATTCATACCTAGAAATATACAATCCTAATGCTACAGCATTTGCTGTGGGGGATGAAGTATATGATGCTGGTGCTGCTGGTGCTACTGCATATGGATCTACGACATGGAAGGCAACTGTACGTAAAGTTAATCCTAATTCATTGTTAGTTCATAGTCCATCACCTGCTGCTGGTACTCCGACTTCTGGTAA
>CETY01070957.1_pt1 | contig 14091 bp, 12 predicted proteins | sample 361551 | NCBI WGS metagenome assembly CETY01 (sample SAMEA2623135, study PRJEB7988) | marine metagenome | biome: marine biome (ENVO:00000447); feature: deep chlorophyll maximum layer (ENVO:xxxxxxxx); material: "saline water (ENVO:00002010), including plankton (ENVO:xxxxxxxx)" | depth 45 m | reverse complement strand
GATGTGCGACATCAATCAGATAATCAAGTATTAACAACTTACGTGATCAATGAAAAAGCATATTCAGTGAGAAGTAAAAATGTAATCCTGGCGTGCTGGAATACTATTATTCCCTACATTTGCCCTGAAATCTCGTCTGAGCAAAAAGAGGCACTCTCTTATGGTGTTAAATCACCATTAGTATATTCGGGAGTGTTGCTGTCTAACTGGCAGTCTTTTATGGAAGCCGGGATCTCCGGTGTGACCGCGCCTGGGAAAAGATTTTCTCGGTCGAGCTTGCAGGCTTCAATATCAATGGGAGACTACAGCACTAACCGTGATCCAGATAAGCCGATAGTGCTTCGCATGTCGGCTTACTTCGATGTACCAAACCAAGGCTTAAATCGCAGAGAGCAACACAGAGTTGGTCGAAATGAAATGCTCGAGACAAGCTTTGATGATTTTGAATTTATGATTAGAGACAAGTTATCTCGAGTGCTTGGCCCTTCCGGATTTGATGACGAAAAAGATATTCTCGGTATAACGGTTAATCGTTGGCCTCATGGCTACAGTTATTCGTACAACCCGCTGTCTGACCCAGAAGAATGGGCATACACTACCACTAAGGACAGGCCTTGTGTCGTTGGAAGAAAGCGAATAGGTCGCATTGCAATAGCAAACGCAGATGCATCTGCAAGTCCGCACACCGATGGGTCTATCAACGAAGCATATAGAGCCGTGAGTGAACTGGTTAGTTCTGTTTGAACCTAAAATTAGTCAAACGAAATGTGGCGATCGAAATTCTACGATCGCCATACAGTTTAATCGTCTAAACCGAAAGTATAAACTACGTTTCCTGAAGCAATAGTTACATACTGATCTCCATCTACTTCATAGGTAATTGGAGCCGCGTGGACACGTCTGCCCAATGAAATATTCCACAGTTCTCGGCCAGTCATTGCATCTAAAGCAAAGAAATATCCATCAGCAGTACCACTGAAAAGCAAGCCTCCAGATGTTGTTGTAATGCCAGCTGAAGATCGAGGCATTATTGGGAATTCCCATACCGTTTCTGAAGTGGTTGGGTCGATAGCTCGGATCCAGCTTTTGAACGCGTCCATTGGCTGATCGTAGCGGCCGCCCCCACCGGTAAAGCGCTCGCCCTCCTCATAATCTTCATCACGCTTGAAGAATATTTGTTCTCCGTCGAATGCGGTAACGTAAAACAGTCCTGTATCCGGACTAAAACCCGGAGAGTACCAGTTGGTGCCTCCCGTGATAGGGGGCGAGACCATGATACCCTCGTAAGTCGGCTCCATTCCGGGTACGCGCACCGGTCTGCCATTGGCATCAAGCCCCTGCGCCCAGGTCTGTGTTGCGAAAGGGCTAGCTTTAAGGAACTCGCCGTCTGCTGCATCTATGCTATAAAAGAAGGCGTTTCGATTCGCCCACATCATGACTCTTCGGTCTTGCCCGTCGATGTTGAGGTCTGCAAGGATAGGGACCTGAATCGCATCCCAGTCGTGGACGTCGTGAGGTGTAAATTGGAAATACCAATCTATCTCTCCTGTATCCCCATTCAGTGCTAGAGCTGAGTCGGAGTATAGGTTGTCACCCAAGCGCACATCACCGTTCCAGTCAGGACCAGGGTTGCCGGTGCCCCAATAAATCAAATTTAAGTCTGGATCGTATGCGCCTGTAATCCATGTGGCTGATCCGCCGGTTTTCCAACTATCATCTGACCACGTATCATTTCCGAACTCACCGGGGCCTGGAATCGTGTGGGTTCTCCAAGCAAGCTCTCCGCTATCGGCATGATAAGCATCGATAAATCCTCTGATCCCAAACTCCCCACCGGCTATACCGGTTATTACTAAGTCCTTGACAATAAGAGGGGCGGCGGTCTTGGAGTAACCAGAGTCGTATTTCGCGACCTCCACGTCCCACAAAACGTTGCCAGTTCGTGCATCTATAGCAACAAGGTGGGCATCTAGTGTACTCATAAATAGAGTCTCCCCTAAAATTGCCACACCGCGGTTGTTGCGACCGCAGCAGATGCGAAGATCTTCTGGAAGCTCATGGTTGTATCGCCAATATTGGCGACCAGTGCGCGCGTCTACAGCGACCACATTACTTGGAGCCTCTGTGATAAACATAATGCCGTCGACCACTAAGGGTACGGTTTCTGCTCGATCAATCTCGGGAATTTGATAAGCCCACTTCAGCTCTAATTCATCAACGTTAGAAGCATTCACCGCGTCTAGAGTGCTGTGTCTTTGTGCGTCTAGAGTCCCAGAGTACATAAGCCAATTATGGGGTTCGTTTTTTGCATTCACCAAGCGGTCCCAGGTGACAGGAGAAAACGCAGGGGTCATTACGGTCTCAAATTCTTGTTCTTGTGCCGAAACCAGTGAAATAAATGGAGTAATTAAAATCGTAGATAGTTGATAAAAAAAGCGGGGCATATTATTTCTCCTCCCGTCTTAAAGAAAATAAATAAGCGACTAAATCGTCTAACTCTTTTTCAGACATTGATTCATCATAGCTCGGCATAGTCGAGCGTTCGACTCGGTGAATCGATTCGATATTATTTTTCTGATAAGACCATAGGTTTGAGTCATTATCCATTATTCTCACGGAGAAGCTGTCTTCACCCATACGAAAGCCGGAACGAGTCACGCCGTCTGGGCCAGTTACTTCAAGAGTCCACCATCTAGGGTCCACGTCTTCATGAGGATTGGTGATTGCGACCATTAGATCTTCCGGGCGAGTGCTTTCTCCGACTCGTGACAAATCTGGTCCAAGTCTTCCTCCTTGTCCCATTACCATATGACAAGAAGAGCACTCTCCCTTGCCTTGAAATAAGGCTAGCCCAGAATCCGGGCTTCCATCCAGTTGCACTAAATTTGGGTCATACCTCAACGATTCAATATAGGATACGAGCTGCCAAACCTGTGTATCCGGCAGCGCCGCATCTACTGGCAACATAGCGGTTCCAGGAACGCCATTCCTTATGACATTAAAGATGCCAACTTCGTTGCTGGCTCGATTTAACCTGCCAGTAAGGTCTGGAGCACCTGTCTCGTCGTTGCCTTTTGCATCAAAGCCATGACATCGTGAGCATTGTCTTTCGAAATAACGCTCGCCCAAGCTCACGTCATAAGGAGTATTGTATAGCGCTCCAGCGTCTTCTGCCGAGCTTGGTAGGTTTGTGAGAATAAGTAACAGCGGCCCCAGAATTAGACCGCTTTTCCAAAAAGTTTGATTGTGCTGGAGCATGCTTACTCCTTTTTCTAAGTTAGTCCCAACGAAGTAACAGTCTACCATCAGCAAAATTGGATGCAATCTCGGTTTTTTACAGAGTTTTAGCCTGTTCTTTCAATCATGCTTCTCCCAGAGCGTATCTTTTTGTCCGATGTCTTTAAGCCCTGGTGCAAGAATACCCTTGCCAGGAATATGATTTGCCTCTATTCGGATTCCATCGGGGTCTTCAAAAAGCACGGAGTAGTATCCCGGTGCGAATCCGTCCTGCCTCGGAGGATGAATGATATTCGCGCCTATTTCCTTTGCAAAGCTGTAAATTTGGTCAACATCTGCGCGGCTATGTGCTCTAAAACAGAGGTGATGGAGGCCGGGATTGAATTGATTGAATGTGTTTTTTTTTGTGATCGATGGGCACTGTTTTATTACGACTCCAGTTCTACCTCCAACCCCATATAAACTGTCTTCTTGATCTAAAACTATTTTCATTTCTAATGTTTTGAAAAGCCCTCTATAGAATGGTTTAGAGATGCTAATATTTGATACCGTTAACGCGATGTGCGCTATTCCGTTAATTTTAGCCATTCTTCTTCCGAGTTCTATCTTTTATAAAAGCGCCAGTTATCATAGAAATATTTCTACTGTCTTGCTAAAGCATTAATTTCTTGCCGCATATGCGCCTATTGCTTCATTCCCTATAGCATCAATTTTTTCTGCGTCTCTTAAATTGAAACCGATGGAGGTATCGGTATTGATCCAGTGCTTGATCTCCTGGAAGACTAGTTCGTTGATGATGTCCTGCCTTATTTCGGCATTTTGAATCCTAAAGCTATCGACTTTTGCCAATTCGTCCATTTCAGACTCAACGGTTGAGGTTGGTATTTCACCGCAACCGCCCAGGAAGGCTATTGCCAGCAGGTAAAGCGATAGAAGGTAAGCCTTCATAAAATCCACCTAGTATGATTAGTTAGAGGCTTGCTCTTTTTCGAGGCGCCTTGCTCCTGCCAGAATACCTGGCATAGAGTAATTGCCTTCATGACAAGCATACTCATAAATACGACCTTCCAGAGGGTAAAAGCTAAGCTCAGATGTCCATGGTTGGCTATATAAATTTGAGTCATCCACAGTAAACTCATAAACAATTTCGTCTTCGCTATGACGACTAAATCTTTCGATAATTTTCCCGTCGGGTGAAATTGGAATGGAGCTTTGACTCATTTGAAGTTGATTTATATGTTTTGTCTCTACTATTAGCGTCTCGCCTTCAAACCAACCTACGGAATCTCCCAGCCACTGATTTAATACCGAGGAGCGATGACTGTCTCTGGCAATTTCGGAATTTTGAAAGAGAGGAATGATTCTGGCGTCATGCACCATCTCCACCATAATCATTAAATAATCGTCTGTTTGTATAAATTGGTAGCTGCTATTGTAAAGTGTCCCCATCATTCCAGGACCGGCTGTGTTTCCGAACCCGATTAGGCACCTCTCGGCAATTGGAATAGCTTCTGGGCCAGATGCGTCGGCTACGCCTGTAAGATAGCGAGCGCCAAATTGTGCCCGGTTCAGATTATATTTCGGACTTTCCAAAAAAGGTATATTGCCTGCAGGCGGGTCAATTATAAATGAAGTTCTGTATTCGCCTTTTACTCTCGCAAGGGTTGACCCTGGGTCGGTCCAAAACAAGTTATAACCCCTAAGCCCAAAATCTTGTGCGCCGGCCGGTGGGGCACCAGTTTCTGGGTCTACAGCTGGTCCATTTTCAATATTCTCTTGAGAAATTCCGGCTATAGCCAGCCCGGATACGATTTCTTGTGCTCTTTCGGCTGAAACGATCAACTCTGTGCCACGGGGACGAGTTAATGAGGTGCGGGAGGCGTTTGACCAAAGTCCTGAGAGTTCTATAGGGTGCGAATTCTGCGCTAAAGACTTTAATGGCGCTGCAAGCGCCAATGAAATGATGATAAAAGCCCGTAATGTGGTTGATGACATGTATTATTCTCTCCTATTTTCTAGCTACCTCTAAACAGATGACTTCGTGGTCTCAAGTGGTAGTTTATGTTTGCAATCCAGTGAGTGAATTTTTGATTTGCTCTACTTCTGCTGTTCTTTGCCTCAGACTTCTGCCCTTCATGTTAGTCGTAGTTCGCTGATCAAATAATATGCCCAATCCACCGGCCAGCCAACATAACCCCAGCCCAAAGGAAAAGCGATAAACTACCCGCTATTTTAAGCTGCACACGGATTGTAGTTTCGTTCTCATATCGCTCGATATTTTTATAAAGCTTCAAGTGAAAGTAGGCCATATTGGCGCCGGCAAGCACCAAAAGAACCATTTTTGACTGAAACGCTGGATTTAATACATGTGAAGCAGCGCGAGTAATAAACATTCCCAGCCCCGTAACGGTGGCGATAATAAAAGCGCCCCAAGTCCAAGGCACAAGCTCTCGGCTGAGCGTCGCAATTGGGTATCTGATTGCGCCCAAGCCTAGCAGCCTTAGATCCACCCAGAGTATGGTGCCGACAACCATCGCCGCGGCGATAACATGGATTGACTCTATAAGAGGGAACCAGTTAGTTCCACCGATCGTCCATGAAATCTGCCATTCCTCTACATCGAGCCACATCGTTGAGGTTAAAAAATTAGAAATCAAAATTGTCCTTTCGCATTCATTGTAGATTTATGATTGTAAGATCCTTTAGCATGTAGTCTTTAAAAACTCCATATTGGATACTGAAGGTGCTCTAGATAAGCTATCCATCGCCCTGACAGAGATACCATAATCCAAAGCCCAAGAGAGAAGAGAGCGATAGTGCGTGCAAGCCATATCTTATTTTCTTGTTCCCAGTAGCCTGCTGTCTTGCGATGCATAGCGGCGAAATACAGAGTTAACATAATCGCTGCGAAGAGAAAAAGCATTTTCCATGCGAATACTGGATTATTGAAGTATCTTGTGGGCCTACCAAAAACAAAGAAAGAGCCAGACACCAAATTACTAATTAAGGCAACGTAAAGGTAGGGCATGACTCGCTCAGTCATTTCTGTAATGCTCTGAGATGGGACTGCCAAGCCCAAAATGCGAAGATTTAGTAGCACTCCCGACCCCATAACGACAGCGATACCGAGAATGTGTATGGTCTGAATAATTGGCGGAAAGCCGGGTATATTAGTGAGGACCCACAAGGCCCCACTTTGAAGGAGGGAGCCGCTGATAAAAGTGCCAATTTGAGTGAAAAATTCGGGCAAAGCTCTCCCCTTGTTTTATAACTGCTTTTGCTAGTGTATATCGGCTACAGATACTTATCCGTGACCGCTCCTTCGGAAGCGGACGCGACGGTTGCAGCATATTTTGCAAGTACTCCACGGCTATAGCTAGCTTTTGGTTTGCTCCACGTCGAGAGTCTGGATTGTATTTCTTCATCGCTTAGCTCTAGCGAGATTGTATTTGACTCAGCATCAATTGATATTCGATCCCCGTTTTTTATGATCGCTATCGGACCCCCTTCAAAGGCCTCCGGAGTCACATGTCCCACTACAAATCCATGAGAGCCTCCCGAAAAACGTCCATCTGTGATCAATGCAACATCCTCTCCCAACCCTTTTCCCATTATTGCTGAAGTAGGGGATAACATTTCCCGCATGCCGGGGGCGCCTTTTGGGCCTTCATAGCGGATCACCAGAACATCGTTCTTTACTACAGTGCCGTCCAATATTCCTTTTAGGCAATCTTCTTCAGATTCAAAAACTCGAGCATTACCTAGAAAGGATAGCCCCTCCTTGCCGGTGATCTTGGCGACGGCTCCAGTTGGAGCAAGATTTCCACGCAAGACTACTAAGTGCGAGTCTTTCTTGATCGGGTTGTTGAACTCTCGAATTATTTTTTGATCGCTGGGGTAAGGTTCTACTGTGCTTAGATTTTCCGCGAGCGTCTTTCCTGTCACTGTTAGGCAGCTGCCGTCCAGCATACACGCATCAAGCATCCTTTTCATGAGCGGCTGAATCCCGCCTATTTTGATCAGCTCTGACATGAGATACTTGCCGCTTGGTTTGAGATCGGCAACCATTGGTACTAATCTACCTATCGTCGTAAAGTCATCTAGCTCGAGGTCAACGCCCATAGTATGAGCCATCGCAAGGAGATGCAGAACAGCGTTAGTGGAGCCGCCTAAAGCGATTGTTACCTTGATAGCATTTTCAAATGCGGGGCGCGTCATGATGTCAGAGGGCTTTATGTTTTGCTCAATCAAATGCATTATGGCTTGTCCGGCGCTCAAGCAATCGTCGATCTTTTCGTGTGAAATAGCATCCTGAGCTGAGCTGTTTGGCAGGCTCATCCCCATGGCTTCTATTGCTGACGCCATTGTGTTTGCCGTGTACATTCCCCCGCAAGAACCGGGACCGGGAATAGCTGTATCCTCTATCTGCTTTAATTCAATGTCAGAAACTGATCCGGCCGCATGCGCCCCTACTGCCTCAAACACAGAGATTATATTGGTATGATTTGGGCCCGGCTGAATCGTGCCCCCATAGACGAACAAAGAAGGGCGATTTAAACGAGATAAGCCCATCATTAATCCTGGCATATTCTTGTCGCACCCACCGATTGCGATAATGGCATCATGGCCCATGCATCCTGAGACCGTTTCTACGCTGTCAGCAATTACTTCTCGGGACACGAGAGAGTACTTCATACCCTCGGTCCCCATCGATATACCATCGGAGATGGTAATAGCGTTATAAATTATGCCTTTGCCCCCTGCGTCGTCGGCGGCTTTATTTACGTATTCAGCCAGTTTATCGATGTGCATATTACAGGGTGTAACCATGCTCCACGTTGAGCAAATGCCGATTTGAGGTTTTTTAAAGTCGTCGTCACTAAAACCAACTGCTCGCAGCATAGAGCGACTCGGGGCTTGTTCTATCCCGTCAACGACTTTGCTGGAATGTTTTCGTAAATCTTTGTTAGTCATGGATTTTTTAAGTTAAACGTAAGAGTTTACTTTAAGTTAGATTTCTCTTGTCTCATTTTCGCCCATCTTAATTATGGTGAGCTAGAAATTTTTGCGTTTTTTTAGGACTAGTAGAAAATAAGGCGCTACTATACACAAAAAAAGGGTCTATGTGTCCTTTCATGTCATGAGTCTTGCTTGGCGTTTTTATATATAACTAAAGTTAAAAATGAGAACCTTTTACTATTACTATAATTCACCTTTCGGTAGGTTGCTATTGGCGGGTGATGGCATACATCTAAGCCTGCTAGGTTTTCCAGCTGGAGCAATGGCTCGCCAACACTTAGGTGATTGGGTTGAGAACCCAGAGCCATTCAAAGAAGCTGTGTCCCAATTAGAAAGCTACTTTGTCGGAGAACTAAAAGAGTTTAAACTGCAGTTAGATTTAAATGGCACGGATTTTCAGCGAAATGTCTGGAGTGCGTTAGCATCGATACCTTATGGTCAAACTTGGACTTATGGTCAATTGGCAAAGCATATAGGCAAATCCAAAGCGTCAAGGGCTGTGGGCGCCGCGAATGGGGCTAATCCGTTGCCGATTATAATACCTTGCCATCGCGTTGTTGCTGCTGGAGGAAAACTTGGGGGATTTGGTGGAGGATTAGAAATGAAAAATAGTCTTCTGACGCTTGAATCTAAATTTCTCAAGCAATAATAAAGAGGTTTAAGGATCGTTTGGGTCTCTTTTTTACGAAAACTTAACCGCGTCGTTAGCATTTGGTGTCGCGCCTAGTTTTAGATAGTGGAATTTTTTTTTAAAGTTGATTTGATTGCTATATTACGAATAATTTTTTAACAGCGAATTGTAAAATAACCCACCTTTAATAACTTGAGTTTAAAAAGTGTTAAGTAGTCAGCAACAAATAGTCTCATTTGTAAATCGAAAGTTAAACGATGCTACCGCTGTTTGGCTTTGTACGATTCTTAAAACCTGGGGCTCTTCACCAAGACCTGTGGGAGCGATGATGGCCTGTACCGAGGGAGGCGAGCTTGTTGGATCAATATCGGGTGGCTGTATCGAGGAAGATTTTCTTGAGCAACTTCGCGACGGTACGCTTAAAAAAAGATTCGATATTAAGGGAAAGCCATTCACTGTTAAATATGGGGAAACGGAAGCCGAACAGGCGCGCCTTAAGCTTCCATGCGGAGGGCAGCTCCACGTTCTGTTGGAATATATTAAGCCCACTAACAGTGCTTGTGCTGTATTTTTAGAACTCACTAAAGCACTTGACAGTCACACAAAAATAAGTCGTATTCTTGATTTGTCGACTGGGGCAATTGGCGCGAAAGATTCTAGTTCTGATGATGCGCTTGTGATTCAGGATCAAACGCTTAGGCACAGTTTGAGTCCAATGTATCGTTTGTTGCTGCTTGGAGCGGGGGATGTCGCGAAGTATGTTGCTGAGATGGCGTTAGCACTGGAATATGATGTAACTCTTTGTGATCCGCGCCCAAAATATTTAGATAATTGGTTCGTTTCAGGAGTAGAGACGACTTCCCGTCTTCCAGACGATGTTGTTAGACAATATTTTAGTAATCCGTATAGCGGTGTTATAGCGCTGGCCCATGATCCAAGAGTAGATGATATGGCTTTAATGGAGGCCTTGAAGACGGATGCTTTTTATATTGGCGCTATGGGGTCAGATAGAACATCAGCGGCTCGAAGAGTACGTTTGCCTGAGCTCGGTCTGACTCAAAAAGAAATAGATACTTTGCATGCGCCTATTGGTTTTAATATAGAGAGCAAGACGCCGGCAGAAATTGCTATATCAATTATGGCTGAGGTTACAGCCGTCCGGCATAACGTCAAACTAATATGAACTAGAGAACATGTGCCGATCAAACTGAAGCAGATTAAGAGATCTTTGTGAGTTTTAACTGTCACAAATACGCGTCGTTTCTGATGCCGTCTGAGCTGCATCGTTCAAATTTAGATGTCGAGTAAGTCTGGCAAGGCTCGTTGTAAGATTGTTTATAAAGTCACTAGCGCGAACTATATCCTGACTGGTTTTAGTCTAAAATTCCGCATATCGTGACCAGGGTTTTAACACCTCTAGTTGTTTGGCTAGTCCTAACAAAATAGCATCGGAACCCCACTTACTCGTAAACATAACGCCGATAGGAAGGTCGTTTTCAGACCGATGCAAAGGCATCGACATACTTGGCTGGCCTGTTCCATTGTAAATTGAAGTAAATCCGCTATACGCTCTAAAGTTATTTGTATAATTTCTCATGTCTTCACTGTCCATATCTAACCACCCCAACTTCGCTGGCTCTTTGGAGAGAACAGGGGAGATGATTACATCGTAAGACTTATGAAATTTGTTCATTGTTCTTTCTGTTGAATGAAGAATTTCTCGTGCCTTCAAGTAATCTAATGCCGTTACTTTAGCCCCTAACGAGGCGACGATCCGAGTTGACTTTTCGAGCTGGGCTTCTTCTTGCGCGATACCAAGTTGTTTAACTCTAGTATCTATTCGCTGGAAAACAAATGTATTAATCATCTTGGACATAGCGGAGACAACTGGAGTGTAGTCAACGGGGTGCGTAATTTCTTCAACGCTATGACCCAAAGACTCGCAGAGTTGTGCAGCTATATTCACTCCGTCCAGACAGGCTTGATCAATTGGTTGGTCCGTTGGATGAGCTAGCTGTAATCCAACCTTCAGCTGACGCGGCTTCTCTTCAAGAGTTGCTAAGAAAGATGAGGGGGCGGCAGGAATTGGATATAAATGGGGATAATCTAACTTGATCGCGTCTAGGAATGCAGCGCTATCGCGAATAGTCTGACTTACCACGTGACCGACACTCATTCCATCCCAGCTGTCAGAAGGGGCGTTTTCGATCGAGGTAAGGCCGCGACTAGGTTTCAATCCGAAAAGGCCACAACACGATGCTGGAATGCGAATGGAGCCTCCACCGTCGGTGGCATGTGCCACTGGCGTCATTCCTGCTGCTACGGCTGCAGCAGCTCCGCCACTCGAGCCGCCAGTTGAGTAGTCTAAATTCCACGGGTTCTTTGTAACGCCATTAGCAGCAGGTTCTGTCGTAATGGTTAATCCAAATTCAGGAGTGTTGGAGAGGCCAAAAATATTAAGCCCCGCCTTCATGTATTTTTTAACTATGTTCGAAGATTCTTTGGCTTTATGATCAAGGAAAAGATTACTTCCAAAGGTAGCAGGTAGACCTTTTACTGTACTTAGGTCTTTTATTAAAAAAGGAAGACCAGAGATTGGGCTTATTTCTAAAAGCTCGCTATTTTTATCAATATATTTTGCGTTGAGAAGTGCTTGATCAAAGTTGTTCGTCACTATTGCATTAATTTTAGGGTTGATTTCTTCCGCCAGGGAAATGGCACAATAGGTCAATTCTTCTGCGGTGAAGTCTTTAAGGCGCAGTTTTTTGCATAACCAAAGTGCATCTTTGCCGAGATAATCAGAAGGGCTTAGCATCGACTATTATCATCCTGCTTAGTTTTATTCTTTCGATAAAGATTGCGTCATTAATTAGTCATGATAGGCAATCTCGCTATCTGTCTCTATTCAAACCTTCTGCCGGTGTACCAGCTGACATCCAAAGTGCTGCTATCAATTTTATTAGCCACGTCCAGAACGAGAGCGAATAATGCCATTCGGACGAGCACTCCATTGTCAGCCTGCCGAAATATCGCGAGGTTCGGATGTTGATTTAAATCGCTGTCGAGTTCATTCGCCTCCTCGCGCGAGTCTCTTGGAAGAGGATGCATGATAACTGTGTTAGGCTGGCAGTTTCTGGTATAGATGGCTTGATTTAACCGAAATCGTCCTCGATAGACATCTGCCTCTAGCTTAGTTCTGAAGCGTTCTTCTTGTATTCGCGTAAGGTAAATTGTGTCGTTATCGCTTAAACCCGATTCCATGTTGTCAGTTTCAATCACTGAATGCCCAGCGGCTTTCAGTTTTTCAACTATCTGGCTTGGCATTTTAAGCTCTCTTGGAGAGATGAGCGTAAATCTTATCTCATTAAATAAGCGCAATAGTTGAGAGAGAGAGTGTACGGTCCTTCCATGCTTAAGGTCCCCCACCATCGCGATATGCATACCGTCAATTTCTCTTGCCTTAGAGCTGAGTTCTTTTTTTATCGTATAGAGATCTAACAGTGCTTGAGACGGGTGCTCATTAGAGCCGTCGCCGCCATTTATGACAGGCACACGGCTCGCCTTTGAAAATTCCGCTACTGAGCCAGCTTTTGGGTGCCGCATAACGATTACATCGCTATAACCTGAGATTACTCTTGCTGTATCGTACAAGGACTCGCCTTTGGTTATAGAGGAGGTTTCTAGATCTGTAGTTTCTCTGACGTGCCCTCCCAGGAGATTAAAAGCACAACCAAAGCTGACCCTTGTTCTAGTGCTGGGTTCAAAAAACATATTGCCAAGAATGGCGCCTTCCAAAGTTTTAGTAATTCTTTGGCGCTGCGCGTAAGGTTCCATAGCATCTGCAACCTCGAACACCCTCTCAACGTCGAACCTTTCGAACTGTTTAACACTGATTATATTTTCGCCGCGAAAATCCATAGTCTAGTAAAAGTCTTCGTGATTTTCCTCATGAGAGCTATAGTTGCAAATGATCTTCCTCGTGCCGGATAATACTACAAATTAGGGGTCGATTGCATTTACCATATGGTTATTTTGAATGATGTTCTTGCATAATGCATTTTTTTGGCAGTCAGTAATATGAGTACAGATACCCTTTATTGGTATGATTTAGAGACTTTTGGGGCCGATGTGCGTTCAGACCGAGTTTGTCAATTTGCTGGTATTCGGACAGACCAAAATCTAAATATCCTCGGTGACCCCTTAGTCATCTACTGCCGGCCAGCAGACGATTTTTTGCCTAGCCCGTTCGCCTGTCTTGTGACCGGAATTACTCCTCAAACTGCGCTTTCACAAGGTGTCATAGAGTCTGATTTTACGCAGCAAATTATAAAAGAATTTTCTGTGCCGGGCACTTGTGTTGTTGGTTATAATAATATTAGTTTCGATGATGAGCTGATGCGCCGTCTTTTTTACCGAAATTTCTTTGATCCCTATGAAAGGGAATACATAAATGGGAATTCCAGGTGGGACATTATTGATATGGTGAGACTTTGCGGCGCTGCTCGGCCCGACGGGATTAAATGGCCGCGAAAGGAGAGCGGCGCTAAATCTTTTAAGCTCGACGAATTAACTGTGGCTAATGATATAGAGCATCGAGGCGCTCATGATGCGCTCGCCGATGTGCTAGCCACCATAAATATGGCTAGGCTGATAAAAGAAAAACAGCCCCGACTTTATGACCACGTGTTTACTCTTCGTAAAAAACATGAGATTGAGACTAAATTAGATTGTGTCGCGCAAAAACCGGTTTTGCATGTCTCAATGCATTACTCCTCTTTGAAAGGCTGTCTCGGATTAGTTGTGCCACTTTGTCTTCATCCAACTCAAAATAATAAGATTATTGTGTACAATCTGGATTATGACCCGTCTAGTTGGGTTGATCTTGATCATGAGGCCCTAAAAGAGCGCATTAATAACAAAACTAAAAATCCGATAAAGGTTATAAAAATAAATACCTGTCCAATATTTGTTGCCCCTCAAGTTCTGTCCCGGGAACAGGCACAAGAGTTCGGTCTAGATATTAATGAAGGGATGAAGAATGCACGTTTCCTTCAAAATAATCGTAATATAAGTAACAAAATTAAAGAGGTTTTTAAAGAAGAGAGGTTAATAGAAGAGTCAGATCCTGACTTAATGATCTATAGTGGGAAGTTCTTTAATTCGCATGATAAAAAATTGATGGAAGTGATAAGAGATACTAAGCC
>CETY01197960.1_pt1 | contig 14101 bp, 16 predicted proteins | sample 361551 | NCBI WGS metagenome assembly CETY01 (sample SAMEA2623135, study PRJEB7988) | marine metagenome | biome: marine biome (ENVO:00000447); feature: deep chlorophyll maximum layer (ENVO:xxxxxxxx); material: "saline water (ENVO:00002010), including plankton (ENVO:xxxxxxxx)" | depth 45 m | reverse complement strand
CCGGTCCATGGACCCTGAGGGACGTTGTCTGGGTCGCGCTCCTTGTATCCCTTCGCCGCCTTTTCACCGGCGGCGGCCATGGCCCTGTACTCGTCCGCGAGCGCTTGAAAATCTTCCTCACTCATCTGTGCGGTTTCGAGCCATTTCGCGTGGTATCGGTCCCAATAGGTGTGATTATCTTCTAGCAAGCGAATAGAGGAATTACGAGAACCCATCCTGCGGCAGGATTCCCTAATGACTCTACGCAGCTGAGTTCTCGTAATTCTAATTCGCACAGAACTTCCTATCGGTACAGTGCTGCTGCCAAATCACGCCGGATCAAACCAAAGTCGTCCCATGCTGCAGCCATCTCTTCGTTGTGAGGCATTCCGTCGCGCATTGCGTCTTCCTCATCACGATACTCTTCAAAACGAGATGCAGCCTCTGGATCACCGTCAGTGAAGGCATCGCCGAGTTGCTCCTCGAAATCTTCTCTGCTAAGCCCAAGTGCAGCAACTCTAGATCTGTACTCATTAGCCAGAGAGTCGACGCCTCGCTGGTGATACATGGTGAGATCCCTCAGCAAGTCCACGGCAAGTTCATCAATGACCGCAGTTCCGCGCTGTTCCATAAGCTTTCGTCTTACAAAACGGCGAACGCGGGTCTCCGCAAGCAGACGTGATCTCTCTTCCTTAATAATTCTTCTAAGCTGCCTCTTTGTGATTCTCATTTTACTTTCCTTTTTGGTTTGAAGCGTGCTCTAAATTGTTCATGATACGCTGACGAGCTTCGTCGCGAAACTCTAAAACCTATAGTCTTCACGAATGATTTCGAGGATCGACTGAAACGCTCTCTTTCTAAGCCCGGGTGCTCTGAAGCGACCACCGATTCTCTCAGACTCCATTACAATGAATTGCGCGAGCTCTTCGATGCGTTCCTCAACGTCGGCAAGAAAGACAAAAATCTCTGCATCCTCGTTGTCGGACACAGTTCCGTCAGGGTTTGCCTCGGCTAGCCGGGCCTTCTCTTCCTTAATGATTCTTCTGAGTTGGTGCCTTGTGATTTTCACCGCTCCCTCCACCAAGAGCGCTCTTTCCCATATGACTTCATTTGCCGCTTTAGCATGTCAAGCATATCGGATACAGCCTGCACTGTTTCAGGGTCTCTATACCAGTCGCCGTCGACCTGGCTGAGCCTTGTGTTTATTTCTTTCTCAAACATGATGCTAATGTCTTCAAGCAGTCTTTGATGCTGGTGTCCGGCAAGTTTTTCATTGATGACTCTCTGCTTCTCTTCCCTGATAATTCTTCTAAGCTGTCGTTTTGCAATTTTCATGTTAATCTCCTACATACTTTGCTAACTCAAGGCGTTGTTCTAGTCCCCGGAGTTCTTTAGTGGCTTTGCGATGCTCGGGAGAACCTTGACGTAAACCGCTTAACTTTTTACGCATTGCATTAACTTGGCCGGAAAGTGCGCGAGCTTCTCGATCCTTTCTGGCGTAGTAATCACCGGGATTCGAGTCTTCGCTTATTTCTGAAAGGCCTTCCGCACGAGCTTTTGCAAGATAAGCTTGAAGCTGATTGATGGCATTCTGGTAAAACTGAAAAGAGGCAGTGCGATTTGGTTCAGGTAAACTTTTTGCGTCTTCGATCTTGGAGTACAAGTCTGACAACTCGTCGGTTAACTCATCGTATCTACCGCGAGTCAACTCTTCCTTGATGATTCTTCTAAGCTGGCGCTTCGTGATTTTCATATGCTTGGTAATCCTTTTAGAAACTCGGAGCGCCGGAGCCGCCTTCTGCTACTTTTTGAAGCGCGCCTTCCACATCGTAGAGCGCGTCGACCAGGTCGTCATGTTCATTGTAGGACATCATGCCCCCGTCTACCGCCACATCAAGCATACGCTTTAGCATGCCAATATGGTTTTCTATGGCGGCTAGTGTAATAAGGTCTTCCGAAGGAGCCTCGTTCACGAGTTTAGCTCTTTCTTCCTTGATGATTCTCTTCAGTTGTGACTTTGTGATTTTCATGGTTACCTCTTCACTGATACTTTGATGTCATCCATTGCTGAATAGGTTGCGGTTTCAATTATTTCGACATGACTAAGTTGCTCAACACCCTGCTTGCCCTTAAACGCAGCACTGTTGCCTCCCTGAAATTCTCTGAGAGATTGCTGTAACCAGTCGCGCAATGCGTCCTCGATATTCATCTCAATATCTTCCAAACTTTCCATTTCTGGGTTCGGCCGGCGGTCGTCGACATCAAGGAACAAGCCGAACGGAACGTCCATTGAAACGGTGACTTTGACCATTTCTCCCGGCATAGCGGCTTCCTTGATGATTCTTCTTAGTTGTCTTTTAGTGATTTTCATTTTATCTGCGCCTTCCCATTTGAACCATGGAACCAACGGCATCGATGTAACCAATGACCATGTTAACAAGCTGGTTTAGATCAGGATCTTCGCCCATTGCACTTGTTCTCTCGTGATCCTTGGCTGCCTCTAGGGCCGAAAGTGCTGTGTTGAGAATTGTGAGCTTCTTCTCGTAGAAACCCTGAGCGTCATGCATGTTCTCACTGAGAATGCGCGTTCTCTCTTCCTTGATGATTCTTCTAAGTTGTCTCTTTGTAATTTTCATTGTATTTCCCTAAGTGTATCAAGTGTATGACTGCGGATCTCGTTCAAAGTCTACTGCGTTTGCAATTGCGCCACGAACGAAGCTTTTGAGGTCTTCCTTTGCACGACGCAAAGCGTCTTCTCTATTTGAGCCGCTCATGTCCAAGTGCTCTTCCATGTAATCAACGAGCAAGCTGCCCAAAGCATTTTCTACCTGGGCCTTGGAACGCTGAAGCGAGGCCTCGTTCAAAAGACGGAACCTCTCTTCCTTAATGATTGTTTTAAGCTGTCGCTTTGTAATTCGCATTTTAAACCATCACCTAAAATATTCGTTTCCGTAATTTAGCTTGATCAATTCCGCCCGAACACCAGGGCCTGGCGAAGGGTTTCCTTGACCAACCCAGTGATCGATTAAATCATCAACATAGATCTCGCCAACATCTGACGCTATCATATCGTAGTGTCGCAGAATATCTCGCGCTTCTTCGCGAGGGTCGGAGTGCATTGACTCCTTGCGTCGAGGCGGGGAGTTGTCGAAGAGATCCTCATACTCGGAGTGCATTGCCTCCTTGATGATTCTTCTAAGTTGTCGTTTTGTGATTTTCATCAGTGTTTTCCCTACATCAGAACTGCAGGACGCAATTATCAAACCTAAGTGTTAGCGAAATCTCAGAAGGATCTGAGGAATCGTAGCTCAAGTCTCCAAACCCGGCAGAAGTAATAAACGATCCTTTGATGTCCCAAAGCTCTACGACGGTGCCGACCGGGTCAAGCATCTTGATCTGGCAATCTCGCTTGTAAAAGTCGGCATAACCAGCGCGGCCTGAAACAGACTCAAAGTGGGTGCGGATCCATTCCATAACCTGCTGTGCACCGGAAGGTGCAATCGGATCGTGGAGCGTAACGCTGAGCGTATCAAACGTTGTTTTGCCGGCGATGTAGCGAGTTGAGTTGATAAAAGGAATCGTCACTTCCTCGGTGTTAATTGTTGGACGAGCAGCAGTCTTCATGAGGAACGCGTCGATACCCTCGATCGCGAACACCCACCGAAACTGTCGCTTCGGCTCAAACTTGTTCGGCAACATATCGGTGACTGAAAGTGTCTCTGCCATTTTTTTGTTCTCCTAGCGATAAGTATCAGGTTTGCTTGCTTAGATCTCTGCACCGGCGTTCGAAACGACGAAGTCAAGAGAGATGAACTCGACGGAGCGAGTAGGCTGGAGGAAAATCTTTCCTCTCACCGTGTTGTTCTCAACGTCCGCCTGGGTCGTTGTTGTCGTATCAATCTGCACTCTGAACCTATCAACACCTTGCTGCTGCTGAATTCTATTAAGGATCGGAGTTACCGCGCCAGAGAATCGAGCAAGCGTCGTCTCCCTGTTCGGCTCGAAGATAAAGGTGTTCGCGACCTGCCGGACCTGGCGTCTGATCTCGATAAGGAGGCGACGAACATTAACACGATCAAGCGCAGACTCTGCGGCCTGCAACGTTTTCTGTCCAAAGATCGTTGGGCCACCCTGACCTGGGAATACCGTAATCGGATTAATCCTAGCGTCGTATAGAGCATCGAGGTTTGATCTGTTCGTCTTAACTGCGACCTCAGAGGCTGCAAGAGCACCGCGGGCAAACCCGGCAGGCGCGAACCAAGGGAAAGCCACGGCATCGTTGAGACCGAAGGCACCGAGAACAGCAACACTTGGCGGCACTTGCACGTTAGTGTTGGTAGTTGGATCAGTGACGACGACGTCGGGGAAGTACGCTGCGGCAAAGCTGCTATCGAGTGGGCGACCCTTGAATGTCGTAACAGTGTTTGTTACATTTGGCAGGCCGGCCGACCCGGTAATTTCATTGTTTTCGGCATCGCTAACAGGGATGTCCATAATGTAGAGAGCATCGAACCTGTTCTCAACGGCGTCAATGGCATAGTCTGTGACCTGCGACTGACGGATACCTGGAATTGCAAGCAACTGAATGTCGACATCTGACTTTTCTTCTAGAATGTCTATAGCCTTTCTGTAAGACTGTACGGTTGGTCCGTTGATGCCGCCCTGATTAGAGTCGGCAACCTCTCGCTTGATAGCAACATCAAGAAGGTTTGACTTGTCATCGTCGAAGATGTTTACTCCGTCAAACCCACCTTGAACCGGGAATGAGAACTTAAAGAATTGCTTAGATGCAATATCACCAAAGTCTTTATCAATGTTCAAGAATCTTCCAGGTTGAGTGACTCCATCATTCTTAGTAAGGCTCGAAGCCAGTGCTTCGTCTCTTCTGTAAACGGCTGCCTGCCATTCCTTGGAATCAACAACGTCGGTTGAACTTGTTACGACCTGAACCCTCTCTAGGGAGAAGATGTTGTTGTTAAACGCATCTGCGTCTAGAACAACACCGCCGTCGTTTGCCGTTCCTTCGTTACCACCGACAGATGGATTTCTTGAACCAACATGGTAGTTTGCAAAGTAATTTGTGTATGCATCCATCGGAGAACGCTGGATTTGAGGTGCGTTATTCTTGTTGGGCAGTGTCAAGCTGTCCAGAGGCTCAAATTGAGCGCCCCAGTAAAGCTGAGCATCTGATCTCTTAGCAGTACCGGTTCCAACTGCAACGTTTCTGCGGAATGGAACAGGTGGCTCAACAGGTGTTCCCTTAAACAATGAAGCCGAAACATGAACGACAGCTCCAACCGTTGAACCGGTTGACGCTAACATAACGTTTCCAGCAGCGGTAGTTCCTGATGTGACGAGGTGGTTTAATCCTCTGAAGCCAACCGGGAGAGCTTCTTGGTCAATTTCTCCGTCATCAACCACAGAGTTCATCTGAACTCGAATAAGGTTTGACGAATTAGGGAACTTACCCTCAACAACAACCTTCTGGCTACCGGGTCTCTGATCAAAGTCGTAGAAAGTGTTTAGATCGCCAATGACGCGTGCGACATATCTCTCTGAATTTGGATCAATAGAGAGGCCACGGAAAGCTTCGAGAACTCTTAGGTTTCTGTCATCATCGCCAAATTCTCGCACAACAACGTCAAACTTTCCAAACTTAACGTCTGGATTGTTGGACTTCTGAATGTTTTCAACACTTACCTTAAACCGCTTATTTGGATACAAGCCAGCATCTAAGCAGTGGACCTTAAAGAGGTTTGTAGGTGAACCACCAAATTTCTGTGAAACAACGAACGGAGAGAATGCATGTTGGAAGCGATCTTTGAATGCTTCGAAGTTTGGAACTTCTGCAGACTGGGTATTCTTAGCAAGTGACCCTGTTGTAATAAAGGCTGCCTGCTCTAAATTTCCACCGAGAACGGGAGCGCCTAGGCTTCCGGCATATCCGCTTCCTGTAATTTGAGCATATGAACTGTAGACGTCATAATGACGGTAAAGTAAATGACCTTGAGACTCGATAAGAAGCGGATCAGTGTTAAGGACATTAGGGAAATAATTGGAAGCTTGCGGATCGAAAGAAGCTGTAATAATATTCTTTCCTTCGCTTTCGGTTTGCTTAAGACCATTAAGGAGAAGAACAAACTCTTGAGAAACTTTATTAACAGTTCCAATCAATGCTCCGGCATCTGATCCACCTGCCGAGTTTGGAATACCAGCAGCTCCAGCCGCGGCGTTTGGAGCGTTATCGGTTTCGAGTGTTGAAGAAAGGAATGGAACAACTCCGGAAGGAGCCAGAATAACGCCACGGAGAATAGAGTGTGCCTTATTACCAGTTAATCCCGCTTCAGAAAAAATCGTGCTTCCGGCTGATTCAGACATGAAGCAGCCAAGAAAAAATGTTCTACCTTCACCAACGCCACCTGTGTTTGCATGAACATTATCTCCCAGCAATCCACTGGCTTGAGGAAGCCGGCTGCCAACGACAAAGCCTGCTCTCGTAACAGATCCGTCTGAGGCTCTTGTTTTTCCATCGCCGGCGCCGAGAACCCTTAAGTAAGTTCCGGCTTGCCTGTTTGCAAACCACTGCGCAATTGCAATTGGTCCAAACTTTTCACCATCGGTGTTGCCAAATTTTGACGCAAAATCCCGATAGGATGCAAAGGTCACAGGAACGAATGCCGGACCTTTCTCTGCGGTACCAACGACCGCTGCAGGTGTTCCCTGAGGTTGTGTCGGTTGAGGACCGCTGAGGTCGATCTCCCTCGTGCTAACGCCGGGGCTTCTAAAAGTCAGCTCAGCCATCTGTTATGCTCCAATCTTGCTAGTAATATATATTTCATTCGAAGGATACTCCGGCATTTGTTATGATGAAGTCAATAGCAACAAACTCGATTGCTCTTGTTGGGACCACAACAATTCTGCCGTTAAGCCTATTTTGCTCTCTGTCGAGCTCGGTATTATTTGTATTGTCCATGACAACTTGAAAAGATTCAATTCCCTGCTGAGCTTGAATAAGCGCAAGAAGCGGCGTTGTCTGAGAGACAAAGCGATTCCTCGTAGTTGCGTTATTCTGTTCGAACAAGAGGTTTCTTGCAACTTGGGAAATAATTCTCTTCACTTCAAGCAACATTCTTCTAACATTTACACGGTCGAGTGCAGAGGAGGTCTGCTGAAGTGTCTTCTGCCCGAAGATAACAAATCCACCTGTTGGGAAGTTTGCAATCGGATTGATCCTGTTTTCATACAGGGTATCTCTATCGGCTTGCGTAAGTCTAGTAGATGTATTCTTGACAAACTCAAGAGCGCCTCTGTTAAACCCTGCCGGCGCAAACCATGGATAAGCAACACGATCATTAAAACCAAAAGCAGCAAGCGCAGCAATCGAAGGCGGAACCTTGACTCGACGCTTGTTTTGACTATCTTCAATAATAACGCTTGGGAAATATGATGTAACGAAACTGTTGTCAAGCGCTCTTCCGGCAAATTGCTCAGCAGTTTCTAAAACGTCCGCGCGAAGAGTGCTGTCATCAAACAGCCGAGTTGATGTAGTTCCGTCTTTCATTCCAAATTCAGGAATATCCATAACGTACAACCCTTGGCTGTAATCTCGCATGCGCTCACTTGCAAAGTCTGAAACTGCCGCATCCTTAATTCCAGGAATCGCCAGAAGATTAATCCTAACCGCAAACGGGTCTGTGTTAATTTCTGCAGCAGTCCTAAAGGAAGAAATTGAGTTGTTGTTAAAACCAATTCCCATGGCGTTAGTGCTTTCCCCAGGAGCATCAGCAATGTAAGAAGTTGCTCTTAGGCCGATATCTGCTGTCGATCCTGCTAAACCACCTGCATCTTGTGACGTAGATCGATCATTGCCAAAGCCGGCATCGGGATCAAGCAAGTTGAATCCGTCTGTGCCACCGTGGAATGGAATTGTAAACTTAGCAAAAGGAGTAAACCTATTAAACACAACCGAAGAGGACGCAAGCAAAGTCGCCAAAGTAACTCGGTTAGAGTTTAGCGAAGTATCAACAACGTATTGTTGCGTAACTGAGTCTACAACGTTAGACTTAAGAGTACCATTTCTTACGTAGACCGATGAAAGCATGTGTGCTTTTGCAGATCCAGTAATCTCAGCAAACTTTGTAGGCGGAGTTGCAGGGGTACCGTTATCCGTATCAGGGCCGACAGCCACTCGAGAAAGAGTGAAAGCATTATTGTTAAACGCATCGGCGCCGGATCCCGTAACGCTCATATCAAGCTTAGAGATTCCAGTTAACTTGGTATATGCTGCAACTAGAGGATTAGGTGTTGAAGAAACATTGGGATTTAGAACCGGGGTTCCTAGCGATTCTGTGTGTGCCATTTTTTCAAACTTGACACCCCAATAGAATCTACCGTCGGTTCTTTCATCGGCGCCAGGATTGCCTTCGTATCCAGTTCCAAGAGTAGCTCCGCGAGTGACTTTGTAGCGAAGAGGTAGCGGAGGAACAATTGAGCCTGTTAGACCGTTGGCCGCGGCAGTTGCCTTAGTCTCCGAAACAACGCCGTGCAGTCTGAATGCTGATTCTACGCCTAGGGTCCGCCCATCAAAAGCCAGGGCGGCCTTAGTGTCGGTCATTGTATCTGATGTCTTAACAACCGGAATGCCTCTGAAACCGAAAGGAAGTGCATCGTTAGGAACGTCTCCATCTTGAACGCCTGTTTCCGGAAGCACTCTTATGAATCTCGAAACGTTCGCATATTTGCCTGTAATAACAAGCCTGCGCTCTTCCGCAATTTGAGCATCATGATCAAAGACAACTTTCTTGTCACCGACTACCGCGGCGATATATCGATCACTCGTAGGGTCAAGATTACACTCTGGGAATACTTCTAAAATCTGAGGTGCTAGATCCGTGTCACTAAATGCTCTTACCTGAACATCAAACTTTCCAAACTTGTTGGAAGGATCTGTAGAAGCAACAATGTTTGCAATCGAAATCTTAAATCGATTATTTGCAAACTCACCATCATCCAGCGTTTCAAACCTGAATAGATCATAAACCTTTTTTCCGAAAGGCTGAGATGTTACGTTTGTCGTGGTTGGTGTTGTGTACCTAGCATCGAATCTTCCAAAGAAGTCTTCAAACTTACCCGTTGTTCCGCCCGCTGCGCTCTGCGCGGCGGTTGTTGCCGAACCTGAAACGATTGCTACCGCTTTTGACTTTGTAGTTGCAAGTTCGTCTTCAACAAGGAAGTCGGCATATAATAGATGCTGCTCTTGCTGGAATTTTAGTGGATCAGTGTTAAGAACTTTTCCGATGTAGTTTTCACTTTGTGGAACAAAAGATGCTGCAAAGATTTTTGCTTGAGTGTTTCCACCCTTTTTGCCTGCATCGTTTGTAAAGTTAGTGGCAGACGATGAGAGAATAATTCTAAAGTCTCCCGATGCATCAGCAGTTGCGTCGTCAGCCAGCGTATCTCCGGCAATCAAGGCTGGAGTCATAGAACTAAGGCCTAACTCAGTTCCCGTAACAAACATCGAAGTTCCGGAAGCTAGAAGAACCATTCCTCTTACTAGGTTTGCAGCATCTGCACTAGCAATCGACGCATTGTCAGTAAGGACAGGGAAACCTTGCGTTTCTTGAGCAACGGCATCGTGCACAGCACAGAGAAACTTTACAGAACCCTGTGAACGTGCATAGGAAGCCCCTGCGTTCTGAGATCCACTGATGATGAACCCTGCAGCCTTTGCAACGCCATACTGGCGCGTTCGAGCAATATCTTCGGCTGTTCTATTTGCGCCGGCGCCTAAGACCCTTGTAAAAGTTACAGCGGTTCTATTCTTAAGCCATTGCTCAACCGCATAAGGAGCAAAACGCTTCGGATCTAGTCCACCGAATGTTTGCTGAAAATCGGCAAAAGTACCGATTGTAACAGGTACAAAAGCTGGTCCACGCTTTGATGTTCCAATAATTCCTGCCGGGACGCCTTCAACAGCTTGCGTTCGACCGGATAAGTCGATCTCCTGCTCAAAGAAGCCTGGTGATCTAAATGTCTGTTCCGCCATGGAGCTTATCTCCCAATATGTTCATCGATAAATATGCTTTCAAATTTGATAAGTCAAGAGACAATGTCTTCAAGAGTAGTTCCTATCTCTCCGCGAAGAACCGTCTCACCTTTTCTAGAGTTTCTTCCCTTTACTCTAACTAGCACTTCTTTCCGATTACCTGTCTGTTCATCAACAATTGTTCTTCTAATTATTTCTGTACCCGGACCGGAGCTTGTCGTTCCTACAGACGTCGATTTCTGAAGTGGTGGCTCAGATGATTGTGGGCTTCGGGCATCGGAAGATGCTCGATAAGCCCCGGTTCCAGATTCGCCATTTGCAGCCATAGCAGCCGAAGCTGTTGAAGACGATCCAATGGCTTGACCAGGAAGTAAAGCATCAACAGCATCTAAATCCTGTAGAACATAAGCATTGATATCGCCAGAGGCAGGACCTCCAACGGCAAGTGGTAATGCGGGTATGTCTTCTACGACAAACTCGAGTGTTGGTGCAGACACAAAGCTTCTAACGCCAACAGGCCTTCCTGGAATGTCTGGTTCAATAAGGTATGCAACGACATCTAAATTAAAAGAATACCTTACAATCCTTTCTTCGGACGAGAACTCATCAAAGTTATTGCCTGGGGAAAACGTGCTATCGACATATCCAACAAACCAGTAGCCTTTGTCTGTCTCGAGACGAAACTCACGCATATGCATATTGGTGTATGATGACATAATTGCAGATAGAACGTCATTCATCTGAGCGGTATACTGAGTCCAAACAGTGATTTCGTAACTAGCTTGGTAGTATTTTACCGGTGGAATTTCTATCGTTTCTACTAAGTTGTTATTAAGAACCGAACGTAAAACATTCCCAGATTCCTTTAAATAATCGTCAACACCCTCTGTCGTTCTTCTTGTGTCTTCTGCTCCAAGCTCGCCTTGGTTTTTTAGACCTAGTTTGTTTAAGAGTCTTTGATATTTTGGATCTTCTTTACTAAGTCGCCGCCTAATAACTTGCGGGAGTGTTTGCTGAGGTCCGTTACCAATCGAAGGTTTCTGATCGACGCTTGTTCTCATGATTGATATTAAGGGAAGAATAACAACGCTATTTTCGTCTCTTAAAGGTTGTTTTCTACGAAGTATAGCAAAACGCTCGCCTGTTGCGAATATTACCGGTATTCTTCTAGTCTCTTTCCCTATCAGGTAAAAAAGCGGTATATCTTTTTCAAAAAGATTAAATACGGCCTTGTCAACGTCTTCAATGGTGCACGAAGGAATAGTAAAGTCTTCCGGAGCTGTAGACCCTTCATATCCTTGCGGAGTGTCAAATTCGTGATTCGAAGTTTTTGAGTATCTTGTTGACATTATGACTCATCATAAAATGAAGAACCGGCCTTACTATCGGAGCCCTGGGGGCTAACCTCTGCAGGACCTGTAATTGGACTGTCTAGAACACCGTTCTCTTGCAACGCTCTTTTATCGTTAGTAGCACCAAGTCTATTTTCTTCAAGTCCCCTCTGCTGCACAAATACGTCTTGTACGGCACCTTCGTCAGTATACTCCTCGCCGATTGGGCCAATAGGCTGAAACCTGATCTGACCTTGACGTGCTTGAACACCTAACATCGTAACGCCAACATAGTGATCGATCTGTCCAAATACTTCTTTATCAAAAACAACGGATGTAATCTCAAAGAAGTTAGGACCATAGCTGTAATAATCACCAGTTTGTACGGTTTCGTTTAAACCTTTGTCAACGAGATCTCTCCATTGAATGTAGACTTCTTGCTTGTATTTTTCGTCGACGCCGAAACGGTTAGAAACAAATTCGCCAGGCTGAAAGGCTACGAGGCATTCAATTTCAACTGGAGGATCAAATACTTTCTCGGGAGCTTCTTCGTAAACCTCGTTTACTTCGGAAAGGTCTTCTCTAACATGGTAGTAGTAAATTTTCTGGCCTATGACATCCTTCGTCAGCTCTTTAGTGACGTCGGCAATAAAGTCAATCTCTCTAGAAGTAATGAATAGTCTGGCCATTTATCACCCCGTAAAAATTGTTAGACCGTTAGGCATTGGAATAAGCCTAAGCAACCTGTTTAAAGCTTCTGCTTCGTCGGCAGCAGATGTAATCAGTGCGCCATAAGTTAATTTGTCGAGCTGCTCCTTTAGCTGAGTTCGATAAGCTTCTTTTTCTGCTTGGCCCTGTGATACAAGTTCGGCGCCATTTAAAGTAACGTCGCCTCCAGGAATAGGGACAGATGAAAATTTATTTCTTACCATTCCAAGAAGTTCTTTTGCGCAAGAGAGCGAGTACTGCCTGATCCACTGTCTGCCCGTCGAGTTGACGTTCTGATATGTTAGGTGTCCAAGTGGGGCATTTGAAGCATTTGATGTTCCAAATATTGATGCATCCTCATACGCAGGATTAAACGGATCTGCGCCGAGAAGAACTCTCATAAAAAGCTTTTTAGGACTTTCTGCCGTTGGCGTAGGATACACTCGAATCTTTGTTCCAATAATCTTGTAAGAAAAATTAGAGCGCCGAACTCTATTAGAGAGATCCATTTGCCCTGCTCGAAGAACATCTTCAAAGACAGGCAAAACATAGAAAACAGTTTCGGGAGTAAAACTTTCAAAAGCAAATTCGTTAGAAAGATAGTTCATGGCCGAAGTCGTATCGAAGAATCTATAGGCAGCCTGAGGGTCGAAGTGAAATACTTCTGTAACTCTCATTTTCCCAGGAGAAGACATTGAAGCAGTAAGCGCAGTTCCGGCTTCATCTTTAAGTTCTGAATAGATGTCATAATCTTGCTGTCCGCTAACTAGCTGAATCGACCCGCTAATTTGATTATAATCTCCACCCACAAAAGCTTCCGTAGAAAAAGCAGAAGCAGTCCTCGATGCAAAATCTAGATTAAACCTCTGGAGCAGTGCTTCTTTTCCGTGAGGTCCAATGTTAAAGCTTCCGGAAACTGCAGATCCAGTTGCAACACCTAATAGATTCATCAACGTGCTTTCTGCTTCGTGCATGTTGATAATAGAACTATATTCTAAGGTTGCCTCTTCAAAGCATGCCCAGACCATTTTTTTCGTCAGCTCTACAGAAAGAACGTCATCACCAAGCTTTCGCTTGACAAAAGTGACCATGCTGTCGGCATCTGACTGGAAGCCGCTATCGGCATCAAAGAACCCAAAAGGTGTTGGATTTGCTGTTGTAGTAAAGGAGGACATTGTTTCACCTGTACATAAGTATCACAGGTGGAACAAACGGAGATGAAGCAAGCTAAGCTAACTTCAAATCCGAATTTGTATAAGCTACTTTTTTGCTAGATCTAGAAACAAACGCGCATCAGGGTTGTTTGCAAGAAAATCTTCTACAACCTGTTTAGCTTCTCCACTTAGTCCTTTTCCGCCACTCATGAGTTCTTCATGGGTAGGTTTTCTAAGCAGCGGTCTTTTTGCAACCGTAGTTTTCTTTGCTGTAGAAACTTTCTTTGTTGTGGAAGTTTTTTTTGATGTTGTTACTTTCTCATTGCTAGCTTTATTGCTAAGTTTTCTTGTCGCCATTTTTACCTCGTATTCTATGTATCAATTCAAGTAGGAAAGGCTTTTTTTGGAAAGCCTTTCCCACCATTTAACAAACTATGTTTATCCAAGATTCTCGCAGACTATAAACGCACGACCTTCCCCTGCTGTAACTGCAGCTGAATTTTCAATGCGAATAAAAACAGTTCTCGCAGTTGCCGTGTACATCGGTGCACTGTTAACTACGACAAGAGCCGCATCTCCTTCGCTTCGAAGACCTGAAAGCGAGATACCAGATCCGGCAGCAGTTGCAGTTGCACTGCTCATGATGTCGGTAAGAGCAACTAGCTCAGCACCGTCGTCAGCAGTTCCGAATTTAATTTTGCTATTTCCCGATGTACCTGCAATTTGATTCGTATCAAAGACCCAGCCCATATCAGTAATGACCGTGTTTGCAGGCTGTGTTAGTGTCATTTCTACATCATTAGCCCCTACAGCGTTTAAGGTCGTAGTGGCAGTCCAAAAAACTCTTGCTAGACCCGACGTGTTTGGCTCGAAGCCAGTTCCGG
>CETY01092353.1_pt1 | contig 14117 bp, 16 predicted proteins | sample 361551 | NCBI WGS metagenome assembly CETY01 (sample SAMEA2623135, study PRJEB7988) | marine metagenome | biome: marine biome (ENVO:00000447); feature: deep chlorophyll maximum layer (ENVO:xxxxxxxx); material: "saline water (ENVO:00002010), including plankton (ENVO:xxxxxxxx)" | depth 45 m | reverse complement strand
TTTCCAAGGCAAGATGAAAAAATTGTTTCTTTGTATAGGTGGCTCTGACCAATAACTATAAACTCAGAGACTTCATTTCGATTGGAATGAATAATTAATCTAGTTTCTTTTTTTAATTTACCCAGATATTCCATTCGTGCAATTATTTCTTGTCCTTTAAAACAGCCCTTGTTAAAACTAACCCTAGTATTGTGTTGTCCTAACTCATGAGGTCTGTACTTACCAGTTTCTTCAAGTTGAATTAGATGATCACCCATAATTTTTCGATTTATAGACCAATTATCAAAGTTGATAGCATCCAAATCGTTTGAATATTCATCATTTCCATCAATTAACAATGATAAAGATGCTAGATCTGAACTTAAAATGAGATGCTCATTTGGAAGCATTGCTTGATCTTTCTTTCTTGTAAAACCAATAATCTTAGCCGTGATGAGCTCAACTGAAACTTTATAAAATGGTAAAAATTTAGACATTTCTTTTAAAAAAACATCTTTTAGGGTTTTTTCAATGATGATCAGCCACTTGTTTTGATCAAAAATAATTTCAAAGTTGCATAAAATAAAACCTTTTTCATTGCACAAAGAGGAGATTTGACCTGTTTTTTCATTAACTAAAGTGCAATCTGACGTGACCTGTCCTTGTAAAAGATTCAAGACGGAGTCAAAATCACCATTAAGATGAATTGCTGTAATATCCTCAAGATTTACAGCTCCATATTTTATAAATTCAGAATTTAACAATTTATTTAATTAACAATTTTTATAAAGATACTATATTAGATTAGAAATGAATACAGACATTAATAAAACAAAATGGAAGTGCAGAAGAGGCCTGAGGGAGCTTGATCTGCTATTTAGGAGATACAGCGAAGATAAGCTGGATTCCCTTTCTAAAGAGGATTTTGAGATGTTTAATAGTATTTTAGACCTTGAAGACCAGCTTCTTTATGATTTTATATTTAAGAATGAATCCTTAAATAGTCCCGAGAAAGAGAGCTTCATTTTAAGGAACTTAAAAAACTTCATACATAAGTGAAACTATTTCATTCCACCTTTGTCAAAATTATCAATTAAACATATGAAAAAGAATAAAGGGGATGAAGTGTTTGTAAATGAAATTAAAGCTGGAAACAAAATGGCATTTGAAGCCATGGTTTTAAAGTATCAACCAAAACTCATGTCTTCTTTAATTGGATACACAAAATCTCGTGATCAAGCCGAGGAGTTATGCCAAAAAACATTTATTAGAGTATGGCAAAAAATTGACTCCTTCAGAGGCGATAGTGCTCTTTTTACATGGATTTATAGGATCGGAATAAACCTTGCAAAGAATGATTTTGCTAGCAGCTTTTCCAAAAGCTCAAAGGTTACTGACTCTTTAGATCAAAATGAACATGACTTCCCTCAGTATCTTTCACCAGAAACTGAGCTTATAGCCATGGAATCAGAAAACAAGATTATGGAATTCATTCAAACTCTTGATACTGATACTAAAACAGCTTTTACATTAAGAGAGATTGATGGAAGAACCTATGATGAGATATCTCAAATTCTTAGATGTCCAATTGGAACGGTAAGATCTAGAATATTTAGAGCAAGACAATTAATACTAGAATATATGAATCAGGAGAATATTTTAAATGGATAAAGACCTAGAAAAATTATCTGCTTTGTATGATGGCGAGCTTTCATCTTCAGACACGCAAGAGAGCCTTGCTCAGATGAATGCAAATGAAAGCCTGAAAGAAACTTTCCAAAAATTTGGACATATTTCAGATGTGGTTCAAAGGCATTCAAAGCAAAAAAATCTAAAAGTCTCATTTTTAAGAGATTATCTCAGCAAGATTAACCCTGTGATGAGTAATTTGGTAACAGCTGCGGCAACCGTCATGATTACAATAATAATTTTGTATCAGGTTGATAATGATCGTTTTGAAGTTGATAGAAATACTTCGCTGCAGCTTTCATCTGCACTTTCAAGTGATCAGGCTAAAAATCAATTGTTAAATGCTGATCAAAATATAATGGAGCATATAATTAATATTATGCAATCTAATCAATCCAATAACTCTCAGCAGGTTTCTAAAAATTGGATTCCAGTAGGCTTTTCGGTCAATCCAAATAACCCCAATCAATACTCAAATGGTAGAAATAATTTATTCTTTCATCTTGAAAATAAACAACTTGGTATTAAAAAGGTAAAATACTTTAAAGCAAATAATAATTGGATTTATATAATTCCATTGCAAGATGGGAGGCTGTTAACTGCATATGGAGATGTTCCTCCGTCAGTAGCTGACCCCATGATCCAATTAATTTATCAAAGGAATTAACATGAATCTTTTTAAAAATAAGGTTGCTCTTTTATTCGTTCTAGGATTTACATCTTTATTGAATGCAGCATTGCCGTCTAATATCTCAGAACTGGTTGAAGCTTCTGCACCTGCGGTTGTAAATATAACTTCTCGCAAAGAAGTAAAAATGCAGAATTCAATGAGAGGGTTTGATGAATTTGAAAGATTCTTTGGAATTCCCAGAGGTAGAGGCTTTCCTCAACCTCAACAGCCTGAAACAAGAGAGGCTGTAGCATATGGCTCTGGTTTCATTTTTCAAGATGGCTATTTATTAACAAACTTTCATGTTGTTGATGAGGCTGAGGAAATCACTGTTTCTTTAAACGATAGAAGAGAGTTTTCTGCTGAAGTGGTTGGCATTGATCCTTTATCAGATCTGGCTGTTTTAAAGATTAAAGGTAAAAATTTACCAAAAGTCTCCATTGGCGATAGTGAAAAACTTAAGGTTGGAGATTGGGTTGTTGCAATTGGATCTCCATTTTCCTTTGATTTTTCAGTTACTGCTGGAATTGTGAGTGCCAAGGGAAGGAGCATTCAGAATCAAAACATCGGAAATTATGTTCCATTTATTCAGACTGATGTTGCAATTAATCCTGGGAACTCTGGAGGACCATTATTTGATTTAAATGGAAGGGTTGTTGGAATTAACTCCCAAATCTATTCCCGGAGTGGAGGCTATCAAGGCCTTGCATTCGCTATTCCAATAGATGTTGCAATGGAAGTAGCTAGTCAGATTATTGAAGATGGAAGTGTTGCTCGTGGATATCTTGGTGTCAGGGTTGGAGAGGTTGATAATGATCTTGCTGAGGCGCTGAGCATGGAAAAACCCTACGGAGCACTAATTACTGATGTTGAGAAGGGTGAATCTGGAGATGATGCTGGTCTTCAAGCAGGAGACGTGATCATTGAATTTAATGGAAAAGAAATAAAATTTGGATCAGACTTGCCTCATGTTGTTGGAAGAATTCAGCCAAAAACTAATGCAAGTGCAAAGATTATTCGAGATGGAAAAAATGTTAATTTAAAATTTGTTCTAGGCGAACTACCTGCTGATGAAAGAACATTCATCCCAGCCAAAACTGAAATTTCCACTGACCCATTGGGACTAAAGATCGAAGATCTGTCCGAGGATAACTCTCGGCCAAATGATCCCGAAAATGGAGTTTTAGTTTTAAGGGTAAATAATGGATCTCCTGCATTTGGAAAATTAACCAGAGGAGATATTATTACTGAAGTTATTTCTCAAGGTAAGCGCTACGCTATAGAGGATGCAGAATCTTTTGCTGAATTAATTGAGCAATTTGATGAAGGAGACAAATTAGCAATTGTAGGACGTAGAAATAACAATAGATTCTTTGTTGCAGTAACCGTAGATTAAATCCATCCTAAATATATAAGAAAAGCTGATAAGACATCAGCTTTTCTTATAGAATAGTCATGCTTTTACTAGAAGATGAAAAATATTAGAAATTTCTCCATTATTGCTCATATTGATCATGGGAAATCAACTCTGTCTGATCGATTAATAGAGTACTGTGGAGGCCTCTCTCAGAGAGAAATGTCTGAACAAATTCTTGACTCGATGGACATAGAAAGAGAGCGTGGAATCACTATAAAAGCCCAAGCTGTAACGCTTGATTACGTAAGAGATGGGGAAACTTATCAACTTAATTTTATTGATACGCCCGGACATGTAGATTTTTCATATGAAGTTTCTCGTTCATTATCTGCTTGCGAAGGCGCTTTGCTGGTTGTGGATGGATCTCAAGGTGTAGAAGCTCAAACATTAGCTAATTGCTACACAGCGGTCGATCAAAACCTCGAAGTATTAGCTGTCATAAATAAAATAGATCTTCCTCAGTCAGAGCCAGATAGAGTAAAACAAGAAATTGAAGAGATGATTGGAATTGATGCCACTTCAGCTCCATTGGTTAGTGCAAAGACCGGTCAGGGAATAGAGGAACTGCTAGATCTTTTGGTGGATAATATTCCGCCGCCTGAAGGAAATCCAAATACAGATTTTGAGGCTTTAATTATTGACTCATGGTTCGATGCCTATCTAGGAGTGGTTTCCTTGATCAAGGTCATAAATGGCTCGATCAAAGAAGGTCAAAAAATCAAAGTATATTCAACACAGCAATCATATTTAGCAGATCAAATCGGAATTTTTTCACCAAAAAAGATCGCACAAAAAGAACTGAATGTTGGTCAGGTTGGCTATATGGTGGCTGGGATAAAAAATATACAAGGAGCACCAGTTGGAGACACTATTTTAGATTCAAAAAATGAGACCTCCAAACCATTACCAGGGTTTCAAAAAGTTTTACCAAAAGTTTTTGCATCCCTATTTACTGTTGATTCAGATGAATATGAAAAGTTCCGAGATGCTCTTTCTAAACTCGTATTAAATGATTCAGCTTTGATTTATGAGCCTGAAGTATCTGATGCATTGGGCTTTGGTTTTAGATGCGGTTTTTTAGGAACACTTCATTTAGAGGTTGTTCGAGAAAGACTGGAACGTGAGTATGATTTGAATCTCATTTCTACTGCTCCATCTGTGCAGTATCAAGTGGTTAAAACTGACGGCGAGATTATAGACTGTGATAGTCCATCGCAATTACCAGTTCTTAGCAATGTCAACGAAATAAGAGAGCCATATGTTTTAGCAACCATATTGACCCCTAAAGACTATGTAGGAAATGTCATTACTTTATGTACACAAAAAAGAGGCACACAAAAAGAAATGACCTATTTTGGCAATCAAGTCTCTATTGTATTTGAGATGCCACTTGCAGAAGTAATAATTGATTTTTTTGATCGCTTAAAGTCAACCACCAAAGGCTATGCTTCTATTGAATACAACATCACAGAATTTAAAGCGTCTAACTTAATTAAATTAGACGTACTACTTAATAACGATGTTGTCGACGCTTTATCCATTATTATTCATAAAGATTTTGCAATGAGTCGAGGAAGGGAAGTTGCAAAAAATTTACAAAAACTTATTCCTCGTCAAATGTTTGACATACCCATTCAAGTTGCCTTGGGCTCTAAAATCATTTCGCGTGAAACGGTTAAGGCTCTAAGAAAGAATGTAACTGCAAAATGTTATGGTGGGGATATCACGCGTAAAAAGAAATTACTGGAAAAGCAGAAAGAAGGTAAAAAGAAAATGAAACAGTTTGGAAGAGTCTCGATTCCTCAGGAAGCCTTTTTAAATTACTTCAATTCAGGAGAGAAATAATGTTTGCAGATCCAATCTTCTTATTATCTTTATTGGCAGTGTTTTGTCTTATAGGAATTTGGATTTATCAGGTCCTACAGGACTCATTAAGCGATAAATCTCAGCAAATTATTTATATCGCAGGCCTCACGGCATCTTTGGTGGGGATTTATAGAATTTTTGTAAATGCTGGAGATCTAGGATCAGTATTGCTTATCGGTTCATTCATTTGTTTAATTATTTTATTAATCGGCCTTTTAAGCAAAAATACTTTATTGAAAACAACAGGAAAAGGGTGGTTTATTCCAGTGTTTTTAATTTTTGTTTTACGTACCTTTATATACGAACCATACCAGATACCTTCTGGCTCTATGATTCCCGGGCTTAAGGTTGGAGATTTTATTTTAGTCAACAAACATAGTTACGGCCTCAAGATTAATAGAGTTGGAAGCACTTTTGCATTATCTGCAGATCCTGAATACGGAGATGTTGTTGTTTTTATACCTCCGCATGTGAATGTGCCATACATTAAACGTTTAATTGGAAAGCCTGGAGATACTATCGGCTACGTTAATAAAAAGATTTATGTAAACGGTGTAGCCATTAAGCAGGAGTTAATTTCAGCAACACAGCAAGAGACATTTTTAAAAGAAATTTTAGGCAATTCAGACAGAATCATTAGGATTATTGGTGGAAGCACCTCCTATCCTGAGGAGTTTATCGTGCCAGCAAATCATTATTTTGTAATGGGAGATAATAGAGATAATTCTAGTGACTCTAGATACTTTGGTTTTGTTCCAAGAGAAAATTTTATGGGCACAGGAGAGTTAATCTGGATGACATGGGAGTGCTGGACATGCTTGCCATCATTTGAAAGAGCAGGCTTTATTCAATAAGTTCTATGAGTAAAAATTCTATAGTGGTCAATAATTTATATTTGGAGTTACCATTATTTAAACAAGCCCTTATTCATAAAAGTATTTCTGCAACCCAAAATAATGAAAGGTTAGAGTTCTTGGGAGATGCAGTTTTAGAGATTGTAGTATCCGAGTATCTTTTTAATCGTTTTGAAGGATTGGATGAGGGCAAATTAACGCAAATGAGAGCATCTATCGTTAATACACAATCGCTTGCAGAAGTTTTTCAGCAATTAGATTGCAAAGATCTGCTGCAGACCTCTAAGGGAACTAATAAATTAGATGAGACGCATAAGCATTCTATTTATGCAGGTGCCCTTGAGGCATGTATTGGAGCAATTTTCAGCGAGTTAGGTTTTGAAGAGAGCAAGAGTTTTATTCTGCAGCTTTTTCAAAATAGTTTTTTCCTTTTAAATGAATCCTCAGAACTCAAAGATGCAAAGTCTAGATTGCAAGAGGCTCTCCAAGCTAAAGGAGCTAAACCACTTCAGTATTCAGTTGTGTCTAATAAAGAAGGCAATCATTTTAACTGTAGTCTTCAGTTCAACGGTAAAACTTTCGAGGCATCCGCTGCTATAAAAAAAGAATCTGAGCAGAAGGTTGCTGAAATGGTTTTGCTTGAATTAGGCGAGTCATGAAAAAGCATTTTTGCGGCTATATTTCTATCGTTGGTAAGCCCAATGTTGGTAAATCAACTCTTCTAAATACCATCTTGGATAAGAAAATATCTATTACTTCTCGTAAATCTCAAACTACTAGAAATAATATCTTAGGGGTAAAAACTGACGAAGAATTTCAAATGATTTTCTTGGACACGCCTGGAATTCACCTCAAAGCAACCAAAACCCTTAACAAGGTATTAAACCACTCAGCCTTGAGTGTTATTGAGGACTCTGACCTAGTTTTATTCTTGCTACAGCGCACCTCATTGCAGGATCAGGATCGCCAGGTTCTAAAGAAAATTAAAGAGACTAAAGTTCCTGCTATCTGTGTTTTAAATAAAGTTGATCAAGTGCAAAATAAAAATGATCTTCTACCTTTAATACAAGAGATTGATTCAATCTATCCTTTCAGTGACTATGTCCCTATTTCTGCATTGAAGCATGATGGCATCAAGGATTTACTAGAATGCATCAAGAAATCTCTACCAGAAAATAATCATTTATACCCTGCAGAGCTTGAAGAAAAAGAAATCCCTGATAATTTTTTTATTAGTGAGCTTGTTCGTGAAAAGATCATTCGGTCGCTTGGAGATGAGCTGCCTCATGAGACGTATGTGGCAGTAGAAACAAAGGCCATGGAAGGTAAAATGTTATCGATAGGGGTCATAATTTATGTAGCTAGAGATAGTCAAAAAAGTATTGTTATAGGCCATGAAGGCTCTAATTTAAAAAGAATAGGCCAACAGACTAGGGTTGAGCTTGAAAAAATGATTCATAAGAAAGTGCTATTAAAAACTTTTGTTAAAGTAAATAAGAATTGGAATAATGATGCTCAGTACCTGAGTAGTCTTGGAGTCGGCAGTAATCAAGATGCCTCATAACTGGGAGCCTTGCTTTCTTTTGCATGCTAGATCTTTTGGCGATACATCCATTATCGCAGATGTCTTTACTGAATCTTCTGGAAAAGTTTCTATTATGGCCAAGGGCGCAAAAAATCCTCGATCAAAGTTTTTTGGTCATTTGCTTCCCTTTTCTGCTCTGAGAATAATTGTTACAGGTAAATCAGAAATGAAGACCTTGACTCAGATAGATTCAAATTTTATTTCTACTTCAGTTAAGGGGCCGCATGATCTTTATACCTATCTGTACGTCAATGAGCTAATGATGCGTCTGCTACCTAAAGGGCTACCAAATCAAGAGTTATACGATCTATATCGACACTTTGTTGAGTTAGCTAGAGCAGATGCTATTTCTGAATTAGATCTTAGGATCTTTGAGTTAGACCTTCTGGATGTGCTTGGTTATGGGATTAATTTTGATACAGATAGCAAAGAAAATTCAGAGTTTAAAGATTCAATTATTTACTCATATATTCCAGAAAAGGGATTTCATCATGCAGGTGATCCAGAGGGGTTTTCTGCTCATGAGATTGCTGCAATTAAAAATAGAGCCCTTGAAGGAATTGATAAGTTAAAATTAAAGCAGTTATTGCAAGTGGCAATTAGTGCATGCTTAGATGGAAGGGAATTGAGTAGCAGAGATTTTTTTAAAAAAATTAGAATATGATTTACGGAATAGGTACAGATTTAGTAGATATACAGAGAATCAAAAAAATGAAATCTTTGTCAGCATTTGCAAAGAAGATTTTAGGTGATCAAGAGCTTGAACAATATGCTGAATTAACAGATGGACCAAATCAATACTATCTTGGCAAACAATTTGCTGGCAAAGAGGCTTTTGTAAAAGCTCTTGGAACAGGCTTTAAACATCCAATCTTCCCCAAAGATATTCAAATCTTAAGAAATGCGGATGGCAAACCAGAAATCTTATTATCGGCTGATGCAAAATCTTATGTTGAGGACTTGGGCATCACTAAATCCCATGTTAGTCTAGCCGATGAAAGCAACCATCTTATTGCATTTGCGGTATTAGAAACATGAGCAAAATTCTTCTCTTAGGTCCTCCAGGCGCTGGAAAAGGTACTCAGGCAGATATTATTTGTGAATCTTTAAGCCTTCCCAAAATTAGTACAGGCGATATGTTGAGATCAGCTATTGCTTCTGGCAGTGAGCTGGGTAAAAAAGTTACAGATATTATGAATTCTGGGGGCCTGGTTTCTGATCAAATTATAATTGAGTTAATTCTTGATCGCATTGGTCAGGCTGACTGTGAGAATGGATTTTTATTTGATGGTGGCATTAGAACTGTTGGTCAAGCAGATTTGTGTGTCGAAAATAGTATTGAGTTTACTCATGTGATTGAAATCAAGGTTGATGATAATGTGATCATAGATAGGATGTCGGGAAGAAGGGTGCATCCAGGCTCTGGAAGAAACTATCATCTTGTATATCAACCACCTAAAAATGATGGCTTTGATGATATTACCGGAGAACCTCTTATACAAAGAGAAGATGATATGCCAGAAACCGTCAAACATCGCTTGCAAGTATATCAAGATGAAACCAAACCACTTGTTGCTTACTATCAATCTCAAGAAAGCAAAAGCACCCTTAAGTATATCGCTGTGGATGGCTCTCAACCTGTAGAAAAAGTATTTGAGGATATCGAGCAACGTTTTTAATTAAATGAAAGTTTTAGCTCTTGATGTCAGTGGAAATTATTCATCAATATCTCTGCTTAGCGACCAAGAAGTTAATACTTTTACTCAAACTCATGCTCGAAAAGAGAGACCTGACTGGGATAAACTTTTTTTAAGCATTGGTTTTGATTCAAAAGAAGGCTTTGACACCCTCGATGGTTTGGCTTTTGCGTGCGGTCCTGGCTCTTACACCGCACTTAGAATAACGGCCTCCTTTTTGAAAGCTATTGCTGAAGTGAAGAAATTACCACTCTTAGCAATTTCAAATCTTGAATCAATGGCGCATGAGGCCTCTATGTGGATTGATGAAGCTGAAGCAAAAATCTGTGTTGCCATAGAAGCAGACATAAAAGAAAGTTATTTTTGCAGTTACCAGAAAGGTGATCATAAACTTAATCCAATTGCAGCTGAGAATGTTATGCAAATGGATAAGCTTTTAGAATTATTGCAAAAGGATAATTGCTATTTCGTTGGAACTGGCTGGCCAGAGGCTGCTGAGAATCATTCACAGTTTTTGTCTCAAGTGCTTGGAAGTGCGGAGCCAGTGGCTGTAATAGCAAAAAAAAGATTAGAAACCGGGGAAAGTTTTTTGCCTGAAAATGCAAATCCTGTTTACCTTAAAACTCCTGATTACAAAAAATCATGATGTCGGATTTTTTCCTTGCACTTCTTCTTGCTTTGATTCAAGGCCTCACTGAATTTTTGCCTGTTTCTAGCTCTGCACACTTATTATTTCCTTCATTGCTTTTTGGAGCCAAAGACTTTGGCATTGTCTTTGATATATCAGTTCATGCTGGAACTTTGGCCGCAGTAATTTATTATTTTAAAAAAGAGATTAATGGATTAATCCAGGCCTGGTTACCCTGGACAAAAAATAGAAACAAAGAAAATTTTTCACTGGGTCTTTACCTGCTTATTGCAACCTTACCAATTGTTGTAGTTGGGTTGCTTGCATCCGATTTGGCTGAATCTAGATCTGCAAATATTAATTCAATTGCTTGGGCTAATCTAATATTTGCTGGGTTATTATTTACTGCCTTTAAGTTTTCGAGTCAATCTAAGTCATTAATTGAGCTAACTTTATTTACAGCTCTTATTATTGGTTGTTTTCAAGCATTGGCTGTTTTTCCAGGAGCTTCCAGATCTGGGATGGCAATAACGGGAGCATTAATTATTGGCTTAAATTTAAAAGATACCTCACGGTTTGCATTTTTGTTAAGCATACCTACCATTTTGGGTGCCTTGACGTTAATGCTTGCTAAAGGAGCTTACTCAATTGCATTGAGTGATATGTTCATTATGCTAACTGGTTTTATTGGCTCTGCTTTTATAGCATTTATTACCATTAAGGGTTTTCTTCACTTTGTTGCAAAGATTGGGATGACACCATTTGTTCTTTACAGGGTTGCTTTGGGTATCGTGCTTTTGCTCATATGATTCCGCCTCTTGTATACAAAGAGATAAGTCAACAGAACTTAGCTGAAGAAATTGCAAGCAATCTTGGAACAACCGCAAGTACCAATCAACAATTGATTAGCCAATCTCATTTTGATCTGTCAGAAGCTGGGCTATCATTTTTCCATCCAGAGGCAAGATCAAGTAATAAATTACTCATTGACTTTAATTCTGGCTCAACAGGGTGGCGTGTTAAGAGATCGAGTCATGAAAAACTGATAAAAAAAGCCTTAGGCAAATCAGATCTGCCCTTAAATATTTTAGATTGCACGGCTGGCATGCTTCAAGATACTTTATTATTTCTAAGCTTGGGTCATCAAGTGACTGCCCTTGAGGAAAGTAAAATCTTATTTCATTTATTGCAAGATGGGATAAATCGAAGTGAAGACCAGGCTATTTTTACAAAACTTAATCTTATCAATACTAATGCATGCTCATACGCAACTCAGGCAAAGGACTTTGATGTGATTTATTTCGACCCTATGTATCCGCTAACCAAGAAGAATGCTCTTGGTTCTGGAAAATTGGAGTATATTGGAAAGATTTTAGAAACAGAGTCTTTAAACAATGATCCCCTAGCCGATTTTGAGGTTTTGCAACTAATACCTGCTAAAAAAATGGTTGTAAAAAGACCAATTAAAGCTGAACCATTTTCTTCAAAAATTAACTATCAAGTTCTAGGCAAAACAACTAGGTTTGATGTGTATATTTAATTCAATCCCTTATCTGGCCATTACCTGAAACGATATATTTAAAGCTTGTAAGTTGATCAACGCCAACTGGACCTCTTGCATGAAATTTTCCTGTAGCAATTCCTATCTCACCACCAAGACCAAATTCACCTCCATCAGCAAATTGAGTGGAAGCATTAATCATCACAATTGCACTATCAATAGAATTCGTGAACCTGGATTGATTTTGTTCATTTTCACTGATAATTGACTCAGTGTGACCGGTCCCAAAATTTTCAATGTGATTAATTGCTTCATCAACATTTAAAACTGATTTCAGGCTTACAATTGGGGCGAGATACTCTGTTGACCAATCTTCTGATGTTGCTGGAACAGCTCTTTCATCAAAAATAATGGTTTCCTCACAGCATCTTACTTCACAGCCTGCATCTGACAATAACGCAACAAGTTTGGGTACAAAAGTTTGAGCAATCTTTTGATTAACAAGTATTGTTTCTACCGCACCACAAATTCCGGTTCTGCGCATTTTTGCATTCAAACAAACTGCTAAAGCTTTCTCTTCATCCGCATATTCATCAACATATATATGACAAATGCCTTCTAAGTGACCAAATACAGGGACCTTGGCTGATTTTTCAACTTCAGCAACAAGACTTTTGCCGCCTCTTGGAACTATGACATCTATTGAACCATTAAGCCCCTCTAGCATCATGGTTGCAGCTTCTCTACTTTCAGAGGGAACGATTTGAATGCATTCTTTTGGAAGGTTTGCGCTTATTAATGCATTTTGCAAAGAGTTAACTATTGCAGTGGCAGATCGTAGTCCATCTTTGCCACTTCGCAGAATTACAGCATTGCCAGATTTTAGACATAGCCCTCCAGCATCAGCAGCTACGTTAGGCCTGCTTTCAAAAATTAAACCTATGACTCCAAGAGGCGTTGCAACTCTTGTAATATTTAAACCATTAGGTCTTTGCCAGGAAGCGAGCTCCCTCCCAACAGGATCTTCAAATGATTTAATATCATTTAAAGTATTACATATTCCTTCTAGCCTAGCTTCATCAAGGGCTAACCGATCAATGAAAGCATCATCTTTCCCGTTATCTTTTGCAGCTTTAATATCAATTTGGTTGGCAGCAAGAATCTCATCAGTATTTTCATGAATCGCGGAGATAGCTAGATCAAAAAATTCATTTTTTTTATCACTGGTTACAGTGTTTAAAATGGCGCTGGCACTTTTAGCCTTGAGACCAATATCATTCAATGCCTTGGAGAGATCTTTATTCATTTTTTTATAAACCATGTAGATTTAGCTCTTCCTAATAGACCTCTGATTGGTTTTTTATTACCCCCAGAAGTTATCACCATCGCGCATTTATTTTTTAAACAAATTTCAGCTGCTTCAATCTTTGAAATCATGCCACCTTTACCCATATCACTTGCATTACCTGCCATTTTTTTTATTTTTGGTGTGATTTTTTGTACTTCTTTAATTATAGAGCTAGATTTATTTTTATTTACATCCTCTTCGGATGAATATAGACCATCAACCCTTGAAAGCATTACCAACAAATCCGCTCCAACAAGCTTGGCAACTTTTGCGGCCAACAAGTCATTATCCCCAAACTTAATCTCATCAGTTGCTGTGCTGTCATTTTCATTAATAATTGGCAAGCACCCAGCTTCTAACAGCTTAGCAATGGTTTGTTTTGCATTTTGAGACGATATTTTTAACTCTGTATCCCTAGGTGTTAAAAGCATTTGTCCGATAGGTATAGAAAATTTATTTAGATTTCTTTTCCAGGCTGACATTAACTCAATTTGACCATGAGCTGCCATTGCCTGAGATTCAGAAAGGCCTGGTTCTTTAGATAAATTAATCTTCTTTCTGCCCAGAGCTATTGCCCCAGATGAAACCACTAAAACATCGTGCTGTTTTTTTAGCAGCCAAGCAATATCCTCACTAATAGCTGACAAAATTGCATGATTGACTGAGCCGTTCGGTTTCGCAAGAACTGCTGAACCAACCTTTATCACTATTCTCTGATATGAATCGGGATTTCGCATTTTTTTATTTAATTCAATATTGCAGTTTTTAAAGTTGATATTTAAACATAATAAAAATATTTCAAGAAATTTGACTACATTTTATTATTTTGTGCAGGCCTGGTGCCCCATACCTGAGTCGAACAGGTACTCCCGAAGGAACGCGA
>CETY01112867.1_pt1 | contig 14132 bp, 12 predicted proteins | sample 361551 | NCBI WGS metagenome assembly CETY01 (sample SAMEA2623135, study PRJEB7988) | marine metagenome | biome: marine biome (ENVO:00000447); feature: deep chlorophyll maximum layer (ENVO:xxxxxxxx); material: "saline water (ENVO:00002010), including plankton (ENVO:xxxxxxxx)" | depth 45 m | reverse complement strand
TGAGTTGTATCTTCTTGAGTTGTATCTTCTTGAGTTGTATCTTCTTGGCTTGTATCTTCTATTGTTTCAGAATCTTCACCCGTTTGATCTGCAGATTCTTCATAATCATCATAACAAAATGCATCTATAATATTTTTTAGAAGGTTTACCACTTTTACTTTATTTGTTTTTCCATCTTCTTGACAATTTTCTGGATTAATTAATAATTCTGCTATTTCAAATGTATGATTAATTATTTTGTTTTCTCTTTGTTGCTCTTCTGATAGTTCGTATTGCTCAGATTCATTCTTAATAAGAATTTCAGATTTTAAAAGATTTAATACATTTTTACAATCTAAATCATCAAGAATTGTTATTTGGACCAATTTTTCATCTAATGCTGCTTTTATTGAGTCTGCACTTGTACAATATTTTTCAATTGTTAATTGATTAACATGTTTTATAGAATTAAATAACTTCTTCAAATCTGATAAATTAGCTTTAAAGCTAGATTCTTGTATTTCAGGACATTCTTGTCTTTCAGGACATTTTTCACATTGTGGACACACATTTTCTGGACATGAAACATTACAATCCGGACATATTGGACAGTCTTGTGTAGAATTTACTTTTACTTTCAAAAAATAATAAGTTGTTCCATAAATTGCTAAACATATTAATGCTATTATTATTACAAGTAATAGTTCAATCATTATTATTAATTGATATTATTAGTTAAAATCATTACAGGTTCCTTTAATTTATTCAAAATGTTGGTTGACCTGTTTTCATCTCACATACTTGAGGCGGAAAAACGCTCTTCATTTTTAATTGAGAACTTAAATCTTTGGGAGAAGATATATGATATACCACATTTGATACTATAAAAAATATTCCGGCGTAATATATTGGTTTTCTCTTAAACTCTGGATCTTTCTTTTTTTGGTGATAAATTAAACCGATTACTGCTAGTAAACCACCTAAAATTGCATACACAAATGCTGTTGATACTGTTGCTTCCATATTATTATTTAGATTTTTATTATATATAACAAATACTCAAATTATAATATATTATGGGAAAAAAAGGAAAAAAGGATAAAAGAAGAATTACTGATTTAAAAATTAATGAATCCGTTTCAATTTTAACACCAACTACTGCTTCTCGTAAAAATTTTTTATTAATCTTGGCAAAATGTATTGAACATCAAACATATTTATCTAAAATAAAGCAATGGGTTATTGTGTCTGCAGATACAAAATGGAATCAAAAAGAATTAGATGAACTTGTTTCAAAAATACAAAATCTACCTAAAACTCTCAAAATTGATGCTGTTTTTATAACTCCTCAATTAGTTATTGATAAAAAATGGGATATTTGTGAAAATACAGATTCTTATCAAAATATTGGATATTTAAGAAATATTACAAATATACTTGCTACTGGAGACTATATTGTTCCAATGGATGATGATGATTATTATCCACCATTAAGAGTAGAAACTGCGGTTACTGCTTTGCGAAGAAATAATGTTTTAGTTGCAGGTTGTTCACCACATATTATGTATGAATCTGATATTGATGAATTTTTTCAATTCAAAAAATTTGGTCAAAATCACACTATTAACAATTCAATTGCTTATAAAAAAAAATATATTGAAGATGGAGCCAAATATGATAATTATAAATCACATGCAGAAGAAAAGGGTTTTCTTAAAGATTATAAAGTACCATTAGTACAACTTTCTCCAGAAAATACAGTAATTCAAATGTGCCATCATAATAATACTTATAATAAGCGTAAATTAATTGTTCAAGCTGAGTGGGCACCACAAAATAAATCAAATATTACTAAATTGTCATCTAAAAATAATAAGAATTCAAATTATATTCCAGATTCTTTTTTGAATGACTACAAAATCGCTCTTAATTATTTAGAAAATAGTGTTTCAAAATATGATATAGTATATTATTGTGGAACAAATGGAAATATATGGTCACCATATGATAATAATCTTGGAGGTTCCGAACAAGCTGTAAAACATCTAACTGAATCATGGACAAAACTTGGTTTCAATGTTGCAGTATATGGTGAGTTTATCCCAGAAGTCACAAAACAAACACTTAGTGATTCTTCTACTGGAGATTTTTTTCATTTTGGTGATTTTTCATGTTCTACTAAATATAAAAATCTTATTATATGGCGGAATTTCGGCATGAGACCTTTATTATCATGGCCAATAAAAGCAGACAAAATTTATATTGATGTTCATGATTTAAATGCTTTACCAGAAATTGCTATTAATAATATTCATAAAATAGACAAGTTTTTTCTTAAAAGTTCATTTCATAATAATGCGTTTACAAGATTTCACAGCAATTTTGATAAAATACCACAATATATTAAAAATAATAGTATTATTATTAAAAACGGTGTTAGAATATCCCAATTTTGTAAAAACATAAATAATGTTAAAAGGGATCCATACCGTTTTTGTTGGTGTTCTTATTATACACGGGGATTAATGCCTATTTTAAAATATTTATGGCCTTTTATAAAAGACCATCAACCAAAAGCCAGTTTTCATGTTTATTATGGAATGGATATGATTCAGGACGAAGCATTTAAAGCTGAAATGAAACCATTATTAAAACAAGCTGGCGTTACTGACCACGGAAGAAAAGATATTAATACGATTATTAATGAAAAATATTTATCAACATTTCATCTTTATTTTTCTAAAACAGCCGCTGAAACAGATTGTATTTCTATTCGGGAAAGTACTGTAGCCGGTTGTGTTCCAATTATTAGTCAATACAATGTTTTTGGAGAAAGAGATGGTTTACGTTTTCCAGGAGATCCTGATAATCCAGAAGATATGAAAAAACTGGGTATTCAAATTATTAATTTATTAGAATACAAAGATGACAAAATCGAACGTTTCAGGAAAAAAATTATGAATAATGAAATTGACTGGGAACAAGTTGCTATTAAATGGAAAAATATTATATATGGATAATGTCCACCAGATGGAGGTACGTTTTAGTCAGAATGCTTTGACACCCACAAACCATCAATTCGGATTGCCTTGCCCAACTTTGAATTTCAATTTTAATTATAGTAAGACTAATTTCCTTTTTAATACTAATTTATAATGCATTATCATATTCTTTTTAAAGCTAACTTAGATACATGTAATCCATTATTAACAAATATTCTATTTGGTAGTTCTTTTCTGATTGAATGGATTAAAGTCAATAATCTTAATATTATCAATCAACCAATAATGCACAAATTTAATAGTCAAAAAAACTGTTTAGATAAACCAGGTGGTATTTCGGGTATTGCATTACTTTGCGAATCTCATGTTACTATACATACATATCCTGAAACACAAACTATTTATGGTGATCTTTTTTCATGTAAATACTTGGATAAACAGCAAAATATTGACTTTATCAATAAATATCAAATACAATCTCAAAATTTAGATTTTCATTTAATTTTGCGTGATTAATAAATAAGCTTCAATACCATATATATCTCCATAATCATAAGAGCATATACTTATATTAGAAGATTCTATTAAAGCTTTCAAAAGCTTTAAATCCTTTTTATCAAATTTTAAATCACTTAAAAATTGATTTTTCTCACTATTTGAAATTAATTTTATAAATTTTGGGTCTTTGTTCCATTTTGCATGTTCTATAATTTTTGAATCTTTTTCTATACTATGATCTGGAATACTACCACAATACACTTTACATTTCTCTAAACAATTTTTTAAAAACTTGCCTCTGTTTTTTTCAGATTTTTGAGTTGTGAAATCTATTTCAACATCTTCTATTATAAAGTCAAATTTTTCATTTGTTTTCTCTATATATTCTATCGCATCTCCTATTTCTATTGATAATCTTTTATCTTTACTTACATTTTGTGTTATTTTTCTTAATGTTTCATTTTCTTTTGCAAATTTAACTACTTCTGAATCTATTTCTACCAAAGTTACACTTTCTACAAAATCATATTTTAAACAAAAAGATGCCGCTATTAAATCTCCTCCGCCTAATATCAGAATTTTTTTGGGTTTATATCTTTCTATTGGTACCGAACACTGTAAATTATGAGAAATCTTATATTCATTACTATGAACTTGTATTTCATCATTCAAAAGAAGAACAAACGTGTTATCTTCATCTCTTTTTAGAAATTCTATTTTTTGTAATGGACTTTTTTTCTCATAAACAACATCCCATAACAACTCATTTTCTTCATCTTTATAATGTTCTTTACTGTTTTCTTTTCTTTTGTACCAACTTGAACAAATTGCTATTAATATCAAACCTAATATCAAAATTATAAACCCATTCATATTTTTACTAATTAATTTACAAGAATAGATTATTTTTTATCATATTTATCCACTATTCTGTTAAACTCTTCTCCACTAATTGTTTCATGCTCTATTAAAGCATCAACAACACCATCCAGTATATCTCTATTCTTTGTTAAAGCTTCTTTACATTCATTATAAGCTTGTTTTACAACCTTTTTTATTTCTAAATCTATTGCATTTTCAGTTTCTATTGATAATAATGATTGTTCTCCATATTTTGGTTCATTCGAATCCCATGCTATCGGAAAATCTGTTATATCACTCGCATTTCTAAAACCCCATTGTGTTATCATCATACGCGCTAACTCTCGCACTCTTTGAAGATCACCAGAAGCACCCGTAGTTATTTCATCTTGACCATAAACTATTTCTTCTGCTACTCTTCCACCAAGAGCTACAGATAATTGCGATTTTAAATATTTCTGACTATATAATCCACTTTCACTTCTTTCTTCTGAAGGAGTAAATAATGTAAATCCACCCGCACCATTTGTTCTTGGTATTATAGTTACCTTTGTTACATTATCATAACCCGGTGTTAACGCTGCCATTAAAGCATGACCAGCTTCATGATATGCTACTAATTCTTTTTTTACATTTGGTCCGATCGGTTTCTGAATTCCTACTGTTATCCGATCTATTGCATAATCTATTGAATCATAGTCAATTACATTTTTACCATTTCTAATAGATATAATAGCCGCTTCATTCAATAAATTCTTTAAAGATGCCCCCGAAAATCCGATTGTTCTACTTGCAATTTCCTTCAAGTGTACTTCTTTTGACAATTTTTTTCCACGTGCATGAACTTTCAAAATTTCAAAACGACCTAATTTATCTGGAAGACCAACTGGCACACGTCTGTCAAATCTACCTGGACGAAGTAATGCTGAATCCAAAATCTCTGCTCTATTTGTTGCCGCTAATACTATTAATCCAGTATTTCCAGAAAAACCATCCATTTCAGACAAAATTTGATTCAAAGTTTGATCTCTTTCATCATTATTTCCTGGTCCTCCCGAAGAACGACTTTTCCCAATTGCATCTATTTCATCTATAAAAATTATACAAGGACTATTCTTTTTTGCGTCACTAAACATTTTTCTTACACGGCTTGCACCAACACCAACATATATTTCAACAAACTCTGAACCACTTGTTGAAACAAATCCGACCCCGGCTTCTCCCGCCACTGCTTTTGCTAATAACGTTTTTCCAGTTCCAGGTGGACCTTCTAATAATACACCTCTTGGTGCTTCAGCACCAATATCTGTAAAATTATCAGGATACTTTAAAAAATCAACAACTTCCATCAATTCCAACTTTGACTCATCACAGCCGGCTACATCTGCAAACGATACTCCCGTATTTGTTTCAAAATTTAAATTTTGCATATTTTGCATTCCAAAAGGACCACCACCATTATTATTCATTCCATTATTACCCATTCTAAAGCTGTACAAAACGAAAGTTAATAATGATAATGGAAATATTATATTTGCTATTCCAGACAAAAAACCACCACGATTTCCTGCTACAGCAAATCTTACTTTCTTTTTTCTGAATAATTCAGTTAATGCTGGAACATCAGAACTTAATATCTTTATAACATGTTCATATCCTTTTCTATCTAATACGGTTACCTTATTACTATCTTCTGAAAAAGCCGCCAATTCTACTTGGTCATCTTCTAAATATGAATATAAATCTGATATTGTCCAATATTTTACAACTACTTCATCTTTTTTACCTTCTAATGCATTATCTAATGCATTTATTGGCGCATTTTCTCTATTAGAATACATTACCGTATCACCAGACCTCAACATTCTATTAATTCTATTAATTCTATTTGGCGGAATATTAAAACATGATGATAATGAGAATAAACTAATACACATTCCTACTACTATTCTTTTAATATCCATATCTTATTATTGTATTTATAGACTTATATATTAAGTCTATTATTTATTAACTTTATTATGAAATATGCCGTTTTACAATATGACAATCGTCATAATAATTTTTTAGAAAAACTTATGCTTAAAAACAAAAATATTTGCGATAATTTAGATATATTTGAATATATCAAACCTAATATTGATAATTCTATATCACAATATTGGATTAAAGTTAAACTTACTAATAAATTAATTAGTGATGATAAATATGATGGTGTTTTGTGGTTAGATTCTGACGCAATTATACATAATTCACAAAAATTAATTCAACTTATCAATTCCACTCCAATATTTCTTATGAGTGGTGATAATCCATTCTCAGAATTCTGTGCCGGAGTATGGTTTGTTAGAAATAATAATATCGGTAAACTTCTTATAAATCAATGGATACAACTTTATTATAACAAATATTACAAATTTTGGCACAAAGATCCTAAAACTAATCAATTCATAACAAATATGCCTTTTGCTATTCATCCCTGCTACGAACAACCAGCCTTTATTAAACACATACTTCCAAACTATAATATTACTAAACTACCATGGTATGTCTTAAATAATCCTATTATTCCTTTTTTCGATAATTCTGCTACTTTACACTTTTATGGACATTTCAAAAACACTATTCCTATTTACTTACATTTAAATTCATACTTTTAAAGTCTTCTTTTGAAGACTCATCTATATTTAATAGTTTTTTTCTAAGAATTTTTCTTAATTTTGGTAAACATACTTCACAATTTCCATCTAGTAACACATATACTATTAATACAAATCCAATAGATATACAAAGAGATACAAATATGTCTTGAGTAGATGCAAAACATATTGAAAATATTACTATTAATTTTATTACTTTATTCGAAAAAAAATCATTAAATACTTGCTGAACATCACTTATTACATATGCTGAACCACTATTTATTAAAAGTGCAAACAAAGCTTCTATCCACTTACTATCAAGCATAACTTTTACATATATTTTTTATCATCCAACAATATTTGACTTGTCAAACCTATTGTTATATTTGCTTGTAAATTTTTATTCAATATTAGACTATTATTATTATCTTTTACCAAATTCATATTTGCTAACTTTTCACCGTCAGTATCAAGAAATTGTTTATCTAATTCTAATAAATGATTCCCACTAATATCTCTATTTATACTCAATATTTTATACTCTTCTCCATTAGTGTCTATTTCATCTACTTCCTGAAAGTCTTCTTTACAATCTTTAAATTTATCTAATGAATTCGGGTCTTGCCCTACATCCAGACCAGCTCTCGCATATACATCCACAGTACCATTATTTTCAGTTGATATACAGAACAAACGCCCGTGTTCACTTTCATTACCACTGCTATCAATTTTTATAGACTCTTCGTAATACAGGTTATTATATATTCTCTGACTGCTTTCAGTAAATTTAAATTCTGTTACCTGATTATAAACTTGTAATACTCCACTCGAATCATACAATTCTATTTCCGATATTGGATTTTGTTTTGAATTATTTGATATATACAATGTTAAACCCAAATTATCTTCACTCAAATTATAAGCCACATCTAATGGATTATATTTTGTTGCAATTGCTCTAATTAATTTTAGAGAACTATTTACATCAAAAACCAATACCATTTTTGATATATAACAAACCAACAAGACTAGTTCTTTATTTTTAATATAAACAATACTACGAGGATCTTTTAGTAATTCAGAAGTAAATTTACTTTCTATTGTTGGCAAATAATTATTATTCAAATCTACTTCTATAAGTGCATTTTCACTACGACTTATTATGTATGCCTTTTGTGAATCACTTTTGTTATTACAAACTATTCTATAACATCCTTTCAAATTATCATCAATTACAGAATATATTAAACTCATTCTTGTTTTATCACTAACATCTATAACATGAATCGCTCCTCTTGAATTCGAATTTTTATCATCAATTACAACTAATATATTTTCATCTTTTATTAACGAACATCCTTGTAAATTTTCAAAATGAATTGGGTCAGTTAACTCCATTTTTGTTCCTGATGCATCATTGGATATTGGACTTGGTTCATTTCCATCATATCCATCCCAATATATTGATATTTTTTTACTAAATAATATATAAACACCATTTTCCAGAAAAGTATTTCCACTAACATCTTGAGTCCAAATATAATCTACATCAATTATGTTTTCAGGAATATCTATAACGTTATCTGCAATCCACGGGTCAGCCATGCCACCGCGACCAGCTAGTCCTGTAAAACTCGTATTAAAAATAGCTATTTTATTCAATGTAAAAATATACATTTTTGTAGTAAAATCTTTAAAACAAGATTCGTTTCCAGAGGAATTAGAAGGATAAATACTATCATAATTTTCCAAAAACAAACTCTTAACAATAAACTTTGAAAGACCCAACTGTTCGAGGTGCCTATCATATTCTATTTTGTCTTCTTCAATAATTCCAAATAATGCTTCTTCATATGGAACAGGCTCTTCATAACCAATTAAATCATCGTCATCTCTTTCACCCGGAATTAATAAATATTCTCGAGTTTCTACTTCCTCTTCCTTGAATTCTAATTCTTCCAAATGTTTTAAATATACTACATTATCATCTGATTCTAATTTTGATAATTTTGCCCATTTTACACTGTTTTTTATAATATACGTATTTACACATTTTACACTTATAGAAGAATTAGAACCAAAATAAAAACTTATTTCAAATTTCAATAAATGATCATTTTTTGAAATTAGTTCAAAATTTTTGCTCAAATTTAAGTTTACTTCAATATTTTTACCATTTTTTACTCTTGTTCTTATCAATCTTTCTGAATACACATGTATTTTATCAATATACATATTCGGTATTAAACAAATATATCCATCTAATTTTGAATGTACATTCAAAATTATATTCAATGTTTCTTCCTGTTCATCAATTTTTAATAATATTTCATTTATTTTACATATTTTTTTTGAATCAAATATTGGAGTATTAACTATTGAATTAATACATTTTAATGGAAGAGGTTCACCTAATATTAATTCCGATTTTCCATCACAATTATTCTGTTTTTTATAATCATAATTTACATAATTTACAGACTTTTTTTCCCAATCTTCATGAACAAAAATTGATTCCATGTTAACAATATATCCATTGGCTTGTATTAAATCTAATGTTTTCATACTTATAAACGAATTCTGACTTAGTTGATTGTATAAAATATCATCTCTATTTTCAGAAACATGCTCAAATAACTTATTTCCTCTACGTATTATTATATTTATTATTTCATGTAATAATACTGGTACATATACACTACATTCTATACCATTAAACAAAAATTTATTATTAGTCATTTTAGTATCAAATTCTTTGTTAAATATTATTTCACCTTTTTGTACATGATAAAATGTATTACTTAATGAATAATTATTACCAAAATCTTTTTCAAATATTTTTATTAAAGGTTGGCGTCTTAATACATATTTCTTTATTATAGATTCTTCTAATATTAATAATACTCTTTCTATGCTTTTCTTCAATGGAATACTTATATTCTCAATATTTTCTACAATTATATTCATTTTAAATTTAGGCTCTGGTTCTATTTCTTTACCACTTGATATATCCAGTTTTTCTCTAATTTCCACAATTTTTTTATAATCTAACTCACCATTAAACAAATTTTGATTACTAAATCCAGTATCTAGATCTTTATGAAACGCTAATGACGCCTTTCCTAATAATTCAAAACTTACATCTTCATTATCAAAACAATTGTGACATAACAATTTTTTTAATACTAATGAAATGTTTTTCAATTGATTTGAATCAAGTTTATTATCACCTATTGTATTATCATCAATTAGATTCTTTATAAAAATTTCAAGATGTGATAATGTATTTATATTTAAACTATTATCTATTATTGATAATGCTAACTTAGTAGAAAAATATGAACTTCCAAGATTATAATTTTTTACAAATTTTTTCAATAAATAATTCCCAGTATATGTCAAATTTACTATCCTATATGCTGTTATTGCTGCTTTTAAATTTTTTGTTTTTATATAATCTGTATCTATATTTTTCAGATTCAAAGCTTCTCTTAAATCATCACTACTATTTTCCAATACTTTCAATCTTATGTTTTTTTGTTTTTTCTCCTTATAAATTACATAATCTGCTAATAGAGTTGTTATAGGTGTTATTTGGACATTTTGTAACTTTTTTCTAAAAGGATTGTATAATGCTCTAAATTCTAATTTATTTTTCCCATTATATGACATATCAATTCCACCATCTGCAGTCAAAATAAGAATTTTTGAACCATTCTTGAATTTTGTCATACATACTCCATTTGTATTACTCAAATCTTTACACAAAACATTACCTTCTAAATCACGAACAATAACTAATGCATCTTTTATATATCCATCTATTACAGACAGTTTTCCATTATAATCTAATTGGGATTGGCTGTTTTCTGAGTTTATTATTGTATTTTCCGGTAATATTATTTTTTGATCCTTCTTAAATGAACTTGGTATATTTTTTAAAACTAATTCCAAATTGTTCTTATTATTTATTCTAATCCAAAACAGTTCTGCTCTATCGTAATTTTCTAAATTAATATCATGATTCGTAAATTTTAAACTTAAATTTTGTATATTTATAGGTATCTTAAAATTCATTGAAGATATTGTTGTATAAGTACTTGTTGTATTTGTAGATTCCGTTAATGTGGCTATAAAACTTATATTTTCATTATTTGTACTGTGTATATTACTAAATCCGGATAATTCTTCACAACTTATATTCAGAATATTATTGAAATTTGGAATCGAATCGGTTAAATCTCTTGATAATTCCAAACTTATTACATTTATATTCATTATATCTTTCATACGCTGCGATATTGTACACCCAGAATCTCCTTTGCAAAGTATTTCTTTAAAACCGATTATATCATTCATAGGAGAAATGAATGGATCTTTTCCATCTATTGTCGCAAAATTCCACGGATAATATGTAAAACCCTCATAAGTAACACCATTATCACTCATCTTTCTAATCGGAGATTTTATAATTTTATCTCCTTCTGCTCCAAATTTTATTTTGAAATTCCACATTGTTTCATTTTCATATAAACGATCACCACTATTAATTAAAACATAAATATCTTTTTTTAATTCGTTTTCTATATCCTTTTTTTCTAAATTTTCAGGACTGTTTTTAAAATAGTGTTCGTTGATATTCATACTTAAAACTCTCTTTTTTAAAATACAATTAAAAAACATATACATTCTAACTAACTGCACATATACATTGCACACAACAACTTTTTTTCTCTTCCACAATTCTATCATTTAACATACAAGTAGGCTCTGAATATGGCTCTGGAATAAATCCTACATCTGCTTCAGATTCTGGTTCTAATTCTAATAAATTTTCATATCTTTTTTCTATAGGAGATTGTATTATTTGTATATCTTCATTGTTTACTAACAGTTCACATAAATTACTCATTTTGTTTATTACTGTTACCATAGTTATATCTTATATTTCTTACAATAAAAATGAATCTTTTTTTGACTTAGTCTACTTTTATTTTTGAAAAATATAATGATTCCTCAAATAACATTCTTCATATTAACTTACAATCCTAAATTTCAATTTAATTGTACGTAAAATGATTATCCCGTTATAAAATATCGGGAAATTATTGTTATTAGTATTTCTGATACGGATATGACAAAAAATCCCATACCTAAAAAACAAAAAAAATGAATCTTTTTTAGTGTTACACATTTAAATTTTTCATATAACAAGTTAACGAAAATGATTCCTCAAATACCCGGTTATTCTTATTCTACTAACTTCCAATTTGATTATACAAATAATGATAATCCTATTATAGAATATAAGGAAGTTATTGTTGTCAATGTTTCTGATATAAAAAATAAATCATGACTATTATGATTATTTCAATACTTTATCCCAGTAAGGAGTGTACATTATATCAAAACTATATTCATTCTTTTTTGCTTTTTCAAGTATATTATTGTAAATGAATACTCATATATGGTACACATCTGTCCTCATTTGATGCTGTTATTAACTTAAAATTTTTATCTAATTTAAGTAATTTATCAATATACTCTTCTAATAAAGTTGTTTTTACCAATATAATTGGGCATTCTTTTTTTTGATACATTTCTTTTAATTCATCATTATAACTATAATTTGGTGTTTTATTTTTAGTATTTGAATCTATACAACATCTGCCTTTGTTAACCAATAATCATTACTTATGAATGGGTTTGATTTATCCATAATATAAATTAATTTATATTATTCAATATTCTATTCTTTAAAAAACTTATTAATCTAAAACTAAATAAGATAATTTTAGATTAATATGTTTATGTTTAAATTTATTAATTTGAGCGTTTTTTTTGCTATTGCTAATTGTTTTGTATTTACACAGCGAATATTTATTACGGGTGCAACATCTAAAATTGGAAGAAGAGTAGTCCAAAAACTTAATGATAGAGGTATATATACTAAATGTTTAACTCGAGATATTAAAAAAGCAAAATCAATATTGGGTGATTTGCAAGGTATTGAACTTGTTGAAGGTAATGTTCTTGATTCTGAAAAACTACAAAGTTATATGGAAGGTTGCTCTGTATCTATTAATCTTCACGGCGTCAATAAACGAAGCAACCCATTTCATAAATTAAATGTTTTTGATCTTCATAATAAAATTGAAGACCAAAATCATCCTTACTACGTAAACTATATTTCTATGAAAAACATTATTACTTCTTGTAAAAAACACAATATCCAAAGAATTGTAAGAATTACGGGACTTGCAACAGCATTTTCAGATTATTCTTTTTGGCCTTTTGTAATTAATTCTCTCTATTCAGATCAAGTATATTGGCACAAAGAAGCAGAAAAAGATATTATTCAATCCGGCTTATCATATACAATTTTAAGACCAGGTGGAATTAAGAATAAAACATTTGATCATGTTGAATTAATTAAAGATATTACGAAACCACCAGCTTTAATAGGAATTGAAAACATGGCTGATATTGTTGTTAGAACGGTTTTGCCATCTAAATCTTTAATTGACAAACCTTATTCATTTAAAAACAAGATTGTTGCATGCAAAGGTTACAATACTCCTCTTAAAAAAGGAGTTTTGAACATTTTACATCCATAAAATCATAATATTATTAGATTTTTAACCATTTACACTATCCATTACAGCTGTATACATATCAGAAGTATCAATCATTGCAACTATGATCATTGTATACAGGAAAACTGACATGATTATTGTAAAAAACAGTCCAGAACAAGTGTAAATTGGAATTAACATTTCATTATCTAATCCAATAGTCTCAATAAATAACAATACCCCAACACAAAAACTCAATACCGCAATCGTCGCCATCAGCTTCACCAATCTTCCAACGACTTTCATAAACCAAAGCCTATAGTGACCTTCTCTTAAAAAAACCCCCCACAAAAATGATGCAATCGCTGCACCAATATTTAGAACAAAACTTGTAATCAATAGAAATAAGCCCCATTTGAATATACTTGATAATTCTTCATCTTCAATGGGGGTTTTCTCCATTCGAACATATTCATTAATTATAAAGCCTTGAAAACCAGCCATTAATCCACAAAATCCATTTACCGCATCCATGCTTTCTTTAACTGATTTCGCATTTCGTAAATCATTTTCAT
>CETY01035050.1_pt1 | contig 14179 bp, 18 predicted proteins | sample 361551 | NCBI WGS metagenome assembly CETY01 (sample SAMEA2623135, study PRJEB7988) | marine metagenome | biome: marine biome (ENVO:00000447); feature: deep chlorophyll maximum layer (ENVO:xxxxxxxx); material: "saline water (ENVO:00002010), including plankton (ENVO:xxxxxxxx)" | depth 45 m | reverse complement strand
ACTCTTTTTATATAGTAAACAAATATTATGAAAAGTATTCGTGGTGCAATAGCAATAGTTGATAATAATGAAATAAGCATTATTTCATCAGCTAAATCGTTAATTCTTTCAGTAATGAAAGAGAATAATATCACTGAGGAAGATATAGTATTTGCATTGTTTACAGTAACTCAAGATTTAGATCGAGCATTTCCAGCCAAGGCCTTTAGAGAACTTGGTATGAATTCTATTGCTGCAATTGATACCCTTGCACCAAATATTAATGATGATTTAGATGGTTGTATTAGATTGCTTCTTACAGTCAACACAAACCATGCTGTTAATCACGTATACTTAAATGATGCTGCAACTTTAAGACCAGATAGATAAAAATTTATTTGTATTAAAAAATATCCTGCTAGTATATTTTTAATGAATTTAACTAATACATACTTTTACTTTAGTGAGCACATATAAGTTGCCCTAAAGTTTGTATTGTAAAATCGGGCAAAGGCCCGATTTTTTTTTATAGGAGGAAAATTGATAGTAGTAATGAAACAGTCTTCAAGCGATGAAGATATTGAAAAAGTTAAAGAGAAAGCTATTCAACAAGGGCATGAACCCTTAGTCATTTATGGAGTAGAGAGAAATGTTATAGCCGTAAGTGGAAAGGTTAACGATGATCATAGAGCTGTTATGAAATTGTTGCCAAATGTAAGTCGGGTCATACCAGTTGGTAAACCGTATAAGCTGGCAAGCAAAAATTATAAAAAAGACAACTCGATTGTAAAAATTAAAGATTTATCTATTGGAGGTGATAATTTAGCGATAATTGCTGGACCTGATAGTGCTGAAACTCAGGAACAAACTATCGAAACCGCATTAGCCGCAAAAGATGCAGGCTCAAATGGTTTAAGAGGTGGTGCTTTTAAGCCTAGAACCTCTCCATACAGTTTCCAGGGACTTGGTGAAGAAGGTCTTAAAATGTTAAAAGAAGCATCCGAAATAACTTCTTTACCTTTGTTCAGTGAGATTATGGACGCACAGCATTTGTCAATGATGGAAAATTACGTAGATGTTTTGCAAATTGGAGCAAGAAATATGCAAAATTTCAAGTTGCTTGAGGCAGTGGGGGAATCTGAACTTCCTATTTTGTTAAAAAGGGGTATGTCAGCAACATTGGATGAGTTGTTACTTGCAAGTGAATATATCCTATCAAGAGGTAATGAAAATGTTATGTTGTGTGAGAGAGGAATTAGAACATATGAAACCGCAACAAGAAATACATTTGATATAAATGCGATTCCATTTCTTAAGCAAAACAGTCATTTACCAGTAATTGCAGATCCAAGTCATGCAACAGGCGATAATAAATTAGTTGAACCTGTGGCCTTAGCAGCTATAGCTGCTGGAGCAGACGGTCTAATAATTGAAATTCATCCAAGACCAGATGAGGCGTTATGTGATGGCCCACAGGCATTATTACCAACTGAATTAAAAACTTTAATCGACAAAGCTTCAATTGTTGCAAAGGCGGTTGGAAGGTCAATATAAATGATAACTAAAGTTCACATAATAGGCCTTGGTTTAATGGGTACTAATCTTGGAATTAAATTAGCTGAAAAAGGAATTCTTGTAAGTGGTTCAGACGTTTTAGAAAAAAATGTTATACGAGCTAGAGAGTATGGTGCTTTAAATAAAGAATTTAATCATAAAGAAAATTATGATTTAACAATTTTAGCTATGCCAATTAATGAGATTATAAGTTTTTTTGATAATACAATTTCTTCAATTAAATCAAAACTAATTATTGATCTTGGTGGAACAAAACATTTGATAAGAAAAAAAATGGATGTTTCAACAATACCTAGTATCGGGGGCCATCCTCTTTGTGGGGTTGCAGACAATGAAACTTGGGAACCAAAACCAAATATTTATAATGATGCACCTTTCATACTTTGTGAGTCAGATTCATCAAATGATGAAGTGAAAAAACTTGCTTCTGAATTTGTCACCTTGATTGATTCAAGAGAAATTTGGATTGACTCTGAAAAGCATGATGAGCTAATCTCCGTTACAAGCCATTTACCACATATGTTAAGTGCTGCCCTAGTATCTGTAGCGATGAAAGAACAAGATCTTACTGAACTTCTTGATTTAGCATCTGGAGGTTTCGATGGCGCTACACGACTTTCAAGAACTTCACCCAATATGATCTCTGATATGTATTTAACTAATTTAACGAATGTAAAAAATTTAATAGCTAAATTAATCGTCGAACTACAAGAGATTATCAATATTGATGATGAAGATGTTATGAATAAGTATTTATTTGAAACTGTTGAATGGAGAAGAGCCTTGGCAGACAAATTTGGTGAAAGAGATTTGTCATAATGAATTCAATAGAAGGTTCATTAAATATTATTGGAGATAAGTCTATTTCCCACAGAACAATAATACTTGGGTCTCTAGCCGAAGGTGTTTCAAAGATTAAGAATGTTTTACTATCAGGAGATACACTTTCAACTATAAAAATTTTTAGACAAATGGGTGTAAAGATTCATAACCCTTCAGAAAATTATATTGAAATTGAGGGAGTGGGTTTAAAAGGACTACAAAAACCCTCAGAACCTTTAAACGCTGTGAACTCGGGGACTACTGCAAGATTGCTTACGGGATTACTTTCCAAACAGAAATTTGAATCTACTTTAGAAGGTAGCGCTCAATTAAGTAAGAGGCCTATGGAGAGAATCATTAAACCTTTATGTGAAAATGGAGCAAAAATAAAAGATAACAATGGTAAATTACCTTTATTTTTTACACCTTCGGAATATACATTTGAATATATAAATTCAAGTAAACCTAGTGCGCAAGTTAAAAGTGGTTTACTCCTAGCATCTCTTTACCATGAAAGTTTTCAAACCACTATAACTGAAGAAACCCCTACTCGGGATCACACAGAAAGAATGCTAAGTCTTATGGGTGTTAATTTGGTTAGGTTGGGCAACAGTATTACAATGGAACCCAAATCAAAATTAAAAAATATTGATTACAATGTACCCGGCGACCCCTCATCCGCAGCATTTTTAATAGCTATTGGAGTTCTAAGAAGCAAAGAACTTAATATTAAAAATGTATTATTAAATGAACGTAGAATAGGATTTTTAAAAATTTTACGAAAAATGAACGCAGATATAACCATTAAAGATGTTGAAGTTGAAAATAATGAAAATGTTGGAACCATAGTTGTTAAAAAATCTAAATTAAAAGGAGTAATGGTAGAGGGTAAAGATGTTGCTGATATGGTTGACGAGTTTCCAGTTTTTACACTTTTAGCATCACAAGCGGAGGGAAATACAGTAGTTGAAGGAGCACAAGAGTTGAGGCTTAAAGAATCGGACAGAATAATGGCAATGGAAAATTTCATACTTAATCTGGGCGGTCAAATTAATACAAGTAGTAATGGATATAAGATTTCAGGAATTCAAAAACTTCAAGGTGGACTTATTAAAACAGAAGAAGATCATAGGATTGCTATGACTGGAGTAGTTGCTAACTTATGTATTAATTCAGAAATAAAAATTGATAATACTGAATGTATTTCTGATTCTTATCCAAGTTTTTTTTCTGATCTTGAAAATATAGGAGCAGAATATGTCTCTTAAAATTGGCATTTTAGGTTGGCCACTCACTAAAACTCTTTCACCTTCAATACATAACATGCTTGCGGAGTTTTCAAGTGTAGATCTAGTATATGAAAAATTACCAGTTGAAAATTTGAATGCGGAAAAGTTAGATGATATTCATGCTGAATATGATGGATACAATGTAACAATCCCGCACAAAAGAAAAATTTATGATTTAATAAAAAGTAAAGATCGTTCTAATATAACAGAGTTCGCTCAGGGAACTCAGGCGGTCAACACTGTTGTCCTTAAAAATTCAACAGTCCATGCTACTAATACTGATATTGAGGGAATAAAAAAAACCTTTGAATCTATCAACTATGATTTAAGAAATAAAAAAATATTAATACTAGGCAATGGAGGAAGCACACAGACATTCAATTATTTTTGTGATTCAAGCAATGAAGTTATAATCGCCTCAAGACAAAAAGATAAAGACACAAAATTATATAGTGAAATATTAAATTTAGTGCCTGAAATTCAAGTCCTAGTCAACACAACACCAATTGGAATGCCTCCTTTTGAAGATGAACTACTTCCAGTACCCTATGAATTATTTGAAAATCTAGAACTTTTTTTTAACTTTGGATATAAAACTAATTCAAAACTTACAGAAGGATTTTCTCAAAATGTTCAAAGTATTGATGGAATAACAATGTTAATTGGACAAGCTATTTCATCATTTAATTTTTGGACAGGGCAAGAAATCAAGTTTGATCATGTTTACCATGAGATACTGGAAAGGCTAAAGAATGAAGATTAAATACCTGACAGCTGGGGAAAGTCATGGTCCTGAACTTACGGCAATCGTTGAAGGCATCCCATCTAATTTTGAAGTCACTAAAGAGTATATTGATAAATTCCTTTTGAGAAGACAAAAAACTCTAGGATCTGGTGGAAGGATGAATATTGAGAAAGATCAAGTATTAATTACTTCCGGTGTTGTAAACAAACTTACTACTGGCGGTCCAATTGCATTAAAGATAATAAATCAAGATTGGCAAAACTGGAAAGATAAGGAAATAGAACCTTATGTTGTTCCAAGGCCAGGTCATGCAGACTTAGTAGGAACTTTAAAATATAATCATGATGATATACGCCTTACATTAGAAAGAGCTAGTGCCCGTGAAACCGCTATAAGGTGTGCTGTTGGAGCAATTGCTCATCAGATACTTTCTCAATTAAATATTCAACTAGTTGGATTTGTTTCATCTATAGGTGGTCAAAGTTTCAATCCAACAAACATAACTGACATCACTTCTTTTAAAAATTTAATTGAACAATCTGATGTATCATGCCCTGATAAAAATGCTGCAGATTTGATGATTAAAGAGATAAAAGATGCAAGAAAGAAAAAAGATACTCTTGGGGGCGCCATAACGTGTATAGCAATTAATTATCCACCAGGATGTGGAAGTTATGTTCATTTTGATAGAAAGCTTGATGCAAAAATTTCATCTTCAATGATTTCAGTTCAGAGTGTTAAAGCAGTGGAGATTGGTAATGGGTTTGAAGCATCAAAGAAATACGGCACTGAAGTACAAGACCAAATGAAACTTGACAATAATAAAATTAAACGAATATCTAACAATCTAGGAGGGTTTGAGGGAGGAATGTCAACTGGTGATCCAATCATGGTAACGTCATACCTTAAACCAATTAGCACAACCTTGACTCCAATCAAAAGTGTAGATCTTCATTCTGGAAAAGAAACTGAAACAATTTATGAAAGATCTGACACATGTGCAGTACCAAGAGCAGTTCCAATATTCGAAGGAGTACTTTCATTAGATTTACTGAATTCTCTTATTGAAAAAACTGGTGGTGATTCAAAAGATGAGATAGCAAAAAGGGTGGATGATCTTCAAAATTATAATATTGAGGACTTTGAGTTAAGTAATAAAAAATGGACAATGGGATATGAAAACGAATAGAAGTAATTTTTTGTGTGGGTTCATGGGTGCTGGCAAGAGTACCCTTATTAAAGAAATTAACTCTAAAGAAAATATTGCTTGTATGGATTTAGATCTTCATATTGAAAATCTTTATGGACCAATAAATAAAATTTTTGAAGATAAAGGGGAAAATTATTTTCGATCAATAGAGCAGGAAGAATTTTTTAAACAAGTTGATAAATTTGACTTAATAGCACTAGGAGGGGGAGCGGTTGAAAATAATGAAATCTATCAACATATATTAAAAAGTGGTAAAGCAATTTATCTTGAGGTTGATTTCAACATCCTTTGGAAAAGAATTGAAAATTCTAATAGACCTTTACTTAAATTTGGAAAAGAATCAGTAAGAGGCTTATTCGAAAAAAGAATAGATAAATATCAATCTCTTCAACATGTGTTATCGATTTCAAGTGAAGAAAATTCTTATACAGCCTTATTAAATGCTTTGGAATTAAATAAATGACAGATAGTAATAAATATTCAGAAACTGTTGAAGAGCTTTTAAATGATTTGAACCAAACTAATAACAATCACGATTTAGTAATTGTTGATTCTAATTTAGAATTTTATAATTTTGAAAAACTACTTAACACAGACGTTTTATATATTGATATTTCTGAAAGTACAAAAAATTTAATATCTGTTGAAAGAGTTTGGAATGCATTATTTGAGCATAATTTAAATAGGTTGAGCAATTTGTTAATAATAGGAGGAGGAGTTCTTTTAGATGTATGTGCATTTGCAGCTAGTACCTATAAAAGAGGTATTTCTTTTCGTTTAGTGCCAACAACTCTTCTTGCAATGGTTGATGCAGCACATGGTGGAAAAAATGGTTTTAATAATGATTTTGGTAAAAATCAAATAGGAACCTTTACCTATCCAAAGTCAGTTTTTGTCTGCCACGGGTTACTAGATTCACTTTCTGAAAAAGATTACAAGGATGGCTTAATTGAGTTAATTAAACATGGACTAATAGGAAGTAGTGAGATTTATGAACAATTATCTCTGGGTTCAGATTATAAAGTTAGTCTTGACACAATTAAAAAAGGAATAAAAATAAAGCTGGATATTGTAGGTGAAGACTTTACAGAATTAAATAAAAGAAAATTATTAAACTTTGGCCATACTATTGGACACCTCATTGAGAAAGATTCTGAATTTAAAGTTTCCCATGGAGAGGCTGTAGCAATTGGAATTTATTATGAATTATTGCTTTCAAAGAAACATATGGGATTACCACAGGAAGTAATCAACTCCTATTTAAAATATATAGAAAAAATTGACTACAGCTATACTTATAAATTTTCTAAAGGAAGGGATTCCATTATGGAAGCTTTAAAGAATGATAAAAAAAGTTTAATAGATAATGTTGATATTGTACTTCTTTCGGGTATATCTATGCCAAATATAATTAATTTAAGCTTCGATGAATTATTTGAGGTGATTGACTATTAAAAAAATTTTTATTGCTAATGGTCCTAATCTTAATTTTCTTGGAATAAGAGAATTAGAAAAGTACGGCTCAACAACTTATTCCGAATTAATTCAAACAATTGAATGTAAAGCATCAAGTTTAAATTTAGAAGTTGAATTTTTTCAATCTAATAATGAAGGAGAGATTGTAGATTATATTCAAATGATTAGTCAATTTAATGATGTTTGGCTTATCTTTAATCCAGGAGCTTTCACACACACAAGTGTCTCAATAAGAGATGCAATATCAATATTTTCTCAAAATAACAAAATTGTCGAAGTACACATTTCAGACATAAATAAAAGAGAAGATTTTAGAAAAATAAACCTCATAAAAGAATTTTCCAAGCACTCAATTATTGGTCAAGGCGTAGATGGATATATAAAAGCATTGGAGTATATTGATGGAGAATAAAATGAATATTGCTTATCAGGGAACTCCCGGATCATATTCCGAGCAATTACTAAAAACTATTTTTCCAGATTCGCTTTATCAGCCCTGTGAAACCTTCTCATCATTAATTGACTTTGCAAGCAAGTCGGGAAATTTCGGACTTCTTCCTGTAGAGAACTCAATTGCTGGGACAGTAAATGAAGCTTACGAAGAGCTTATTGAAAGTGAGTTAAGTATATTTGGGGAATATATAAAAAAAATTAAACATAGTTTAATTGCACTTCCCGAATCTAGTTTAGAACTTATTTCTAACGTAATTTCTCACCCACAAGCACTTCAACAATGTAGTAAATACCTACAAAAAAATAATTTTAAAATTACACCTGTTTTTGACACCGCGGGAAGTGTTTATGAAGTATTAAGAACAAATGACAATACAACGGCTGCCATAGCTGGAGAGCATTTTGATAGTGACGATAGATTTAAAATCTTGGAAAAAAATATATCCAATGACTCAGAAAATTTTACAAGATTTTTATTTATAGGTTTAGAACCTCCTAATCTTTCACTTATTAACAACAAATTTTCTTCAGTTTTAATTTCTGATGACAGGCCTGGGTCTTTACTTAAATCTTTAAATATATTTAATGATTTAAATATTAATCTTACAAAATTAGAGTCACGACCAATTCTAGGGAGGCCTTGGGAATACAAATTTTATATTGATTATGAATTGAGTGATTCAAACATACAGCATGAATTGATTGAAAGAATAGATTTAGTAAGTAAAGAATTTAAAATATTAGGACACTATCCAAAAGCTAATCAAGAATAGACCACTTTATATCTTCCCCGCTATCTTCAATTTGCAGATTACAAGATTCCAATATATTTCTAATAGTATCTGAAAGCTCATAATTTTTTTCTTCCCTTAGCTTTCCACGGAGAGAAATAAGCTCTTCAACTATTTTTGAAAAACGTTTGTTGTTCAATTTATTTTTCTCAACTTCAATTTCTAATTTTGCTATTTGTTTTAAATAATTAGTATCCTGGCTTTCATTGATTTCTAAATCTTCTACCCAGTCCGTGTCTTCAACAACAAATCCATGTTGTTTATCTTGTTCGTCCATGTGTATTTCTAATTCAGATTTTTTATCTGATTTTAGAAGATCTTGAAGAATTGTTAAGTCTTCAGTAGTACCATTGTCAAATTCATGAATTCCTTTTTTATTAATTACTGTTAATTTTCCAAGACCTTGAACTCGAAACAACCCCTCTTTACCAGAAATAACTAACGCAGTATGCTCATCTATTCCAAGAATGTTTGAATAAGATTGCTTGAGGAGTTTCTCCATTCTATTTTTCCCAACATAACTATAACTAGTATCGTGGTTACCTCCCTCTTTGTTATTAAAGTGTGGAACAATTGAACAGGATAATTCATAGGCATTTAATATGTTTAATCCCTCTTCCCAGAAAGGGTCTTTACCGACTTTGTATATTTCATAGACTGGAAGTGTATTCTCACCCAATGTTGTAGCTGCTGCACTTGCAAATAAGGCATTTTTACCTTCTGAAAGGTGTTTCAACAATATTGATTGAATTTGATTACCTGACCAAAGTTTGCTTGCATAGCTTGGGCTACCAGGACCTGCAAAAATGAATGATGCACTTTCTAATAATTGAATTGTTTTAAAAAAAGATTTACTATTTAGTTCTTCAATTTTTCTAAATGAAGCTAAATTAATCTCAATATTTAAACTAGTTTTATAAAAATCTTGAATTTTCTCAACAAGTTGATCAGCATTTTCTTGAAACCCAAACGGTGAGTCAATCATAAAGCAGTTAGATGACGCTTCACCCTCTAAAAGTTCCCGATGTACACCTACTAAATTAGGACTTGTTTCACCGGATCCTAAAATAGCTATTTTTCCTAGTTCATTTGTCATCTATCTATTATATATTTTTTCTGTAGTCATCTAAAGGTGTATACTCTTATTGTGATATCTTTATTAGCAAAAATTCTTGAAAAATTTACGATCGAATTTATTCCTAAATTACCACTTTCCATCAGAACTCCTATTTATGTCAATATTTTAAGATTGAGGAAAGTTAGAGATAGATTAAGATTAGAAAATACATCTAAAAATCCAACATTTCAAGAACGCATGGATTATGCTCTTGATTCGAGAAATAATCTAAACAATTCTGGCCAAAAACTTCTCAAATATAATGAAGAAGTTTTGCTTGAAGAAATTGATGGAGCACCCGTAAAAATTTTCAAGCTCACCCCTCCAAATGCAAATAAAGATAAATATGGTATCTATTTTCATGGTGGGGGTTACTTTGCTGGAAGTATAAATTCTCATAAAAATTTGATTTCAATGATTTCCAATAATTCTAATTTAATAATATATTTTTTTGAATACAGGTTAAGCCCAGAGCACAACTTTCCTGCTGCTCATGATGATGCAAAACTAGCTGTGAGTTATATCGATGAACTTAATATAAACCAACAAAGTATTTGGATAGGTGAATCAGCTGGTGGAGGACTTGCGACAGGAGTCACTGTTGATGATTCTTTTAATATTAAACCTAATAATTTAATTCTTCTTTCACCATGGTTGGATTTATCAGACTCTGCAGAGGACAAAAAGTATTTAAAAAATAAAGATGTGACAATTATTATCGAAGGAATGTATGACGTAGGGGAGTATTACGCAGGAGAATATGGAACCAGTAATCCAATTCTTTCACCAATTTACGCCGATATAAAAAGCTTTCCTGATGTCTTAATACAAGTATCTACTGATGAGCTGCTATATAATGATGCAATTGAATTTTCAAAAAAATTAAGAGATAAAAATGTCAATGTAGAACTGCAAACCTGGAGTGGCGTTTGGCATGCTTGGCAGTTTTTTCCAATTAGAGAATCTTATGAAGCAATAGACAATATCATTAGTTATATTAAGTCTCTAGAGGTTCACTCATCTAAATGATGCAAGGCAAACCCAAAAGGAAGTTCTAATCTATTTTCTTCCATTGTATTTCTATCTTTTAAAATTAAATATGTATCATCATCTTTTGTAATTTTTCCATCATTTAAAATTATGCTTCTCTTACATATTTCTAATGCCATTGGTATATCGTGTGTAACCAGAATTAAAGATATATCTAAATTCTTTAATATTTCGACCAGTTCCCTGCGTGATGCTGGATCTAAGTTTGAACTTGGTTCATCTAGCACTAAGAGTTCTGGTTTTGAAGCAAGAACAGACGCTATTGCTACTTTTCTTTTTTGGCCAAAACTTAAATGGTGAGGGGGTTTTTCAGCATAATCTAACATTCTTACTTTTTGAAGAGCTTCTATTGCATTTTGCTCAGCTTCCTCAGGAGAGTATCCAAAATTCTTTGGCCCAAACATGACATCTTCTAATACTGTAGGCATAAATAATTGATCATCTGGATCTTGAAATACTAAACCGACAGTTTTTCTAATTTTATTAATATTTTCCTGAGAATATTTTAAATTATTTATTTCTATTTCTTCATCTAACTTACCCAGAATTCCATTTAAATGAAGAATAAAAGTTGTTTTACCAGCTCCATTTGGCCCAAGTACAGCAACATGCTCATTTTTAAAAAGTTGAAAAGTAATATTTTCCAAAGCTTTAAATCCGTCAGGATATTCAAAGCTTAAATTGTTAACACTTAAATATGGTTTTTTCATACTACAATCCAATCGACAATTGTTATACCAATAGAAATTACTGAGAAAAAGATAAGTGTTTTGGAGGATTTATACTCTCTTTCTTTGAGCTCAATTGAACCATTAAAACCCCTTGAAAGCATGGAGTTGTAAACCCGTTCACCTCTTTCATAGCCCCTGATTAGAAGTGCTCCCGAGGCGTAAGCAATAGGCTTAAGTCCTTTTATACCCTTCTCATCATACCCTCTAGATTTCATAGCAACTCTTACACGTTTAAACTCATCAATAAATACATCAATGTATCTAATCGCAAATGAAAGAATCGATATTAATAATGGTGACAATTTTAATTTTTGCAGACCGTATATTATTTCATTATTCGATGTAGATGCTGTTAAAACTATAGCTAAAGAAACACAAAGAGTAATCTTTATTAATATTGACAGCATTTCATTAAAACCAGTTTCATATATTGATACTGAAAAGATTTCAAAAATTACTTCATTATCACCTTTACTGATAAATGGCAAAAATAATGCAAAAAGTATGAAAGGTATATCAATGGATAGTCTTTTAAAATAAGTTTTAATATTTATTTTTGAAATATATAGAAAATATAAAACTATCAAAAATTGTAAAAAAACTAAAAAATTATTTTCAAGGCTTAGAAATGCAATTGAAAAAACAATACAAAATGTTGTAAATATTTTGAGCTCTGGCTTTAATTGCCTTAATGTTGAGTCACCATGAATTTCTAAATGATGTGAATGACTTGTATCCATAATCATTTATGTTACTGCAAATAGTTTGCAATAACATAATCAATTGCAGTTTTTACATTGCCCCGAGTATATAAAATGATTATTTATTTCACTAAAATTAGAATCTTTTTTAAGCAGTTCATTTATTTTTTTACTAGTGCTTTCTCTTAAATCAACAATTTTTTGACAAGACTCACAAATAATATGAAAATTTGAATAAGTACTTTTTAAATAGAATAAACCTGATCCATGTACTTGATGAGAGTGTTCAATAATATCAATGCTTTCCAATAATTCTAAAGTTCTATAAACTGTGGCTAAATCAATGCTTTTGTCTCTTTTTAATGATTCAGTATGTAGTTCTTCAACAGTGAAATGTTTATGCCCTGAGTTTTCTAGGATTTTACAAATGATTTCTCTGGCATTGGTAATTCTGAAGCCCCTTTTTCTTAAATGATCAGCGAAGTCCATATTCAAGTATATTATAAGGAGGGGTGCCGAACTCATGAAAAAAAAATTTTTAAAATTATTAAACAGATATAGTTTAATTTATTTACCAGTTATTTGGATATTAGGTCTTGCAATATTTTTTATTGCATTCGAACCAATATCGGCACTTTATTTTTTAAGTTTTGCAGTTATCGGAATTTTTTATGCTTTATTTTTCTATACATCAAATAGAAAAATGGTAGATGATTCTTACAGTGCTTCTGATTATGATTACTCAATCGTTGAATTCTATTCAGATTATTGACTAGGGTGTACAGCTTCAAAATTCATAGTTGATGAATTTAAGAAAAATAATCCAGAAATATTTTTTGTTTCTATAAATGCAAGCAAACAGAAAGACCATCCCTTTATAGAAACTTACAAACTTTACAATACCCCTACATATGTTTTAATAAATAATCTTGGTGAGAAACTAGGTAGGAGAGTAGGGACATTTAACCCTAGTTATTTTTTAAGTAAAATAAGCTAGGAAATCTTGTCGCCTAATTTTGCATTTGTATCTGGATTTAATAGGTGTACATCTCCACTAGAAGATATGGAACCTAAAACTAAACATTGGCTCATAATTGGTCCAATTTGTTTGTCACCAAGATTAATGATTGCAACACATTTTTTGTTTTCTAATTCTTTTAATGAGTAATTTGTAACCTGAGCACTTGTTTTTTTTATACCAATATCAAACCCAAAATCTATAGTTAGTATATATGCTGGCTTGATAGCCTCTTTAAATTCCTCAGCTGTGACTATCTTTCCAACTCGAATATCTAGTTTTGAAAATAAATTTATATTTTCGTTTTCCATATAACAAACATAATTACATACTTATCACATGTCAAAAATATTAATTTTAAGTGCTGGCACAAGCAAAGATTCATACAATAGCCAATTAGCAAGACACCTGAGTGATCACATGAGTGGAAATAATCAGGGTAATTATATTTATGAAAATCTTTTTGAGGGCATTCCATTTTTACTTGATACAAACGACAGTGTCCCAGACAAAATAGCAAATATGAGAAAATCTTTGGAGGAATCAAGCAAATTAATTATTTTTAGTCCAGTTTATAACGGTGGTTATCTAGCACATTTAAAAAACACATTAGATTGGCTTTCGTTAGCTTATGAAGACAGAAAGTATAATTCTCTTTTTAAAGATAAAAATGTAGCAGTTGTTACAACAGTTAAAGGAGTTGGTGGAAATGCTGAAAAAGCTTTTGAAATTCTAAGTATGCAATTATCAAATTATGGATTATTTGTTTTTAAAAACTTTCACTTAATTACTAAGTCAGATCATTTAAATCTTGATGACATAACGAAAAATAAAAAAATTTTAGAATCCCTATATGAATTTATTGACAAATTTTTAAACGAGTAATTTATTTTTAATTATTGTTTCTAATTTGTATGTAAGTTCTTCTACCGTATAGTCATTTGGGTTATTAATTGGGTCCATTATTTCTATATGAACCTCTCCGCTTTTAAGCCAAACCTTTCCCTTAACCATCAGATTGTGTGCATTATGCGAAACAACAGGAATGATTGGTAGGTTAAAATCTTTAGCAATAAACGCAGCACCTTTTTTGAACGGGAGTAATTCTTTTTGATTACTTCTTTTTCCTTCTGGGAAAACCATTATTGAGTTTTTATGTTCAATTACTTTTTTGATAGAGTAATTAATTTTATCAAAATTTGCGCTAGCATTTTCCCTATCG
>CETY01193135.1_pt1 | contig 14199 bp, 18 predicted proteins | sample 361551 | NCBI WGS metagenome assembly CETY01 (sample SAMEA2623135, study PRJEB7988) | marine metagenome | biome: marine biome (ENVO:00000447); feature: deep chlorophyll maximum layer (ENVO:xxxxxxxx); material: "saline water (ENVO:00002010), including plankton (ENVO:xxxxxxxx)" | depth 45 m | reverse complement strand
TTGATAGTTATGGACTTAGGAGGTGGAGGAAGAGAGGCAGAAGCTCCATCGTGGCACTTCACGAACCAAGCGGATGAGTCAATCGGTTGCCCGTTTAAGCAAGCTTCAAAGTTGACTTGGTGAAAGCCTAATCCTGTTATTCCGTTGACTCTTTCTCTTGTGGTTGGAGTGTTCCAACCTGCGAGCGTAGCGAACACAAGACCGCTAACATCTCTGCGGACAATCTCGTTGCCATGTAGCCAAACGCTTTCCCCATCGGTGCGAGTGTTGCCAATGGTCTTGGCTTTGCGTTGTTCGAATGCTTCCTTGATTTGTTGCGTTACTTTTCTCATGAGTTAGTTATTCCTTTTATGATTCCAATGATGAACGATACGGCAAGAATTAAAGTTAATTCCATTACTCACCGAAGATTTCACGAAGTGAACCGCTGACATTGTCCATGTCAACAAGGTTCTCGTCTGAGTCGAAGTCCTCGGACTCTTCACGCTCGGAAGCGGTGACGGAGTCGAGAGAAACGAATTCCTCTTCGACATCTTGAGAGGAAGCTTCGAGCAAGCCATGCTCAAGAACTAAGTCCTCGGCAAGCTTTTCAGCTTTTAGGTCTGCCATGAAGTCGGCAAGCTTTGGATCAAGCTTGTTGTCGCCTTGGGCAACTGCGTTAGCGATGAGAGCGAGTCTTTGTGATTCTGTCATAATTATAAATCTATACTAAAAAGGTTATCTTGTCAAGGGTTTTTTTTACTCCCATTCGGAGTGATGACCGAAGTCGATGTCCTCGGACTCTTGGAAGTCCAAGAGAGCAACCTTGTCTTGAAGGTCTCCGATCTCGTTGCGAATCGCAACCTTGTCGGCAATGGTTAGAACGCAATCGACAAGCGTTTCGTGAAGGATTGAGATTTCTTGGAGCATTTCGGATTTTGTCATAACTTTTTTTCTTTCTTATTATCTTAACTTTATATATACAATGTATCACACAAATGGGCAAAAGTCAAGTTTTATTTTCACTTTTTTTCATCTTGGCGATGACAAACTTGCAAAGGATTTTTTCTCTTTCGGTTAATTTAATCATACCTATAACATACCAAAGAAATGCCGAAAAGTCAAGAAAAACTTTCAACTATTTTATTGCACTATACTGCCGGAGGGGTAGGTTGACCCATACCATTAAATGAATTCATTTTTCTATCATGAGAATCTGACAGCGCCGGGGGTCCCTTTTTTCAATATCAAAACACTTTTATATTTTATAATATATTTGCTCAAGTCAAAAAAAATCGAACACCATTAAAAACCAGTGTATTTATTATTTTAAAATGGCTCGTAAACGAAAAGTCACGGAAATTACCGACGAGAAGCAAATTCAGGATATCAGAGAAAACTTGCACAAAACAAACATAAAATTAAAAAAATTTACTCTAACTGAAAAACAACTGAATTTACTTAGAATCATCTTCGATAAAGAAACAAGCGTAGTATTTATTAGTGGTCCTGCTGGAACAAGCAAAACATTCATAGCAATATATGGAGCATTACAATTATACAATATGAATAATGACCACGGAATAACATACGTCCGCACAATTGCCGAAAGTGGTGAGAAAAGTCTTGGCGCACTGCCTGGAGAAATGGAAGAAAAAATTAATCCATACATGATGCCCATGAACGAAAAACTAGATGAAATTCTGGTTCCAGGACAAGACAGAATATTAAATCAAAAACAAATTATAAATGGCATGCCCGTAAATTATCTGCGCGGAGCAAATTGGATCGACGAAATTGTGATTGCCGACGAATCGCAAAATTTTACATTCAAAGAATTGACCACACTTATGACGCGAATTGGCAAAGGAAGCAAGCTGATAATATGCGGCGATCCGATGCAAAGCGACATCAATGGAAAAAGCGGATTTTCAGATATGTATTCGCTGTTCAACGATGAAGATAGTGCGGATCATGGCATACATTGTTATAGCTTTGGGCCCGAAGATATCAAACGCAGCGAAATACTAAAATTTATCATCGAAAAGCTCAGAACCACAAAACGACAAAAATAGTGTAGTATATACATATGAGTTGGAACGCAGATAATACAGTGTGGATGACGCCAGGCATGGGTGAGCCGGACACATTAACTTACCTTGGCAATGGCCAGTGGAGATTCACAACTCGAGACATGGGTTACGATGGAGACGAGTTTGCCGGAAGTGTTTCTGTTAATTGGGGGGATGGTAGCAGCTCAAGTGCATCGGGAGAAGATCTTGAAAATCTTAATCACACTTATTCAGGAATTAACTCAGTAACACTTATTGCAACATATGACATTGATGGCTACAGCCCCGTCGTAACAATACAAATCTCCGAAGTTAATCCTGATAATCCTCATCAACTTCAAGCAGGAGATATGGTCGGAGTGGTCGCATCAAGAGACCATCAAGACAGGAATAGTGATGAGGATTCCGACTGCTATACTTATGCCGCTTTCTTTAAAGACTTCGATACGCTGAGCATAGGTTCTAAAAGTAGCAGCGGAGTTCCATACTTAAGTACCCCAGCTGTATATTGGAGTTATTCCGCCCAGACAGTTTGGGATGGCGTTGGTGAGGTTGGCGACTGCATAGGCAGCAACAATGCAAACCTTGAGCATACCGCCACAATGGGAGGTGCGACTTATAAGATTAGGTTTAGGCAAATATTAAATGCTTCCGTTCCGTACGGCATTTCACTGAATTTGTCTAATGCAAATGTAAATTTAGTTACTTCTTCTACATGGGACATGTATCATTCATTTCTGCCAGGCACTCACATGCAGGCGTTTTATAAGGTAGCGGGGGATTCCGATAATTATAACTATATAGAGGCGTATGTTCATGAGGTTACTGGTGACGTTGGCGGTGGCGGCGCATCAACAACCCCTGGGCCAGTTGATGTTACAGTCAGAGGTATGGATGCAAGCCACAATACTCTTGCGACAGATACTGAAGCAACCACATTCGATTCAAGCAAATATTATCGAGTAAATGTAAATGCCATCGGAGTTGATCACTGGGGCTGGAACATCGATGGAGGATCCGAAACCATGATGCCCGCAGGTTCCACATATTTTGTAATAAATGGTGCTGATTATCAAGCCCCTGGCGGCTCTAGCACTATTGCAGTTGGAGATGTTATAGGGTTGATGGTATATGGGACAGAAACCCAAACTAGTAGCCAAGACTCTGATGAAGCCGATTTTAGGTATGTTGTACTTAATGGAATATTTGACTCCGTTAATCTGCCACTAGACCCTGGTTCTTCGCCCGGCTGGAATGAAAGAACAGGTAAGACAATGCAAGCATTGATTAATGACAAAAACGTTTGGCAACCCGGTTACTCAGGAAATAAACAACCTCTTGATGGAATTATAGCGAGTCTAGCCGCCACAAGCACAGGTGATGCTTGGCATGTGGGTGATATCAATGAAGGACAAACCACGAGTTTCTATCAGTCAGGGCACATAGCAGGTGGTACCACTCACGCTGGAGTGGGGCTTCGGTTTCTTGCAACTACTGGGAACACTACCTACACTTTAGGAATAACAAGCGCATCTGTTTTTAGTAGCGGTGGTGGGAATGCTATGCCATACTTAAAAAATGGTGGTAGTAACTCTTTTTGGAGTCCGTATAGCGTAAACCGGAACATAGATTATTATCATGTACATGAAATCGAGGTAATCAACATCGCAACAACATCTTCAACATTTGATACCTCAGATCGATCCCTATGGGGCGGCACAAATTATCCAAAATTAGATATATTTTATGCCCACGGTCACGGTGGAACTTACAACGGCTATGGAACTGGCTATACCAAGACATTTATCAATTGGACACAGGGTTACGGATTTAGCCATGGAAGCCCTCATGGCGATTCCTGGATGTGGACTCATACTGGGCATACGGGGCCTGTATATGGTTATCGAAAAATAAAAGGAAGATGGCTTGGCGATGCGAGGGGACTCGGTGACGATGATGGAACTCCAGTCTATCCTGGATACAATTTTGGATTTTGGGCGCAGGCTCATGTGAGCCCTCCGGCAGATGGAATATATCCAGACGGATCAACTCGCCCTCATTCTGCTAATATTAGTTCCAGTTCTCACGCAAACATAACATACGGTTACGACTTATCAAATAACGGGAACCCCGCACCCGTTACAGACAGCAATGGAGTTATGACGTGGGAGCGAGCAATGATGGGCCCAATTTCAGATGTTATGGAATATGATGTAACAATTGGCAACCAAAACCTGCAGGGGCAAGGTTCTTACAACCTCTTTCGCGGAATAACTTTCGATGAGAATGTAGGGTTCGGACTGAGAAGCACAAGTTGGGACGAGGGTTCAGACGGAGAAACAGCGGGCACCATGTTTAGGGGCGCGGCATTTTTAGTTGTTGGATTCCAAGATGATGCAGGAGTCTGGCATTACAAAGACGAATACCTTTAATAAAAATGATACAAAAAAATAATAGTTTAATACCGCAAATTCAGACCGAACTTGATGACATCCTCGCAAGCTGGGATCAACTCACTATAAAAAAAGAAACAAACGATTCAATAGATTTTTCATCCCAAGATTCACTCGCTAATGCAATAAATGATCGCAAAAGATACAGTAAAATGATCAGTTATGAATTTGGACAAAAACAAAAAGATCTTGCTTTAAAAATTCAAGAAATCATTGAAGAACCTGTTCTAGCTAGGGGTTGCAGTAAATATCCTGCGGGCGGAGGTTTGGTTTGGCATGATAATTTGGAGCGTGTTGGAAAAAGATTGTATCTAAGTTTTGCGGCAGAGTACGAGAAGAGTTTTTTTAGATATCAAGACTGGGAAACCAAAGAAATAGTTACTTTATATGATCAAGGAGTTTGGGAAGCAAGAGAATTCGAGGTAACATTTGAAAAACCTGTTTGGCACTGTGTTGAAAGTGAAACAGAAAGATACAGTTTGGGGTTTCTTGTTGGAGAAAAAGGGTTAAACTTGATGGAAAGGCAGGCTATCGGTTTATTATGATAAAAGGTTGGCACGTTTTGGATGGGGATTGGGCCATCGAGGGATTTGAGGATTTAAAGGTAAGTCCTGCTAAATTTGTTAAAGATGATATGCGCATTGTTAAATTTGCAGACTTTTGCCACAAGCCTCTTCCGGATATGAATTGTCCGAATTTTAACGTAAATAGGTATCAGAATGCAGATCCAAGATTTCCAGGTATTCTTGCCGAAGGTGTACCAAATCCTGAAAATAAAAAATACAGAATGTGCGATGGCAGATATAGATTATTAAAAATGAAAAATAGTGGAATAAAAGAAGCGTTATTTATAATAATAAATAAAAAAACATTTATGAACGCTGCCAAACTACAATTTGAAGAGAATTTAACATGAGTAGAAGATACATGCAGTCAAGTGGTCAAATTGGCCTAAAGGATATAAAGACATTTATAGACCGAGATTATTATCATCCTGGAGCGGTGGCAGTAAACGGATATTATCCGTTATACACTAGCGCTTCTGCTGCAAATGCAAATCAATCCGGAAACGGATCTTCTCATACTCATGTATTCGGGTCAACAACATACTATATGCCCGACGGCCTGACCATGGGCACAAATCAATTTCATGGAGACCTTCCCACGGTTAGCTATTCGAATATCAGCCTGGGAACACTTTTTACTGAAGCTCAAAATGCTAGCCCCTCTGCTGCAGAACTTCCGAATGGTAATTTTACTGCTCCTCATTCGATGAGCGAGTTTCTTGATGCTTACATACAAATGTCTAGCATTGAAATTACAAGTATAGCGGAAGCAGAATGGAATCTAGCCATAACGATGGGGACTGGCGGTTCATCGGTTACTGGAGCAAGCACTTATGGTCATCAGGTTACGGCAAACATTACTGCTACCCCTAGCACGGGCTATGGATTTGTAAATTGGACAGGAGCAACTGTAGCAGATGCAAATTCAGCCTCCACAACTATTTTAATGGATGGAGATAAAAATCTAACAGCAAATTTTTCGGTTCAGATTTTTACATTCATGAGTGACATTGGAGTATCTAGTAACTGCATGGCAAGCTCATCGCTTTCTGGCCATAAAGTATTTTGTTGGCCGATCAGTCAGTTTGGTGTGCCCGGAAGAGAAAATGTATTAACTACTGGATTCTCAGACACCGTGTCGAAAATAAAAGGTTACTTTTATTGGGGTCCTTGGTGGAGAAGTGGATATGGAGAATATCAGTCAGGGGGAGCAGTATCTGCTTCTAACCAGGAGATCACAAACAATGGAGTAGGTCTAGGTTTTAGTGCCGCTGATATAAGAGCTGCAATGGGCGCAGGGACTACCTCGGATGGTCTGGATAATCTTAGTATGGGACCAAGATATCCAAATGCAACAACCGTGTCTGGAAACTCTTTAATAGAATTCGATGTTGGCACAACTTCTGCGAACTCTTCTCATTTCTGTGCAGCACTTCCCACAAATGGGGCTCCTTCGAGCACCAAGCATTGGTATTCAGACACCAGTGATCCAGAAACTACAACGTCTTGCCTTAAATTTGCATTAACCCACCACGATGGAAATTGGGATAATGTTCCAATTGAAAGTGGAACCATTACCGGTCCATGGTTGGCGACTGTTCAGTCGAACGGAAACGTCATTATTAATGGAGTTTCTGCTATTCCAAACATTGCAAATCTAAATTGGAATACAATGTATACCGCCTCAAATTACAATATTAAGGGTTATTTTGTTGTAAACTATACAGAATATAATGGCTCTGTAGGCGGAAATCCTAGTGGTGCCGCTTCAAATACTACAGCTTGGGGAAATACTACAATCCTTGCAAATGGAGTCTCTGTAGGCACTCCAGCTTCAATCAAAGCAGGCAGCGGTCATACCTCGACTATTACATTCAATGGCGCGACTATAACTTCGGGCACGAACGGTAGTTTAACGATGTCAGGTTTTAATATTTCTATGCCTGCAGATGTAGGCTGGTATGGACACTGGTCTACAACCTACGATCCTGGAGACGATACATCCACTACAGATACATATCGTAGCAGTGGAACTAATACGGTTAGATTTTATATTTCAGAACTTCAATATACAACGGGATGAAAAAACATAACGCAATAATAATAAATTCAGAATTGGCGCAAGCAATTCTCGATAATAGACCAGAGAATAAAACCCTTCAACAACAAATTGTGGATCAATATTCAGCAGCAATGAAGAGTGGAGAGTGGAACAAAAAAGATGGAATCATCATTCTGTCAGAAAGATCCATAGAAGAGCCTTTTACAGCTTCATCGATTGAGTCTATTTCAGATCTAAGGCTGTGTGATGGCCATCATAGATTGAGCGCCATAATAAAATCAGAAACGGAGCAAGAATTTGAGGTTATAACCTTGGAAGATTCAGATTGGCAAGCAGTATATGACAATTTTGAAACTTGCCCAATGACTTCATTTAATGCTTCAGTTGTTTATTTTAGATTAAGCGATTTAGAGGAGCTTGATTTAGAAAAATTTATTAAAGAAAATACTTTCTTGCACGACTCGGCGCTATGGGCAAGAGATAAAGAAAGAACTTTTTTTGAAACAGAACAAAAACGCTCGCTGTTGAGAAAAAGATTTATTCTGGCATTTTTACATTTCACTCTTTCCGGGGAAAATCTTCAAAATTCAGATCTGGCAGAAGAGTTCTTGAAAAAACTTATAGGAGAGACTGCTGATGTAGAAGAAGACATATTGTCATTAAGAGAATTATCTTTAGAGGGTGAAAACGATGACTATATTGATCGACTTAATCAAATTCTTACAGGTGGTCAAATATGGATGTCTCTAAAACAGGAATCCTAGTAGAAGACTGCCAAGATCTAGTTAATTTTGTAAGAAAAGATCTAGATGACATCTTAATTAACTGGGGCTCGCAGAAAATAAAATGTGATGCAATTTATCCAAGCGAAGATTTTTGTTCTAAAGAGTCCCTAGAAAGATCAAAGTCAGAAATAAATAATTCTGGAGATGAGTTAAGAAGCTCTGGAATGGTAAATTATCATTTTAATTGGAGGCATTTTAAGCTGGCAGACAAAATAGGAAAATATCTAAAATATAAAAATATTCATGGGTTAAAAATTGGACCAAGGGGATGTTTTAAGTATACCCCTGAAGGCGGCATGTCCTGGCATACAAATAAAGAAGACCCTGGGGTTAGGGTATATTTTTCTTTTGTTCAAAAAGAAGATGGTAGTTTTTTTAGATACCAAGACCCAAATACCAAAGAAATTGTTACATCTTTTGATAAAGGGGGTTGGCAGGCGAGAAAATTCTTCATACATTCTGAGCCAGATAAGTATCTATGGCATTGTGTAAAAAGTTCCAATAATAGATTTAGCTTGGGATTTGGCCCAAAACAAGATATTTGCAATATATCATTGCTATGAAAGAAGACAATATTCTTAATGGAACTCACAGCTTAAAGGGCGACTGGGAGATCCCAGGTTATGAAAATCTAAAAGTTCCTGTTCAAAATTTTATTCCTCCTACGTTTGCAAGATTAAGAGTGATTAAATTTAATGAAATATGCTGCAAAAACTTTCCCGAGCCTAGGGGTAAGAGATATGCTTTGGCGGACCCTAGGTTTCCTGGTATAGTGGCCGAGGGAGTTTCTAATCCAGAGGGGAAAAGATATAGATTGTGTGATGGTCGTCATCGAGTTTTAAAAATGAAGCTTAATAAAATTGAGGAGGCAGTTTTTTTTGTTATAGATGCGGCAGAGTTTAAGATTGCTCTTGACGAAGGCTTAAGAATGGAGCACGGAAAGTCTGCCGTATTGAAAAAGGTTTCGGGGTGATTATTTCCCATAAGCATAAATTTATATATTTCAAGGCCAGAAAAGTAGCAGGAACTTCTACTGAGCTTTTTTTAAATAAATATTGCGGGCCGAATGATGTAATTACTCCCAAAAAAGAATTTGCCGGCAGCGGAGACTTTGAGGGATTTTATAGTCATAGCGAGCCAGAGCAAATAAAAAATAGATTGGGAGACAAAAAGTTTAATTCATACTTCAAATTTATTAATGTCAGAAATCCATGGGATAGAGTAATTTCATGGTATTGGTGGCTTGGCAATTTCACTAATGACAAAAAAGACTTATCAAGCAATAAAAATTTTAAAAAATTTATATTATCAGAAAATATTCTTGCTCCATTGAAGCCAATCTTAGAGTGGAGCAATCTCGATAAAAAAAATATAATGCACGATTACATTAGATTTGAAAATATTGAGGAGGATACAAGGCAAGTGCTTAAGAAATTGTCAATCTGCGCAGATAGCGAGTATCCAGTGGCACATACTGACTACAGGCCAAAATTAATTCTTCCCTCTGGAAAATTATACCTAAAAAAATACAAAGATTATTATGACGAAGAATCAATTGAAATTGTCAGGCTGAGATACGCAGAGGACATCAATTATTTTGGGTATTCGTTTTAATGTGTATTTATTTATATGGAAATGCAAGAAATATTGATAATAAAAGTTGACACTTTAGTATCATGAATTTAATAATCGATTCTTCTTTTTCTGAGCCTCCAAGCAATATTTCTTGCTTTAGAGATGTTACTTTATTCGCAAAAACTTTTGTATTTGAGGATATTATCCTTGAATGCATACCTGGAACCAGAACATTATACTGGAACTGGCTGAAAAGTCACGGAGCATATGATTTTATATCTGATTTGATATGGCTAGGAGAACAAGAAAGCGGATACAGAATAAAAACATCTGCACCCGCTAATATTGTAGTAGATAGAATTAACTATCACAACCTTGATTATATAATATCAAGGCTTCAATCGCTTAAGAAAGGGTTTCCTGAAAATCCTTAGCTTCTTCGAGAATCTCCTTTAGTTGCTCGTCTGTCATTTGCTCTACTTCTGCAGTAGCTTGCGAAACAACTTGTTGCTGAACCAATTGAAGAAGCTGATTAAGGGTTACTACCGACAAGGCCTCTGAGAGTCTTACGTTGTTTAGAAACTTGTTTGCCATAAAGTTGACCGCGTTCGATTGCTCTGGCGTCAATTCTGCGGCCTTTTCTGTGGCTTCTTCTACTGCTTGCTCAGCGACTTTTTCTACTTCTTGATCTGTTGTATTTTCTGTACTCATGTTTTATAATATGTTTAACGATTGATTTTTAAATTGATGGGGCTATTAATAGGATTTTGTAAATCTTTTTGTGGCAGCATCTGAATATTATACTCTCCAAGTAAAAATTTTCTAGTAATTAATTCTTTTTCAAGGTGTTCAATGTAGATTTTTTGGTCTTGTATAACTTGGCTTTGATCCCATAAATACCATCCCATATAAAATATCAGTAAAAATATACTTATTCTTGTCAATGGTTCGTTCATAAAATATTGTACACAAGTATACTGGTTATTCTATAATAAGTTGCTTTTTGGTGTATTATAATTAATGGCACAAATAACTGTAAATGATCTAACTGAAATCGGTAGTGCAGATCCAAATGATTTTCTGCTTATATGGGACTCATCTGCAGGGGCAACCAGAAAAATCAGAGTATCAAATCTTCTGGGTTCTAGCACTGGTTCTTCACTTTCTTCTGGAGTTCCCGTTATAATTAGAGGGCAAATGAGTGATATTGCAAAAATGACTAACATCGTCAGAGGCGTTATGAAGGCTTCCTCCCGACAGAAGGCTGAGACAAAGACTCTTTCTACGCAAAATATGTTTGCAGTAAACAGTGTGGTTACTGGTCAGATCGATGATGGGGTGAGTATAACTAAATCGGCTGGAGAGGAAACGGTTTACATTAATAATGTAGCTATAACTGTAGGAGGTGCATCCAAAGAAGTTACTATAGTTAATAGACGTCATTCTTACCGAAATGATCAAACTACGCCTTATAAAGCCACTGTATCCATCTCTCAAGAGCAAATAGTTTTAGTAACAGGAGCGTATATGAACTACAATATACAAGTATACGCATAATACAACAGTTATATAAAAGTCTTGACTATTAAGCTAATATAGTATATAATATATGCCATGAGAATACTTATGGCATTATTTATAATTTGTACAACATGTTTTGCTCAAGAAGTTGTCGTCGTTGAAAAATCGGGCCATTCTAAAAACAGACTTGATTTGATTTTTATTGGTGATCATTATCTTGAAAATGAAATGACCAATGAAATCGGACATTTTCCCCATGATGTAGACAGAGTATGGAACAATCTAATTTCCAATTATCAAATATACAACAGATACAAAAACTTCTTTAATGTAAGTCGTATAGATTATTCTCTTGAGATTGATTATAAAACTCTTTCTACAAATGAGCAGTCAGATCAATTGTTCCAAATTTGCAGTGAACTCAATGCAAGTTGCGATGTTGTGAATATATTTGTCGCTCAATCTCCCAATAGAATTGAACCTTACAATGCGGGCACGGCCAACACTTTCAAGAAAATCACTTTGCAGGCTCCATGGGCTACAACTTTTTCTCACGAGCTTGGTCACGTTTTGGCGCAAAACGCAGACGAATATAAAACTACTCATAGCGCTTGGTCTTTGGATTTTTTCACAAACATTGCTGCTTCTCGAGAAATTGCTCTGCAAAAATGGGGACATTGGACAGGATACACTGATCCTTGGTCAGGCTATTTTGTGTCCGAGCCGTATATACGAGAAGGCACCGATTATTATCGTCCCACTTCAAGCGACACGATCATGCAAAACAGTAACACAGGTGATTTTGACGCAGTCAGTCGTGAACATTTGATTCTTGGCATATACGACTATGTTCAGCCTATCGATAGTTATTCAATTTCTTCTGATTCAATTTCAGTACAGGTTGTTGACGAACAGGTCATATCAACCGCTTGGTTGGTTGATGGACAGATCGTTTCACAATCAAAACAATTTAATTTAAATGATTATGTTTTATATAATGATTCAATCGTAACTTTGGTTGCTTGGGATAATTGTCTTAACACTGATTATTCAACCGATGATCGCGGTGGTTGGATTCGCAAAGATGATCAAAACAAAACATGGCAATCTGTATCTTGGCAGGTCGCAGACCTGCAGGAAACACAATACAATTTTAATTTAAATAATATTATAAAATTAAGTAATAATAAATTTTTTGATGAATCCATTGACATGGGTCATCATGGAATGGATTCGGGATATAGTAGGTTTGTGAACAACAGTGATTATTCCGAATCAAGCGACTCTTCTGCTCCTGTTCAATCTGAATGGATATGGGGCGATAGCTACATGGGTTGGATTTTTTATCCTGCAGGATCGATCAATAACACATGGATTTACCATTTAAATTTCGGCACATGGATTTATATATCTATGGGAGAGGGGGCTTGGTGTCATTTTCGGGGCTCATGGAAGTGGACCTCACCTGAGGTCTACCCCTACTTCTATAATTACGATACATCAACTTGGGAATACTTTTCTCAAGGTTGATGATTTCTAATTTTTTTTAGGTTTATTTTTTATTCTAGCGATTTCCTCTGGCAAAATTTTAATAACTTTATCCTCCTTATTTTCAAGCATCATCTCCGCTGGAGTTGATCCGTTAAGGCGTTCGTTTTCTGTTTTTAGCCAATTTGTAGATTGATAACAATTAAGGTTTGCGCTAAGCAACTGTAGTATTGATTTATTCGACATCAATATATTATACACTTTAATCTGAAAAATTCACTTTATGTGTATATATTAGCATGGGTCCTATATTAAACACAATAATGGGAGCGGGAATAAAACTTGCTTGCAACTTGATAAATAGTTGGCTGGAACAAAAAAGACAAGACCAGCTTGCGTTGGCTGCAAGAGACGAAAAAATGCTTGACGCATTGATTGCAAGTCAAAAAAGTAATTCCAGCGATCCTTTTGTTAAAATAACGCGAAGAGTATTGTTTATGTCAATTACTTTTACTATGTGCTTCTTGATGATTTATTATGCAATGAATCCAGATATAACTTACAATTTAATAGTTCCAAAAGGAGACGGAGCAAAGCTCGGATTTTTCTCTTGGATTTTTGGAGCAAAAGAATGGGAGATGGTTCATATGACCGGAGGGCTTATGCTTGCCTCTTTCATGGATTTATGTTTCATGGTTGTAGGGTTTTATGCGATACCAAGTAAGAAAAGATAATGAGTAACGAAAACGAAAAGGTAAAATTACCAGAATACGAGGTTAATGAAGAGCTATCTTCATTAAGTCAGCGGATAGATTGGGGACTACGACAAATGAATGTCCCATCCACATGGTCTGTCACGAAAGGAGAAGGGATAACTGTAATGGTTATTGATACTGGCCACCCCCTTCACCCCGATATAGGCGACAATGTTATAGAGGGTAAAAATTTTATTCCCAAAGAACCTATTGAAGACGAAAATGGACATCAAACTCACTGCACGGGAATTATTTGTGCAAAAGATAATCAAGCTGGAATGGTGGGGGTCGCTCCTAAGGCAAAATGTATCTCCGTGAAAGCTCTAGCAAAAAATGGAAGCGGAAGTTACTTTGGCCTCTCCCAAGCTTTACAGTATGCTATAGAAGTAAAGCCTGATCTTATAAGTATGAGTCTGGGCGGCAATAAATATGATGCAGGAATGCGAGAGAAAATAAAACAATTATACAAAATGAATATTCCAGTTATTTGTGCTGCGGGAAATACGGGTTGGGGTGGAGTTAACTGGCCTGCCGCATACCCTGAAACTATCTCAGTTGCTGCGCACGATGAGCAAGGGAATATTGCAACCTTTTCCTCTAGGGGGGAAATGGTTGAGTGGGCTGCTCCAGGAGTTAGAATTTATAGTACATTTTTAAAAGGCATGTATAGGTCATTAAGTGGAACAAGCATGGCCTGTCCGTTTGTTGCGGGCGTGATCGCCTTAATGTTAGCAAAACATAAAAAGCAAGAAAAAGAAACAGGAAAAAATGACTGCAAAACTGTTGATCAAATTAGAGAACATCTTCTTAAGTATACCATGGATAAGGGTAGGCTGGGCAAAGATGAAGCCTGGGGTTACGGAGTTATAGATGTAGAAAAGCTCATCAAGGGAGAGAAGCCAGAGCCTAAGCCAGAGCCTAAGCCAGAGCCTAAGCCAGAGCC
>CETY01056713.1_pt1 | contig 14241 bp, 17 predicted proteins | sample 361551 | NCBI WGS metagenome assembly CETY01 (sample SAMEA2623135, study PRJEB7988) | marine metagenome | biome: marine biome (ENVO:00000447); feature: deep chlorophyll maximum layer (ENVO:xxxxxxxx); material: "saline water (ENVO:00002010), including plankton (ENVO:xxxxxxxx)" | depth 45 m | reverse complement strand
ATAAATTAGTAATGAAAATTAACTACTATGGGGAACGAAAAAGAAGATAAACTTAAAGCCTTAAAATTAACACTCGACAAATTGGATAAAACATACGGAAAAGGAACCGTAATGAAAATGGGTGATAGCCCAGATGAAAATGTTGAGGCCATATCATCAGGATCCATTGGACTTGACTTAGCTCTGGGTGTGGGCGGTTACCCCAAAGGAAGGGTTGTTGAAGTTTATGGGCCCGAATCCTCTGGAAAAACAACGTTAACATTACATGCAATTGCTGAATGTCAAAAAAAGGGAGGGATAGCTGCTTTCATTGATGCAGAACATGCGTTTGACAGGTTTTATGCAGAAAATTTAGGAGTAGATATAGAAAATCTTATTATCTCTCAGCCTGATCACGGTGAACAAGCTTTAGAGATTGCTGATAACTTAATCCGCTCTGGTGCGATTGATATGGTCATTATTGATTCCGTCGCGGCTCTTACGCCAAAAAGTGAAATTGAAGGTGAGATGGGTGACTCTAAAATGGGTTTACATGCAAGACTAATGTCTCAGGCATTAAGAAAACTTACAGGCTCAATAAGCAAAACTAAATGTACAGTTTTTTTTATTAATCAATTAAGAGAAAAAATTGGAATCATGTTTGGAAATCCAGAAACTACAACAGGGGGAAATGCACTTAAGTTTTATGCTTCCATAAGAATTGATATCCGAAGATCAACTCAAATTAAAAGCAGTGATGGAGCAGTAATTGGAAATAAAACTAGGGTGAAAATTGTAAAAAATAAGGTCGCCCCACCATTCAAGTTAACTGAATTTGATATAATGTATGGGGAGGGGATCTCAAAGGTTGGAGAAATAATTGACCTATGTGTTAATGCTGAAATAATAAATAAAAGTGGATCCTGGTTTAGTTATGAAGGAACCAAATTAGGCCAAGGAAGAGATTCTGTAAAAACTTTACTAAAGGATAATCCCGAACTTTGTGAAACACTAGAAAAAAAATTGAAAGAAATTTTTTAAGAGATCTCTAAATCTGAAAGTATAATATCTCTTACTTTATTGCAAAGCACATTGACATCTTTTCTAGTCATATTTTCAGTAATTATCGGGTCATGAATTTTAACTCTTAATCGTCCAGGGCTTCCCTTTGATCCAGCTAAAAGGCCGCCATAACTCCATGGAAACCTTTTCTTATTGTCTAAAAATGTCATAGGAACTATGGGTGTTTTGTGATCTATTGCAATAGAAAATGCTCCATGTTTAAATGGGCCCAAAGCCACATCAATTGAGGGCACTGTGCCTTCGGGAAAAATTACTATACTAATTCCTTCCTTTAATTTTTTTTCCGTTTGTATGAATACGTTTTTTTTACTTTCATTACTGGATCGATCCACTAAAATCATAGTTTTTTTATAAACGTAACCAAAAAAAGGAATTTTTTCCAACTCTTTTTTTCCAATAAAAACTATAGGATGATTTCTAATCGTTGAGCCCATTAACATAACATCTATCATAGAGACGTGATTGGCAACAAAAATATATGCAGATTTAGAAGATAAATTATTTTTACTTTCAACTTTTGGAAACATTCCCATTCCAAATAAAACTAAATCAGACCATAATACAGCCATTTTAGAAAAGTGCTTATATAATTTTGGGTTTAATGCAACAAAGAAGAATGATGGAAATAAAATTAAAATTGTAAGAACTAATACCAATAAATAAAACCAAATATTATAAAACGTCCAAAAAATATATTTCAATGCTTTCACAAGTTTCAAAACTAACTAATTTATTTTAATAAAAGGTTTAACTTTGTTTTATGGGTGAAAAATTAAAGAGAATTCTAACAGGCGTACAAAGCACGGGGGTTCCTCATCTTGGCAATATCTTAGGAGCTATTATTCCTGCTATTGAATTTTCAAAAAAAGAAAATGTTGAAAGCTATTTGTTCATTGCAGATTTTCACTCTTTAACTCAAATTAAAAATTCTGAAGAATTAAAAAAAAATACATTATATACTGCTGCAGCTTGGTTAGCTTGTGGATTAAACCCAAACAAAACAGTATTCTATAAACAAAGTGATATTCCACAGGTATCTGAGCTAGCTTGGTACTTAAGCTGTTTTTTCCCGTTTAAGAGACTATCATTAGCACATAGCTTCAAAGACAAAAAAGACAAACTAGATGATGTCAATGCAGGATTGTTTAACTATCCCATGCTTATGGCAGCTGACATATTAATGTATGATGCTGATGTCGTTCCAGTTGGAAAAGACAACCTACAGCACTTAGAAATTACCAGAAACGTAGCTAACAGATTCCATAATGTTTTTGGAAATACATTTACATTACCTGTCGAGCATTTACAAGATGGGGCAAAATTAATTACTGGAACGGATGGAGGAAAAATGAGTAAAAGTAAGAACAACATAGTTGATATTTTTGCAGACGAAAAAGTTCTGAAAAAGCAAATTATGTCAATAAAAACGGACTCCACAGCAATTGAGGATTCTAAAAATTGGAAACACTGTAACCTCTTTAAAATTTATAAACTACTTGGAAAAAAAGATGAAATTGAATCAATGAAAAGAAATTATGAGCTTGGGGGGTATGGATATGGTCAAGCTAAAAAAGAACTACTTAATCTGATTCTTAAAAAATATGAAATTGAGAGGGGTAAGTTCCATCACTATATTGCAAACCCAGATAAAGTTGAAAAGATATTAAAAGATGGTGCTGTAAAAGCAAGTGAAACTGCTAATAAAGTTTTGAATAGGGTGCGTAAAAAATTAGGTTATTAAAATAAAGAGTTTAATATTTTTTATATATTGAAAAATATTATTTTGACATGAAATTCAACAATCATATTTATTCATTATTAAAAGAATACGACTGCGTTGTAATTCCAAATTTTGGGTCTTTTGTTTGCAGAAATATTTCTGCAAAATTCATAGAGAATCACACGAAGCTTCTTCCTCCAAATAAGGAAATTGTATTTAACAAAAACTTGAAAAAAAATGATGGTATTCTGATAAAAAATATTTCAGAGATAAAAAATATTTCATATTCAGAAGCGGAAGAAAAAGTTAATTCATGGGTCAAGAAAATTAATAAGAAAATTAACAAAGGTAAAAGTATATCATTTGAAAATATTGGTTCATTAAGAAAAACTGACAAGAATTTCATTTTTGAGCCAAACCATAATAGTATATTTCTTAAAAGTTCTTTCGGTTTGTCGGCAGTGGACACTGTACAAATAAATAAAACAAAAATAATTAAGCCTTCTTTTAATAATACAATGCTTAAATACGCTGCAATTTTAATTTTGTTTGTTTCCTTTTCTGCAATTGCTTTAAATTCTTATTTTGATTCTGTAAAAAATTTTAACAAAAACTCTTACTTAGTCGCAAACAAAGAAGTTAGTAAAAAAATTCAAAGAGCAACTTTTAGTATAAGTCCTGCTGTTCCCCTGGTAACTTTGCCTATTAAAAAGAAATATGGAAATTTTCATATTATTGCTGGATCATTTAGGTTCGAAGAGAATTCACTAAAAATGATTAATTTATTAAAGAAAAAAGGTTTTATTGAAGCAAGAAAAGTCGGCGTGAACCCATATGGACTAATTCAAGTTGCTTACAACAGTTATGATTCTGTCGAACGAGCAAGAGCTGTCCTTGAACTACTAAGAGACTCCGAAGATGAGAATGCTTGGCTTCTTATAAAAAATTAGGTTAGCCCAAAATGCCTCCCATAAAAAAAACACCTAAAGACTCTTTAACCATTCTTACAGATACTGTTTTACCTGGAGAAACTAATGCAATAAATAATTTATTTGGCGGAGAGCTCCTTGCAAGAATGGATAGAGCTGCTGCAATTTCAGCTAAAAGACACTCTAAACAGTTTGTTGTTACATCATCTGTTAATAATGTGTCGTTTGGAATGCCTATTCCACTTGGAAGCACAGTAACTATAGAAGCAAAAGTGTCCAGAGCATTTAATTCTTCAATGGAAGTATACATAGATGTTTGGATTGACAATAGTATTGGAGAAAAAATCAAAGCTAATGAAGCAATTTATACATTTGTTGCTGTAGACAAAAATGGACGTCCAACAAAAATTGATAAAATTTTTCCAGAAACTAATATAGAAAAAGAAAGGTATGAAGCAGCGCTTAGAAGAAAACAACTTAGCCTGGTTCTTGCTGGTAAATTGAGTGTTAACGAGGCAACTGAGCTAAAAGCTTTATTTTACTAGCTACATTTTGTAAATCCAGTTTCCTGGGTTTTGTGGAATTCCTTCTTTAAAAATACTAAAACTTAAAATTGTTTGTTTTGTAATTTTGTCTGTTGAAATCTCACCTATTTTCTGTTTTAACTTAACCTTTTCTCCTTTTTTGACAAAAATTGCTTCAAGATTTTTATATGCAGTGAAAAAACTACCGTGCTGAATTAAAACTGTATATAAATTGTTTTTTGATAAAATAACCGAATAAACATTACCCTCAAAAATTGATCTTGCATAAGAGTTTTCTGATGTTCTTATTCTTACTCCATTACTCTGAATTGTAGCTGTTTTAACAATAGGATGAGGTTGCTTCCCAAAGCCAAGAACCACATAACCCTTTTCTACAGGCCAAGGTAATTTCCCTTTATTATTATTAAAATTTTTTGAAATTACTTTTGCCTCAGCAGTTAATTCAAATCCTTTTTCATTTCTTCTTGATTTTGCTAAAGCATCCGCAATAATTTTTTGAATTTTTGCGTCAATTTGTCTGGATAATTTTTGTTTCGAATTTATTTGTTGAGTATAACTGCTTTGATTTTGATTAATACGAGAAACTAATTGATTTAAATTCAAAAGCTCTAAATCCAATTCTTTTCTTGTTAGTTTGTTTTCTTTGATTAGAAACTCCTTTCCTGTTTTTTGTGAATCCAATAAAATAATTGTTTTATTAATTTCTGACTTTGTGTTTTCTAATCTCGATAATATTTTGGATTGATAATTTGCATATTGTTTAAAATATTGGATACGTTTAAATGCCTGGTAAAATGATGATGAGGAAAAAATATATTTTATTTTATTAAAACTTGACTTGGTCTTGTAAGATTTGAGTATCATTTTAGAAAGTTCATCTTTCAGAGTAGTTTCTCTATCTTTTAAGCTTTTAAACTTTATTTCATTTTTTTCAATATTTGAAACAATTAGATTCAGCTGATCATTCATGTTTTCTATTAGCTTCTCTTGTAAACTAGTCTTATATTTTACATCTTCTGCATTGGAGAGAACAAGTTTTTTTTCTTTTTTAGATGTAGAAAGCTTTTTTTGAATTTTTGTAATCTCAGTCAATAACTCTTTTTTTTGTTTCTCTAAATTTGATTTATTTTGAGCAACTCCTTCATAACAAAATGCAAAAACAATTATTAAAATAATGCTTACATTTTTCATCACTGCAAAATAGCTTTATAGTTGTTTGGAATTTTAAAAGGCATGTTGATTTTCTCTACCAGACTGAATGATCTAAATTCAATTTTAAATAGAATTTCTCCGTTCTTAAACAGTCTAATTTGTACTGGAAATTGACTTCCATTTATTATATTAAAAGAGTCATAGCTAAGAGAAATTTTGTTAGCACCATCGTCAAAGACATAACTTAGTACATTGAAATTATAGGGGCTTAGGGTAACTAAAACTTCAGAACTTTTATTTAAAAAATCTATAGAGGTTTTAAAAGAATAGCCAGATTCAGATTCACCCGCATAATCCTTATAGCTGATTGCTGTAACAATCTCACCCAATATCAGTCTTTGTAATGTATTAAAATCAATATCTAAACCTACTTGTTGATTGAAATAACTAAAATCAGATATTAAAAACTTTTTTTCTAATTTATTATAAAACTTAACAGAGTCGTTGTCTATAAGAAAACGAACAGCTCCCAACGCAGCATTAGCCCAGAGTTGTTGGTCTTTTACAATTCTAATATTTAGATTATTAGATTTATCTTTCCCTTTATTATTAACAGTAATTCTTGCCTTGGTCTGTAAATTTTTAAAACTCTTTATAGATTTATTCGCATTTCGCAATACTTTCTTAGCAGAATATTTTTTTACTCCTGCAGTTGACATGTTCTTTTTTACAGAACATGAGCAAATAAAGAGGGCAATAAGTAGTAAAATATAGTTTTTCATTATTATTCTAAATTCCAGTGCTTCCAAAGCCACTTTCTCCTCTAACAGATTTGCCAAGGCTGGTTTTTGGATTCCATGAAATAACTTCATGTTTAGCTACAACCATTTGTGCAATTCTATCACCAGAACAAATTTCAAAATCTTGTGATGAAAAGTTAACTAATACAACTGCAATCTCTCCTCGGTAGTCAGCATCTATAGTGCCAGGAGAGTTCAAAACTGTAATTCCATTTTTTAGAGCCAAGCCACTTCTGGGTCTGATTTGTGCTTCATAACCCTTCTTTAATGAAATAAACAAGCCCGTTTTTATTGCTTTTCTTTCTAAGGGTTTAATAGTAATAGGTTCTATCAAAAATGCCTTAAGATCCATTCCAGCAGACTGTTCTGTTTCATACTTTGGTAAATCATTATTTGATTTGTTAACAATATCTGTGATCATCTTAAAATTGTAAATAAGTTATAAATTCTTTTTTTCTCGAGGGCAAAAATTATAAGGTTCATTGTTAAAATACATAAAACACCTATTTGTAGATTATTTCTGAAACAATAAAAATATAATAAAGATAAGGATACAGAAATAATAAAATAAAATATAATCTTATTCACATTATAAGGAATTGGATAATATCTTTTTCCGATAACGTAAGACAAAATCATCATTGAGAAATATGCTGCCAAAGTAGCAACTGCTGAGCCAAAAAATCCATAGCTAGGGATCATTAAAAAATTAATTAGTAGAGTTAAAAATGCACCAAATAAAGAAATGTAAGCGGCAAATTTAGTTTTGTCAGTTACCTTGTACCACACAGAAAGATTTTGATAAATTCCTAAGCAAAAGTTTGCAATTAAAATAATTGGAACAATATACATTGCCTTCCAATATTCTTCATCTCCGATAAAAATTACTTTAAGTAGGTCTAATGAAACAACGATCAAAACTAAAATTGATGAACCAATAATAACAAATGTTTCTAAAACTAAAGCATATTTTTTCTGTGGATCTTTTTTGTCAGCTTCACTGAAAAAAAAGGGCTCAATAGCAAGCTTATAGGCAGTTGAGAATAACATCATAAAAATAGCTAGTTTATAGCACGCCGAGTACATTCCAATTTGAGTTTTAGCAATAGGCTCAGGCAGTAAAAAATCTAATAAAATTTTATCAAAGGTTTCATTAACTGTAAATGCAAGGCCAGAAACTAAAATGGGAAAAGCATAAACTAGCATTCTCTTTAAAAGATTAATATTTGCCCGGTACTTTATGTTTAAGTAAAATGGAATTAGTAAAAGTAGTGATGTTATGCTTGCCAAAAGATTTGCAATAAATATGTAAGCAACCTCATAATTATCTATATAAATCTTTTTAAAAATCGAGCTGTTTATTGCCAAGTCCTTTAAAAAAATCAAGAGAAAAACATTTAGAAAAAAGTAAACACATATATTGATTATTTTGACTAAGGAGTATTTTATTGCTCTTTGTTTTAATCTCAAATATGCTAAAGGAATTACAGTCAAAACATCAACTACTAGAATCCATACCACAATATTTAAATATTTTACATCAATTTCTAAAAACTCGGAAATATTTAATTTAAATATGCTAAAAAAACACATAAAAATAATTGAAGTAAACACAATTGAAATAGCTGATGTACTTATCACATCATCCTTTTTCTTTTCAGAATTATAAAACCTAAAGAAAGAGGTTTCCATTCCGTATGAGAGTACAACATTAAATAAAATTATGTAAGAGAAAATTAAAGACAGTGTGCCGAATTCAGCAACTTCACTAATAACACTTTTATCAGTATGAATTCGTACAAGAATAACACTTATTAATCTAGGAAACACTGTTGCAAGTCCATAAATAAATGTCTGCTTAAATAATTCAATGAATTTTTGCAAGCTTGATGAATTTAGATTTAAAAATAAACTAATAAAGCTTGGAAAACAAGGGGGTCAATAATCAACTAGCTATTTAAGGCTTCAGCACCTCCAACAATTTCTAATATTTCATTGGTTATAGCTGCTTGTCTTGCTTTGTTGTATGTGAGTTTTAACTGATCTCTAAGTTCAGTGGCATTATCTGTAGCTTTATGCATAGCGGTCATTCTAGCTCCATGCTCAGAAGCATAAGAGTCCCTAACAGATTTGAATAGCTGTGTTTTAAGAGATTTGGGAATTAGTTCTGAAATAATTTCAACTTTAGATGGTTCAAAGATATAATCAGCAGACTCTTGATGATTGTTTTTAGATATAGTGTTTTCAATAGGGAGATATTGTTCCTGCATTACAATTTGTGTGGCAGCATTTTTAAACTTATTATAAACAATCTGTATGCTGTCAAACTCTTTATCGACAAACTTTTTCATTAATACTTCAGCAATTAAGGAAGTATTTTCAAAGGAGAGATCGTCAAATATATCATTACTTGATTCTAGGACATTGTAATTTTTTGATAAAATATCCGCGCCTTTTTTCCCTATGCAAAAAAAACTAATATTTCCTTCTGAATTATCGGCTAAATCAAGGCATTTTTTAATTACATTGGAATTAAATGCTCCACACAGCCCTCTATTAGAAGTGATGCAAACCACTAATAAGTTCTCTACTTTTCTGGGTTTTAAATAAATATTTTCAAAATCAATAGAAGAAGATAAATCAACCAACATTTGAGTAAGCTTATTAGAATAAGGCCTCATTGCTGTTATTGCATCTTGAGCTTTTTTTAATTTAGCTGCGGAAACCATTTTCATAGCGCTAGTAATCTGCATCGTAGAAGATACTGAACCTATTCTATTTCTTATTTCTTTTAAATTTGGCATTTACTAAAATTTTCCTGCTAATTCAGCACAAACTTTCTCTAAAGTTTTAACTACCTCGTCCGTAAGCTTTCCTTGTTTAATAGTTGACAAAACTTTTGAGTGTTTATCATTTAGAACTCGTATATATTCTGATTCAAAATCCTTAATTCTTTCTACGGGAATATCTCTCAACAAATTTTTTGACCCTACATATATAATTGCAACTTGATCTTCAACTTTGAAAGGGTCATTTTGAGCTTGCTTTAATATTTCAACGTTTCTTTTACCCTTTTCTATTACATTTAATGTTGCTGCATCTAAGTCAGATCCAAACTTTGCAAATGCTTCTAATTCTCTAAACTGAGCCTGATCTAATTTTAAAGTTCCTGAAACTTTCTTCATAGATTTTATCTGAGCTGATCCTCCAACCCTAGATACCGAAATTCCAACATTAATTGCCGGTCGTACTCCAGAATTAAATAAATCTGATTCTAAAAATATTTGTCCGTCAGTAATCGATATTACATTGGTTGGTATGTATGCAGAGACATCTCCAGCTTGAGTTTCAATAATTGGAAGTGCAGTCAGGGACCCACCTCCTTTAACAATTGATCTTAACGATGCTGGAAGATCATTCATTTCTTTAGCAATTTCATCATCATTAATTACTTTAGCTGCTCTTTCTAGCAGTCTTGAGTGAAGATAAAAAACATCTCCAGGGTAAGCTTCTCTTCCTGGAGGTCTTCTAAGCAACAAAGATATTTCTCTATATGCAACCGCCTGCTTTGACAGGTCGTCATAAATTATTAAAGCGGGTCTGCCTGTATCTCTAAAGTATTCTCCAATAGATGCTCCTGTAAAAGGTGCATATACTTGCATTGCAGCAGGATCGGATGCATTAGCAGCAACAATTGTAGTATACGTTAAGGCACCTTTGTCTTCTAAAATTTTTGCTATTCCTGCAACAGTAGAAGCTTTCTGGCCTACAGCTACATAAATACAATAAACAGGTTCTCCAGCATCAAAAAATTCTTTCTGATTTAAAATTGTATCAATACAAACAGTAGTTTTTCCTGTCTGGCGATCACCAATTACAAGCTCTCTTTGACCTCTACCAATTGGGATCATCGCATCAACTGATTTAATACCAGTTTGTAAAGGCTCATTAACTGGTTGTCTAAAAATTACTCCTGGTGCTTTTCTCTCCAAAGGCATTTCAAATAATTCCCCTTTCAACTCCCCTTTACCATCTATAGGGTTTCCAAGAGTGTCAACTACTCTTCCTACAATACCTTCTCCTACATTAACTGAAGCAATTGTAGATGTTCTTTTCACAGTATCCCCTTCTTTTATGTCAGTAGATGATCCAAGTAGTACGATACCAACATTATCCTCTTCAAGATTCAATACTATTCCTTGTGTACCGTTGGAAAACTCAACAAGCTCACCATACTGAGCATTTGTGAGTCCATATGCTCTTGCGATACCATCTCCAACAGTTAAGACACTGCCTATTTCATTTAAAGAAGAGGAGGAATCAAAATCTTTAAGTTGTTTTTTTAATATAGCTGAAACCTCAGCTGGATTCACTTCTGACATAATTTTTTAATTTGTAAGTTCTGTTTTTAAGTTTTTTAAGTTCTGTTTGATACTAGCATTATATTCCTTGCCATCATATCGAATTATAAATCCCCCAATAATAGTTGAATCTACAAGATTTGTCAGGGTAATTGATTTAGCTGCAGGAATTTTAATCTGAGACAAAATCTGATTCTCAAGATTTTTGTCAATTGGAGAAGCAGTTATAACAACTGCTTCCTTAATGTTGTTGTGTTTGTTGTACAACTGTATAAAACTGCTTGCGATATCACTTATAATTGCAACCCTCTTATTATGAATCAAAAGATCTAAAAGTTTTTCAGTAATTGAATTATTTTTCTCTATTAAAGATAAAATTGCATTTTTCTTGTCAATATTATTTATAATAGAATTTGACAATAAATTTTTGAAATCAAATGAGCCACGATTCAACTTATTAATTCTAATCATATCGTTATAAACCTCTTCAACAAGTTTTTCCTCATCAGCAATTTCATAAATTGCTCTTGCATATCTAATAGCTGCTCTTGATTGCATTAATTAAGTTTTGTGTTTTCAAGAATTTCTTGAATATTTTCTAGTTGTGTTTCTTTGTTATCAAGCTCTTTGGTTAAAAGTTTTTCAGCAATATTTAAAGACAGGTCAACTACGGTATTATTCAACTCTTTCATTGCGGCAGATTTTTCATTTTCGATAGCCGTTTTTGCAGATTCTATGAGTTTATTTGCCTTGTCCATTGCTTCACTTTCAGCATCAGCAATAATTCTAGACCTGATTTCTCTGGCTTCCTTTAGCAATGACTCTCTCTGAAGCTTTGCTTCGCTCAGAATTTTTTCATTGTCTGCCTTTAGACTTGCCATTTCTTCCTTAGCCATTTCAGCTGCAGATAGTGCATCTTTGATTGATTTCTCTCTTTCATTTACTGCACCTAAAATTGGCTTCCAAGCAAATTTTGCAAGAATGAAATATAATATCGCAAATGAAACTGTGGTCCAAAAAATAAGACCAATATCTGGGGTAACTAAATCCATACTAATAAATTTAAGTAATTACTATATCTACTTAATCAGTGATACAACCACTGCAAATAAAGCAACTGCTTCAACGAAAGCAATCAATACAATTGCAGAGCCTTGCAGCTTCCCTTGCATTTCTGGCTGTCTTGCCATGGCCTCCATAGCTGAACCGCCAATTTGACCAATACCAATTCCGGCTCCAATTGCAGCTAAGCCAGCTCCGATAGCAGCAAAAGCTCCATAATCAACTAATGTTTCTTGTAAAAAAATAATTAAACTCATGTTTATAAAATTTAAAATTAATGTTCATGTTCTTCTATTGCACTGCCAATATATAAAGCAGACAGCATTGTAAATATGTATGCCTGAATGGCAACAACTAGGACCTCAATAAGACTGATAAAAACCGAAAAGAAAAGTGAAGCCGGGGCCAACCACAAGCTTTTAAATATAAAAATCAGAGATATTAGGCTTAGTATTATGATATGTCCCGCTGAGATATTTGCAAATAATCTTATCATCAGCGAGATAGGCTTTATAAAAATCCCCAAAAACTCAATTGGAGCTAAAAATAATTTCATAGGTACAGGAATGCCAGGCATCCAAAAAATATGCTTCCAATAATCTTTATTTGCAACGGATGTCGTAATAATAAAGGTAATTGCAGCCAGCACAAAGGTGAAAGCAATATTGCCACTTAAGTTCGCACTAAAAGGAAAAAAAGGAATAAGGCCCATCACATTATTTATCCAAATGAAGAAAAATAATGTTAAAAGAAATGGCATGTATTTATGATAGTTTTTTTCTCCTATCATAGGCTGTGCCACTTCGTCCTTGATAAACATTATCAGTGGTTCAGTAAATTTGCCTAGCCCAGTTGGCTCCCCTTTTCTTGAGCTAGAATAGGTTTTAGCAGTTGCAACAAAAATTAAAACTAAAAGAATCATAGAAATGAACATAGAAAAAACCATCTTGGTTATTGAGAAATCAATGGGCTTTTTATTAATTATATTCCCGTTTGCATCATAGCTAATAAATTTTTCTGATCCATTATTGTTCGCGTAAAATATTTCTTCATGATACTTAACGAAGTCTTGACCTTTTCTGTTAACAATGACACTCCCCGAGTCATCGTGTTTAAAAGCAGATGACAGAAAAGTAACTATGCCGTTGTCGGCCCACAAAACTACAGGTAGAGGAAAGGAGATACTATGCCCATTAATATCCATTATGTGAAATTCGTGTGAATCTTTGATATGATGCATAATCATTTCATTCACGTCGAAATCTTTTTTTTCATCGAATTTTTCAGCGGAGAAAGTAATGCTACTTCCAAAAAAGAGAAAGGGAAAAAATAATAAAAATTTAGTTGAAAAACTTGAGAGCATTATTGCTGAAATTTCTTGCAATTGTTATGGTTGCAAATGTACACACATAAAAGGAAATTTCAAACAAAAAAAAACAAGAAGTTTTTAAATATTATTAAAGGTTTTTTTTAAACTAAAGATTTCATATAGCAGGCATAAAAAATAAACTGGAAAAAAATTATATACAATTATTTCAATATCATAAAAGGATTGATTGTTATAATAAATGAAGAAAATTATCACAGCAAGCATTTTAATGAATGTGAGTAGTATGAAAATAATGAGTGGGTTAACTCGCTTTTGTAGTACATTCAGCCTTGAAATTATCAAAAAAAACAAGACTGTTAGAAAATTAAATATATATATAGAATTAATAGGTATTTTACCATAAATTAAATAATCTAACTCTAAGTTTGAATGAAGATTATATAATAAAATTATAGCCAAGAAAAAGATGGTGAAATCTATACTTTCTTTTAGAATATTACTAATCATTTTTTGTGACTTGACTTATTATGTAGTAAATAGAGATCGAGACTGAAAGTAGGGAAAAAATAATAGTGAACAATTTATTTGAATTGTTGAAATAATCATCAAGTCTGAATCCAAGAAAAATTCCGCCTCCAATTACAACTAGCATTTGAAATGCTAACTGGCTAAAAATTATAAAATTATGCTGTTTTTTCTTTTTCAGGGCTGTCAATTTCTTCCTTTATACTTAGCTCTTTAACCCCATTTTCCATGGAACAAGTGGCATTGAATGTTGCTCCAGGCTCAACTGAAAGTTTGGAAATTATTACCTCTCCTTCAATATAAGCTGATGACCTGAGCACAAGCGTTCCATTTAGTTTTAATTTTCCTGTGAAGCCTCCTTCGAAATCTGCGTTTTCAGCATCTATACTTCCATCGATCATTCCTGTTTTTCCTACAACAACTTTTCCAGACGTTTTCAAGCTCCCATTAATTGTACCCTCAACCCTAAAATCACCTTCACTGATTATATCGCCATTTAAAATTGTGCCTTGTGTTATCATATTTTGTTGATTGTTGCTCATAAAGACTTTTTTAATTTATATTCATCTAAATTTTTATGTATTTGAATGGTTTTATAATTTGTAGAAGAACTAATAAATGATGGCTCGATTATTTCATCAAAAAGTTCTACAATATTTTCAGATAGCCCCAGTCCTCCTTCATAGCTTGTAATCCCATGAATTACGACAAATGTAGTAATATTATTGTAATAATCTTTGGATGCCTTTAAATCT
>CETY01027120.1_pt1 | contig 14251 bp, 12 predicted proteins | sample 361551 | NCBI WGS metagenome assembly CETY01 (sample SAMEA2623135, study PRJEB7988) | marine metagenome | biome: marine biome (ENVO:00000447); feature: deep chlorophyll maximum layer (ENVO:xxxxxxxx); material: "saline water (ENVO:00002010), including plankton (ENVO:xxxxxxxx)" | depth 45 m | reverse complement strand
AGACCTCCTCCTCTGATATACTATCATTATAAAGAGTTAGATTATTTAGAATTGTGTCTGAAAACAAGAAAACATCTTGAGATACTAAACCAAGATTATCTCTTAAAGATAAAATATTGTAATCTTCAATTTTTTTATTATCAACTAGAATACTTCCCTTCTGAAAATCATAAAATCTATTTATTAAATTAATTATTGATGTTTTACCTGATCCTGTACTTCCAACGAAACCCACAGACTCTCCTTTTTTAATTTTAAAAGAAATATTCTTTAAAACATAGTCATCATCATTGTATGCAAACCAAATATTTTTGAACTCAACTTCTCCCTCAATATCTATATCTTTTATTTTTTCATTCGACTTTATATTTTCATTTCTGTCTAATAAATCAAATATTCTTTTTGAACTTACAACACCCATTTGCAAGGTGTTGAATCGGTCTGCAATAGCTCTTATTGGTCTAAAAAATAATTGAAGATACATAATAAATGCTATCAAGACACCTAAAGTAACTTCACCCGCAAAAAGTTGATTTGAACCAAACCATATAAGTAAACCAAGACCTATAGAGGTGAATAATTCCATAACAGGAAAGTAAATAGAATAATACAGAACAGCCTTTAAATTTGATTTTAGGTGAGTGCTATTAACCTCCTTAAACTTTTTGTATTCTTTTTCTTCATTCCCAAATATTTGAACAATGTTCATCCCTACAATATGCTCTTGAACAAATGAGTTGAGATTTGCTACTGCATTTCTTACATCATTAAAAGATACTTTAACTTTTTCCTTAAAAATATAAGTTGTGAGAAAAAGGAAAGGCAATGCTGCAAGACTTATCAATGTTAATTTCCAATTAATATAAAACATGAGAAATACTATTCCTACAAGTTGTAATATGTCTCCAATTATTGCGGCAATCCCTTGACCAAAAATATCTGCAATTGTTTCAATGTCTGATACATTTCTAGTTACAATTCTTCCTATTGGAGTTTTGTCAAAAAAACGAAGTCTAAATTTTTGAATATGAGAAAATAATTTTATCCTAATATCCTTTATTATATTTTGACCTAACCAACCAGATAGATACGTATGAAAATACATAACAATAGCGTTAAGTATTAATAGAAAAAAAAGTAAAATGATCATCTTTTTTAATCCTATTAAATCATTTGCTGTTACATAGTCATCTATAATTATCTGAGTAATATATGGCCTAATAGGTTGTAAGACAGATAAACTTAAAGTTAATATTATAAGAAAATAAAAAACCTTCATATAAGGCCTACAGAAAACCAACAGACGTCTTAATATTTTTAAGTCAAATAAATTACCACTTATATTAGATTCGCTCATAAGTATATGTCTTCTTTATATAACACTTTGTTAAGATATAATCCACGTGCAGGAACAGAAGGTCCTGCGAGTTTTCTCTCTTTTTTAATAATTATATTATCTAATAACTCTAATTCAATTTTATTCTCGTTGACTTCAAAAAGTGTTCCCATTATAGCTCTTACCATACCTCTCAAAAACCTATTTGAAGTTACTTTAAAAAAATAAGAATTATTTTCTTTTTCTATAGCAGCAAAAGATATATTACAATTATAATTATTCACATCTGTTTTTACTTTTGAAAATGTTTGAAAGTCTTTATGGTTTTTAATTATATCACAAGCTTTATTTAATAATTCTATATCAATATCTTTCGAATAATAATACGAGTAATCATTTAAAAAAGGGGATTTTTTAGTATGAATTTTATATATGTATTCTCGTGAAATTGCATCAAACCTTGCACTTACATTTTCTTTAACAATGTTAATAGAGTTTATAGAAATATCTTTAGGCAATAAAGAATTTATCCTGTAAAGAAAATTATCAATTATTTTACCATTGAAATCAAAATGGGCAATTTGAGAAATAGCATGAACTCCAGCATCTGTTCTGCCACTTCCCAAAGATTTGATTTCTTTCTTTAAAATAGTAGATAAGGATTTATCAACTATCTGTTGAATCGTTATTGCGTTTTCTTGAGTTTGCCAGCCATGATAATTTTTTCCAAAATATGATATATCAATAAAATATCTCACTTTTTAAATCATTTTATTTTTCTTTGTACAAAATACAGTCATGATTCAGAGAATCCAAACAATATTCCTTTTCTTATTTATTGTAACAATATCATCAACCTTTTTTTTTCCTGTTTGGCAAAAAATAGAGATGAAAGATTCTGAAACTGTAGACATAATAGTAACAGGATATATATCTAGTGCTTTATTAGAAAGTGGAAATAACGGAACAGTTTATGACTATTTTTATATTAGTGGAATTTTAATACTATGCTGTATTTTAGCTGTATTCTCAATATTTAGCTATAATAACCGTTTAAATCAGATTAAAATTGGAACAATAATTTCTATGTTGACAACTCTTGTCGTTTTCTTTTTCTTGTATCAAGTATTCTACAATGAGCTCTATGAAAATATCAATGATAAAATCAGTTTTCTTATTTCATTTTATTTAATATTTTTGGCGATATTTTTCAATTTTCTATCTAATAGGTTTATTAGAAAAGATGAGTTGTTAGTAAGAGAATCGGAAAGGATAAGATAAAATTAAATAAACGTGAAAGAAAAAGGTAACATATCAATTAATACTGAGAATATATTTCCAATAATTAAGAAATTTTTATACTCGGACCAGGACATATTTTTAAGGGAGCTAGTATCCAACGCAGTAGATGCAACTCAAAAAATTAAAAGCCTATCTCAGATGGGTGAAATCAAAGAAGAAATAGGTGATTTAAAAATTGAAGTAATTCTTGATAAAAAGAAAAAAACTATTACAATTTCTGATAAAGGAATTGGGATGTCTGCAGAAGAAATTAAAAAATATATAAATCAAATTGCTTTCTCAGGGGCAACAGAATTTGTAGAAAAGTATAAAGAAAAAGGAGACTCTCAACAGATTATCGGTCATTTTGGATTAGGGTTTTACTCAGCCTTCATGGTATCATCATATGTTGAAATTAAATCAAAGTCATACGTTAAAAACAAAAAGGCTGCATACTGGAAATGTGATGGGAATACAGAGTTTGAAATAAAAGACTCTAATAAAAAAGAAAGGGGTACAGAAGTTATTTTACATATTAATGATGATTCAAAAGAATTTTTAGAAGAATCTAAAATAAATGAGATATTAGGAAGGTATTGCAAATTCTTACCTGTAGAAATTAAATTTGGTCAAAAAGATGAGTCTAAAGAAGATGGTAAAGACAAAGAGGGCAAGCCAAAATATAAAACAGTTAAAGTTGATAATATAGTAAATAACCCAAGTCCTATATGGAACAAAAGTCCAAAGGACCTTAATGATGAAGATTATAAAACATTTTACAAAGAATTATATCCTTTCTCTGAAGAACCATTATTCTGGATTCATCTTAATGTCGACTACCCTTTTAACTTAACTGGAATATTATATTTTCCTAAAATTAAAAATGATTTTGAAGTTCAAAAAAATAAAATACAATTATACTCAAGACAAGTTTTCATCACTGATGAAGTAAAGGATGTTGTACCAGAGTTTCTGATGCTTCTTCATGGTATTATTGATTCGCCCGATATCCCCTTAAATGTCTCAAGGAGTTATCTTCAGTCAGACGGTAATGTAAAAAAAATAAACACTTACATAACAAAAAAAGTTGCTGATAAACTTAATGAGTTATTTAAAGATGACAGAAAAGAGTTTGATAATAAATGGAGAGATATTAACCTATTTGTTAAGTATGGAATGATATCCGAAGAAAAGTTTTATGAAAAAGTTGAATCACTAGCTCTATTTGAAAGTGTTGATGGGAAGATGAGAACTGCTGAGGAGTATAAGAAACATATTAGCAAAACACAAAAAGATAAGGATAAGAATCATGTTATATTATATACATCTGATATAGACAAACAAGATTCATTCATTCAAGACGCTAAAAATAGAAATTATGATGTCGTAATATTTAACAATGTTATTGATAGCCATTATATAAATCATTTAGAACAAAAATTAGATAAAGTTCAAATTAAAAGAGTTGACTCAGATATACTTGATAAACTGATAGATAAAGGTGATAAAAAAGAAACTGTAATCTCAGATAAAGACAAGGACAAACTCAAGGGTGTTTTTGAAAAGATTATAAATAATAAATCTACAGTTGTAAGCATAGAAGCATTAGGGCCAAAAGATAATCCTGTAACAATAACATTACCAGAATTTTTTAGGAGAATGCAGGATATGGCTAAGACAGGTGGTGGTGGAAACCCTATGATGATGGGTGGTCCAGGTGAAATGATTGCTGTTAGTATAAACGGGAATCATAAAACAATTGATAAAATATTAAAAGCAAAAACTTCTAAGACAAAAGAAAAAATGGCATCTCAGCTTTATGATTTAGCCCTTTTATCTCAAAATATGTTAACTGGCTCTGAATTAACAAGCTTCGTTAAAAGAAGCCTAGATATTTTATCTAAATAATTTTTTAGCTGAAGATTCGTTTAAAAGATATGAGAAAGGTTTTTTTTATTTTTATATCACTATTTATATCATCTCATCAAGAAATATTATCTCAAGACCTATTCAGATTAAACGTGGATACAATCTCTACTAGTGATCTTTTATTTCAAGTAGAAGAAGACACATTAATGATAGAAAGTAGAAAGAAAAAAAAGAAGAATATTTATTTTGGTATTAAAACTAAAAAAGGATTTATAAGATCCTCAAGCGGAAGAAATTTAATATATGAAAATTTCCATTACATAAAAGAGCCTAAAATAAAAAATGAATATGCTCAAGAAATTTATTTTTATGACAAAAAGAAAAAGAAAATAATAAAATCAAAAAAAATTGTTGAAGATGCTGTTATGATGCATGGGCCCTACAAAAAAAGATTAGGTGAGCAAATTATTGAGGAAGGGAACTTTTATTATGGACTCAAACAAAACAGATGGGTGCGCCTAAATAGATCTGACATCTTACAAGACAAAGAAGTATTTTCACTAGGATGGTATTACGAGTCAATTAGATCATTTTGGGATAGAGATAAAAAAAATTTAAGAGATATAATTCCTATAAAATTTGGTGAAAAAAATGGCGTTTATTATGCTTTTTATAAAAACGGAAATGTTGCAGCTAGAGGTGAATATAAATTTGATAACCCAGTAGGTACCTGGACAGAGTATTATAATTCAGGAAAGAAAAAAAGAGAAATTAAATACGAAGAATCTACTTTAAATTTTAGTGAATCATTTATAAGTAAGGAATGGAATATAAATGGTAAATTGATTTATGATAGGAATTTATTCTTAAAAAAATAAACTTCTTAAATCTCTAATCATCTTGAACAACATAATAAACAAAGAAGTTAAAATCATTAAACTTGGTCATATTGACTATAAAAAGGCCTGGGATAAACAGGAAGAAATTTTTAAAAAAATTATTAACATCAAAATTGATAATCGAAAAAATAAAAAATTTGAACAAACAGAAAACTATATTTTAACGTGTTCACACCCTCACGTTTATACTCTTGGAAGAAGCGGAGATGAGGATAATCTTTTAATAGATAAAAATTTTATTAAAAAAGAAAATCTAAGTTTTTATAAAATTAATAGAGGGGGAGATATAACATATCATGGGCCAGGACAAATAGTTATATATCCCATATTAGATTTAGAAAACTTTTTTACTGACATACATAAATACTTAAGACTATTAGAAGAGTCTGTTATTTTAACATTAAAAGAATTAAAAATTAAAGCGGGGAGAGTAGATGGACTAACAGGAGTTTGGGTAAACCAAAAGAGTGGCTCCCCAAAAAAAATATGCGCAATGGGGGTAAAAACTAGTAGGTGGGTAACTATGCATGGTCTTGCTCTAAATGTTGATACTGACTTAAAATATTTTAAAAATATTATTCCATGCGGCATCCAAGGTAAAGATGTTACTTCAATAGATAAAGAGATAAATTATAAAATCTCTTTAGAAGACGTAGAAAAAATTTTAATTAAAAACCTTTCTAGCACCTTCGAGTTTAAAAATATTATAAAATGAAATTTAAAAAAAGAAATAAGAAAGGCAATAAGCTAAATAGAAATAACTTATCTGGTATTGTTGATCATGTTAATAGAAAATATGCTTTCGTGACTACTGAAGAATTTTCTGAGGATATAAAGGTAAGGAGCAGATTCATGAGAGGTGCTATCCATGGAGACAAAGTAGAGTTAAAAATATCTAATAATCTATCTAGAAAGAATATAGAAGGTGAGGTAATAAAAATATTAGAAAGAAAATCTAATGAGTTTATTGGATCGGTTGAAGACAGTAAGGGGTTTGCTTTCTTTATCCCTAAAAACAAAAAAATTTTTGTAGATTTTTTTGTAAGGAAAAAGAAGAATGAAAACTTTTCAAAAAACAAAAAATATATAGCTAAAGTAATTAATTGGGGAAATTCAAATAAAAAACCTGAAGCCCAAATAATCAAATGTATCGGTGAAAGCGGAAAGAATGAAACAGAAATAAATTCTATAATATATGATTTTAATTTACCCTCAAAATTCCCAAATGATGTAATGATAGAAACAGAAAAGCTGAGTGAAAAAATATCTGAAAAAGAAATTAATAATAGAAAAGATCTAAGACACCTTGACTCATTTACAATAGATCCTGATGACGCAAAAGATTTTGATGACGCACTCTCAATTGAAAAAGTAGAAGGCTTTTATAATATTGGAATTCATATAGCTGATGTTTCTCATTTTTTAAATAATAGAACTCAAATAAATAATGAGGCAGAAAAGCGAGCTACATCAATCTACCTGGTAGACAGAACTATTCCTATGTTACCAGAAAAACTATCAAATAATTTATGTTCTCTAAAACCAAATGTTGATAGATTAACTTTCTCTGTATTAATTAAAATGGATGAAAAATTTAAAATTTCAAGCTCATGGGTTGGGAGAACTATCATCCACTCTAAAAAAAGATTTACTTACGAGGATGCTCAAGAATCAATCGATAATAGTAATGGCCTTTTTCATGAAAAACTTAATATGTTAAATGAAGTTGCTAAACACATCAGAAAAAAGAGATTTGATTCAGGATCTTTTAATTTTAGGAGTAACGAGGTTAAATTCAAACTTGACAAAGAAAAAAAACCTATTGGAGTCTATAAAAAAGTCAGAAAAGACACCCATAAATTAGTAGAAGAATATATGCTCTTAGCAAATAAAATCGTAGCTGAATTTATTATAAATCATGAAAAAAAACACAATAAAACTTTCCCTTTTGTATATAGAATTCATGAAGACCCAGAACAGCAAAAAATCAGTGAACTAAAAAATTACATTGAACAATATGGTTACTCAATAAATTCAAATGAAAAAAATTTAGCAGTATCATTAAACGATCTAATGAAAAAAATTAAAGGAAAACCTGAAGAGTCTTCTATTGAAAAGTTTGCTATAAGATCTATGTCAAAAGCAAAATATTCTACAAATAAAGAAAAACACTTCGGATTATCTTTTAGACATTATACACATTTCACCTCACCAATTAGAAGATTCCCAGATGTGATGGTTCATCGGCTTATAAGCGATTACACCAACGGAAGCAACCCAAAAGATAAAAGATATTATGATATTATGTGTAAACACAGCACAAAAATGGAAATCAATGCGACAAAAGCCGAAAGGGAATCTATTAAGTTCAAACAAGCAGAGTATATGACAAATTTTATTGGAAAAGAATTTGAGGCAGTTATATCTGGAATAACAGAATGGGGAATGTATGGTGAAATAGTAGAAAATCATTGTGAGGGATTAATAAGATTGTCAAGTATGAAAGATGATAGATATGAATTTGATGACCAAAAAATTAGAGTTGTTGGGCGAAATAATAAAAAAATATTTAGGTTAGGTCAAGTTATTAGAGTTAAAGTAACTGATACTGATATTGAAAGAAGAACCATAGATCTAGTTTTAGTATGACGGATAAGAAAAAATATATAGATAAAATAAACTCTGAAATTCAAAAAATTAATATTTCAGGTGAACCAAAAGAATTATATAAACCAATTCAATATATTCTTAACTTAAAAAGTAAAAGAGTAAGGCCAATACTTTCTTTATTAGGATTTGAACTTTTTGACAATAAAATAGAGAAAGTACTTAAACCGTCAATAGCCATTGAGTTTTTTCATAATTTTACTTTAATCCATGATGATATTATGGATAATGCTAAGCTTAGGAGAGGAAAAAAAACAGTACACGAAAAATGGAATAAAAACATTGGTGTTTTATCAGGAGATTTACTGATGATATTTGCATTTAAAATGCTGGAAGATATAGATAGCGTCAACCTTAAAAATATTCTTAAAAGGTTCAACGATATAGCAATTAAAGTCTGCGAGGGTCAACAATATGATATGAATTTCGAGAAAGAAAAAAATATTTCTGAGCTTGATTATTTAAACATGATAAAATTAAAAACAGCTGTTTTGATTGGATTTAGCTTAGAACTAGGTGGTTTAATTGCAAATCAAAAAAAAGAGATTACTACCAAACTTTATAAAGCTGGAGAATTAATGGGGATAGCCTTTCAACTTATGGATGATCATTTAGATATTTTTGGTACTGAGAAGTTTGGAAAAAAAATTGGAGGAGATATTGTGTCGAATAAGAATACTTACCTTATGATTAAGTTATTAGAAGAAGCCAATCAAGATGATTTACTTATTATTGAAAAATGGAGAAATATTAAAAATCGATCAGAAGAAAAAATAAATGTTTTAACGGAATTATTAAAAAAATATGAAATTGATTCAAAATCCGAAAAATTAACTAAAGAGTATTTTTCTAAGGGGATGGAAATTTTAAAGAATATACCATCTAATAAAAACCAGATGAATTATTTAAAAACCTTTTTTGAAAACCTTTTGGTAAGGAAATATTAATTATTCTAAACTACAGATACAAAAGATCTATTGTTTCTTCCTTTTTTAAATTCAACAACTCCATCAGATAATGCAAATAAAGTGTGGTCTTTTCCCATACCAACATTATTGCCTGCATGATGCTTAGTTCCTCTCTGTCTCACAATTATATTACCAGCAATTATTTTTTGTCCTCCAAAAATTTTAATGCCGAGTCTTTTACTGTGTGACTCTCTTCCGTTTTTTGAACTACCTGCTCCTTTTTTATGTGCCATATCTTATTTTATATCTTTAATTAATATTTTAGTCATCTCCTGTCTATGACCATTTTTGACTTTATATCCTTTTCTTCTCTTCTTCTTAAAAACAATTACCTTATCATCTTTTAGTTGAGAAAGAACTTCACCAGTTACCTTAGAACCTTTTATAGTAGGTTTTCCTAATTTTACTTTTCCCTTATCACTTATTAACAAAACATTGTCAAACTCAACTTTTTTGCCAGATTTAGGTTCAACTTTATCTGTATAGATAAACTTATTTTTTTCAACCTTAAATTGTTTACCTGAAATTTCTACTATTGCGTACATCTTCTTTTGTTTAAAACGAGTGCAAATTTATGATTTTATCTCTATTATTCAAATCAAAAAAATCAAATTAAAAAAAAATAGAAAAAAAATGAAAAACCTTTGAGATATGTTTTGATATTTTAAAGTCTTTTTATAATATTTGTACAGCCTAGATCGGGTGCAAATTTTACACAAAATTTGCCTTGGTCATAGCTTCCAAACACAAAGATTATAAACCACTTAATTGACTAAAGTATTTTAGTCATTATGTTACAATACATTTAATGTAATGACGAGGATGTTTTTGTCTTTTTTTTATTGTTAAAAAAAATTTTAATAAAATAAAAAATGCAAAATAAAGAGCAAAACGTAGAACCAATACTACAAGAGAACGCAGATAGGTTTGTTTTATTTCCTATAGAACATGATGACATATGGCAATTTTATAAAAAGGCTGAAGCAAGTTTTTGGACTGCTGAAGAAATAGACTTAAGCCAAGACCTTAAAGACTGGGGAGAATTAAATGATGGAGAAAGACACTTCATAAAACACGTACTTGCATTCTTCGCAGCAAGTGATGGTATAGTTAATGAGAACTTAGCCGAACACTTTGTTTCTGATGTACAATACACAGAGGCAAAATTTTTCTATGGGTTTCAGATAGCTATTGAAAATATTCACTCAGAAACTTATTCTTTATTGATTGATACGTATGTTGATGATTCTAAAGAGAAAGACACACTACTTCACGCAATCGAAACACTTGACTGTGTAAAGAAAAAAGCGGATTGGGCACTAAGATGGATAGACAATGGTAGTTTTGCAGAAAGACTCATCGCATTTGCTGCAGTAGAGGGAATATTCTTTTCAGGAAGTTTTTGCTCAATTTTCTGGCTCAAGAAAAGAGGATTAATGCCAGGCCTAACTTTTTCTAATGAGTTAATATCTAGAGACGAGGGATTACACTGCGATTTTGCTTGTCACTTATACACAAAGCACCTTATCAACACACTTCCTAAAGAAACTGTGACTGAAATCATTAAAGATGCAGTTGATTTAGAGAAAGAGTTTGTCACTGATGCGTTACCTGTAAAACTTATTGGAATGAATTCAGATTTGATGTGTCAATATATAGAGTTTGTTGCTGATAGATTATTAGTAGAACTAGACTGTAAAAGAGTATATAACTCCTCCAACCCTTTTGATTTCATGGATATGATTTCTCTACAGGGAAAGACAAACTTTTTTGAGAAGAGAGTTGCTGAGTATCAAAAAGCTGGAGTTCTAAAAAACGATGAAGATTCTGATAAACCAAAATTTTCACTTGAAGAAGATTTTTAAATTTGTAATTGTATGTTAGTAATAAAAAGAGACGGAAGAAAAGAATCAGTAAAGTTTGATAAAATAACAGCTAGAATTGAAAAGCTAAGTTATGGGTTAAACGCTGACTTTGTAAAAACTATTGAGATTGCAAAAAAGGTAATTGATGGTTTGTACGACGGAGTTTCAACCCAGGAATTAGATGAATTAGCAGCTGAAACAGCGGCAACGCTGACAACGAAACATCCAGATTTTGCTACTCTAGCAGCAAGAATATCTGTCTCTAACTTACACAAGACTACAAGTAAGTCATTTTCAAGTACTATGAAAAGGCTATATACATACGTAAATCCAAAAACAGGAGAAAATGCCTCTTTATTATCTAAGGATGTATATGGAATAATTAATAAAAACGCTGCACTATTAGATTCATCAATAATATATGATAGAGATTTCAGTTATGACTATTTTGGTTTTAAAACATTAGAAAAGTCTTACCTATTAAAACTTGACGGTAAAGTTATTGAAAGACCTCAACACATGTTAATGAGAGTAGCAGTCGGAATTCATAAGGATGACATAAATTCTGTTCTTGAGACTTATAACCTACTCTCAGAAAAATGGTTTACCCATGCAACTCCCACCCTTTTTAATGCCGGAACGCCTAAGCCACAACTCTCTTCTTGTTTCTTGTTAACAATGAAAGATGATTCTATCGATGGAATTTATGACACACTAAAACAATGTGCAAAAATATCTCAGTCAGCTGGAGGAATAGGACTAAGCATCCATAATATAAGAGGAACAGGTTCATATATCAAAGGAACTAATGGGGTATCGAATGGTATAATTCCTATGTTAAGAAACTTTGATATGACAGCAAGGTATGTTGATCAGGGTGGAGGAAAAAGGAAAGGAAGCTTCGCAATATATATTGAGCCTTGGCATTCTGATATTTTTGAATTTCTTCAATTAAAGAAAAATCATGGTAAAGAGGAGCTTAGAGCTCGAGATCTTTTCTATGCTATGTGGATTCCTGATCTTTTCATGAAAAGAGTAGAATCAAATGAGGAGTGGTCTCTTTTTTCACCTGATGAGGCTAAAGATTTACATGAAATATATGGAGAAGAGTTTGAAAAACTTTACGAAAAATATGAGAAAGAAGGAAAAGCTAGAAAAACAGTAAAAGCTCAAGATCTATGGTTTGAAATTTTAGAATCTCAGATAGAGACGGGAAACCCATACATTTTATACAAAGATGCTGCAAATAAGAAATCTAATCAAAAAAATCTAGGAACAATAAAATCTTCTAACCTTTGCACAGAAATTATTGAGTATACATCTCCTGATGAAGTTGCGGTATGTAATTTAGCATCTATAGCTCTGAATAAGTTTGTTAAAGATGATTTAACATATGATCATCAAAAACTTTATGAAATAACAAAAGTCATAACTAAGAATTTAAATAAAGTTATAGACGTAAATTATTATCCAGTTGAGGAAGCAAAAAACTCAAACTTAAGGCACAGGCCGATAGGAATTGGAGTTCAAGGTCTAGCGGACGCTTTCATATTAATGAGACAATCTTTTGATTCTCCAGAAGCAAAAAAGTTAAACTCAGAAATATTTGAGACTATTTACTTCGCTGCTATGGAATCCTCAATGGAGATTGCACAAAAAGAAGGCCCATATAAAACTTATGAAGGTTCTCCAGTATCAAAAGGAATATTTCAGTTTGATATGTGGGGAATTGTACCAGATTCAAAAAGATGGGATTGGACTAAGTTAAAAAGAGAGGTCAAAAAACATGGCGTCAGAAATTCTCTTCTTCTAGCACCAATGCCAACAGCTTCAACATCACAAATATTAGGTAATAATGAGTGTTTTGAACCATACACTTCTAACATATATACAAGAAGAGTCCTTTCTGGAGAATTTATAGTTGTAAATAAGCATCTACTTAAAGATCTAATAAATCTTAACCTATGGGATGATTCAATGAAAGATAGATTAATGGAGGCAAATGGTTCAGTTCAAGGAATAAGTGAAATCCCAGATAACATAAAACAATTATATAGAACTGTTTGGGAAGTCTCTCAAAAGAGTATTATTGATATGGCGGCAGACAGAGGTGCTTATATCTGTCAAAGTCAAAGTATGAACATCCATATGCAAGATGCAAACTTTGGAAAACTTACATCTATGCACTTTCATGCATGGAAAAAAGGACTTAAAACAGGGTTATATTATTTAAGAACTAAGGCAGCAGCTGACGCAATTAAGTTCACAATTGTTAAGGACGAAAAATCTATTGATAACGAAGAACAGAAACAAGCAGCAATCCAATGTTCAATAGATAATCAGGACGATTGTGAGATGTGTGGAAGTTAACTATTCCATAATATCTTAGTTGATGGTAATTAATCTAATTATACTTTTTCTTTCTCTTTTTCAGACCAACCAAGAAAAATATTTAGGCTCAATAGACAGGCTATCTTCAGATATAAATAAACTGATTGATTTAGACTCAAAAATAGAAATTCTTGCTGAAGGCTTTGATTGGTCAGAAGGGCCAGTTTGGTCAAAGAAACTTAACTCTATTTTATTCTCAGATGTTCCTAACAATGTTATATATAAATGGAATGAAAAAGAGGGCCTAAATGTTTTTTCTAGACCAATAGGCTATAGCGGCAAGGTGCCAAACTTAAAAAAAGCAGGAACAAATGGACTTACTATTGATTCAGAGGGTAATCTCATTATCTGTATGCATGGCGACAGAATGATAGCCAAAATGGAAAACTTAAATACTGAAAAATTATCAAGTATTATAATGTCATATAATAATAAGTTATTAAATAGCCCAAATGATTTAGTTTATGACTCATACGGTAATCTTTTTTTTACAGATCCTCCTTATGGACTTCTTGAAGGAGATAATGATAAATTAAAAGAGATTTCGTTTAATGGTGTATATAAGTTAACTCCAGATAAAGAAATAGAGGTGCTTATAAAAAATTTAACAAGGCCTAACGGTATAAGTATTTCAAATGATGAAAAGACTTTATATGTAGCCAACTCAGATAATAATAATCCTATTATAATGAAATATGAATTATCTAAAAATGGTATTAAAAATCCAGAAGTGTTCTTTGATGGTAAAGAATTAGCAAAAAATGATATAGGATTATTTGACGGTTTAAAAGTTCATCCAACTGGTACCGTTTTTGCAACAGGTCCAGGTGGAGTTTTAATTATAAAAGAAAATGGTGATCATATTGGAACAATTAGAACTGAGGTAAGAACTGCAAATTGTGCATTTGATGATAATTTTGATTATTTATACATGACATCAGATATGTTTCTTACAAGAATAAAAATTCTTTAATT
>CETY01066139.1_pt1 | contig 14273 bp, 11 predicted proteins | sample 361551 | NCBI WGS metagenome assembly CETY01 (sample SAMEA2623135, study PRJEB7988) | marine metagenome | biome: marine biome (ENVO:00000447); feature: deep chlorophyll maximum layer (ENVO:xxxxxxxx); material: "saline water (ENVO:00002010), including plankton (ENVO:xxxxxxxx)" | depth 45 m | reverse complement strand
TGCTGGTTCTGGTTCTGGTGCTGGTTCTGGTTCTGGTGCTGGTGCTGGTTCTGGTTCTGGTGCTGATTCTGGTTCTGGTTCTGGTGCTGGTGCTGGTTCTGGTTCTGGTGCTGGTTCTGGTTCTGGTTCTGGTTGAGACTCTGGTTCTGGTGCTGGTTCAGGGGCTGGTTCTGGTTCTGGTTCAGGTTCTGGTGCTGGTTCTGATTCAGGTTCAGGCCCTGGTTCCGGTTCGGGTTCAGGTTCGGGTGATGGTTCGGATTCAGGTTCCGGTTGAGGTTCTGGTTCCGGTTCTGGTTCAGGTTCAGGCTCAGGTTCAGGTGGTTCATCTAACCAATTGTACCAAGAATTTACATAAACATTACCTGTAAATCTATCATATTCAATACTATTAGTTGAAACGTCTCTACTTTTTTCAAGTGTAACTCTGATATTTGTTGGGTCAAGATCAAAAAGAAAATTACGAGATAAAAGCAGTGGATTGCTTGTTAATTCTATAGCGTCTGATACACCGGTTGTAAATATAATAACTTTTTCACCCATATTCCACAGGTGTTCCATATCTTCCCTTAAATACTGTGCATTGGTTTCTAAATTAGATTCTCCAGTTATATCTTTAATAATTGGGTCATAAGCCGTTGATATTTCATCAGTATATGTATCATTATAAATTTTGTCAGCATATTCTATAATTATTTTTGAAACGTATTTATATTTACCATTATAAATTTTTTCAGGAGTAATCATATACAATTTACCTCTTGTCAACGGATCATTTCCAAAATTAACATCTAAAATTATTGATTGCATTTCTGGTTCTGGCTCTGGAGGTGGTGGTACATATAATCCCCTATCTATATGATATTTTCGAAGATTTACACCTTTTGCTCTATCTAATGTATCACCGAAAGTTTGTTTTTGTCTACCCCTAGTATTACTACTCTCAATTGATGCAATATTTTGACGCTCCTCAATATTAATACCAACTTTTCTCCCCTTTGGTTTTTGAGTATCGTTGGACATTACTATTAATGGATATTTAAGATATATATTTTATACACAATTATAGTTTAAAATTGTACCACTATCTCTTTGCTCCCAACCATTTATTGTTAATGAACCATTATGAGCTTTTATATGACAAGATTTACATAACACTACTAAATTATGTAAATTATTTTTATGAAAATTTTCAATAAAACCATCACTATTTGCACTACATTGCATATTAATATGATGTACATCAAGAGGTAAAGACATTTCATTATATGGAGAATATTTACAAACTGCGCATTCTTGTACAATTAAATTAGAATTATAAACCGACTTTTTTGTTTTTTTGCGATTTGTTTTTTTTGCTTCATTGCGTTTTAACATCTTTACAAATTTTGGATTTGAAAAAATATTTCTTGCAATAATTGCTCCATAATTCCTTTGAGTTGGAGGTCCAAATGTTAGTTTTCTATCAAAAATCCATCCATCTCCCTCTTCCTTTATTTTCAAATGGGCAATTTTAACACTCTGAATAGAATCAACTGTATCCAGCAACTCAAATAAATGAGTTGCAAAAATAAAACTTGCTTTTTTTTCATCTAACCATTGTAACATTGTCGTTACAATTTGAACTGCCGAATCTCTTTCAGTAGATGCACAAAATTCATCTGCAATTATTAGCGTTTTATTATCAGAATGTTTTACACAATTATTTGCTTCACGAATTTCGCACACAAAGGAGCTATGCGCTTCAAATAAATTATCAGAATTTCCAATCCTAACAATCAATTTTTCATATGGGCTAATAACATACTCTTCTGCTGGAACAAACATACCAGACTGACTCATTATAACAGATAATGCGACACTTTTCAACAACGATGATTTTCCAACAGAATTAACACCATACAATAAATAGTTATTTTCAGAATCAAGTTGTATATCATTTGGAACAAACATATTCTTTGAATTTGCTAATAGTTGTTCAATCATTGGATGTCTCAACTTTTTTGCTTTGATAGAACTATTTTCAGACTTTACTAATTTTGGACGAACGTAATTCCATTCAATTGCAATAGTAGCATAAGAATAATAAACATCCATCCATGCCATCGAATCAATTATTTGAAAAAAACAAGTATCATAATACTTCTCATAATAGGCAATTACCTTTTCTTGAACCAATTTATTCGTCAAAGTATCTATCTTATGTTTCAAATACACAATTTCCTCGGTTGTTTTAATTGTCATATCTGAAGTAATTTTGACCATAGAAGTATTATTCGAATACTTTAAATTGTTTGCAGCTTCTTTTGATAAATATGGGTCAAAACTATTACTGCTGGACCAACTCTCTAAGCTCGCATGCGCCGCGGCATCAATATATGACTCAATACCTTTCTTCAAGGCAGTAGCTCTTTTTTTGGTGGTTTCAAAAAAATATCCATCTTTGTCTGTATTACGTAAATTTATTGTTTCACCACTCAAAGAGCATAAATCACTACGAATGTTTTCCAAATTCTTAAAACATTCATCATAACTATTATACAATTTCTCTAACTCAGGACTAACTCCTTCATTAAAGACATTACCTTTTCCATTTTTACAAGCCTGTATACAAAAAATTGACTCTATTTCAGAAGAATATTCTTCAAAACTTTTGAAAACCTCTTCATTTGGGATCCAATGTGGTTTTTCAGAATATGCAATTATTATAGAAAGTAATGTAATTATACGATTATTAATGTCATGAATATTGGGAATGTCTCCATATGCATCTATTCTTCCAATCGCAAAACGTCTATATAAACGATCCAAATCTCTAATATGAAGATGTTTTTTGATATCAATCAGTAAATTTCTGTTATTCATAAAAAATTCTATAGCATCATATCTTTCATTTAATACATTAATTTCACAAGACGGACTCCGGATTAAAGACAATAATTTCTTCTTACCAGAGCAAGTTAATGTTTTGTTTATAAAATGGATTAAATTATCTTTTTCATTAGAAAATACTTGTAATTTTTGAAATGCTTTATTATAAGTAATCAATTCACTAGTATTTTTATATGAAACATACTTAGGAATTGGTAGATTTTTAACAAGAAGAGGTTCGTGTACTTTGAGAAATTCAAGCATTAACAACATATTTCCAATATCTCCAGGAAGCGTAATATTACCATTTAAATCAAGAATATCAAAAATATTTTCATAAATACTATTATATTTTCCAAAAAATTTTTCAAGAATATGTTTCTGATAAATTTGGTTTAAAATTTCTTTAGAAGCCTCTTGTTTTGAAATAACATTGTTATGAACTAATTTATTTAAATTATGTTTCAACTTTTTATAATCTAACTTGGATTTATCATCACTAATAATTGTAAATAATATTTCATTCGCTCTATATGTATCTATAGTTTCGTATATATTTTCATATATTTGTTCAATAGAAAGTCCCGGTAAATGAGGATTAGACACTATTTTAATATCTCCGCTATTCGCATCATAAATGCTAATATATATGTAAAAATCATCTAATTCGGGCTCTAGCAAAACAGATAATAATATTGCATCATCTTCATCATTATCACAATCTAAATTACATCCAGGTGATACTATACGGGTTACTTCTCTTTTAATAGGAGATACCTTATTTACTTGGTCCATATAAACTATTGTATAACCATTCGCTATCAATTTCTTTTCAAAACGTTTATAACTATGGTCTGGAACACCAGCCATTAAATCTTCACCTTTTTTTGTAATACGTATACCCAAAATATCACGACACGCTTTTATTTGTTCTTCATCATGCTTATTTGGAGGAGCATATACTTCGTAAAAACTACCCACCTGCATTAATAAAATAGTCTTAATTCCATAAGTATTTCTATATTCATTTGTAATACTATAATATTCTGAAATTATGGGAGGAGGACGTCTCATCCTCTTATCTAATTATATTTATGAGAAACTTCTTAACTTTTATTAATAACAAACAATATATAAGAAGATAACATGAATAATATTCATATGGCTACCTTTGGTACACAAGAAAGTGTTGATGAAACTGATTATCTTGAAGTAGATCAAGCGCTCCCCGGACAAAATTTTTGTTGTTTATCTTTTTTGTCGCCTGACAAGGTTTTAGAAAGCAAGGATAAATTTATTATGAAAAAATTTATTGAAAGTTTGGAGGATAAAGAAGGGAATATTTCTATTAAAACTTCGGAATTTAACACCAAATTTGAAGATTTTCAATCAATTAAAGGTCAAGAAATGGAGGAATTATTCCATAAAGAGGGAGGGTTTCAAACTTCTATGAGAGGAGTTAAAGTTCGTGGTGTATATAATTCTTACGAAGAAGCCAGTAAAAGGGCACAAAATCTTCAAAGATTGGATAGGTCCTTTCATGTTTTTGTAGGACAAGTTGGTTATTGGTTACCATGGGATCCTAATGCTGATAATGTGGAAGAACAAGAATATTTAGAAAAAGAACTAAATGAACTAATGAAGAATTACAAAAACAATCAGATTCAAAGAGATTTGTTTTATTCTGAACAAATTGAAAAACAAAAACAAGAAGCGGCTAAACAAACTGCTGAAAAAAAGGAAGGATTAGAAAAACTTGAAGAAATTGAAGAAATTGAAGAAATTGAAGAAACAGGAGTTGAAGAAACCAAAGAATCTTCTGAACCATTATCCGCTTCCGTCTAAAATTTAGAGATTTGTTAATGAATATTTTCTCATGCTTTTGGGCCACCATTTTTTTGAATTGGACCCATACCACCACAAGATGGTCCATTTTGTTTGTCCATTTTTATAGCTGCTATTTGTATTTCGTCAAATATTGAAATAAAATCATTCCAACTAATCCAAAATAGACCATCTGGATCATTTGTCCAATTCACTTTTTTTGCAATTTGTGGGTATTCTTTCCACTTATTTGAACTATCACACCAGTCTAAATTACTTTCGTGACTATTACCCCAAGGATTACGCAATTGAATTAATTTAAATTTTTCATCTTCGTAAACTCTTAATAAAGAATACGCATGTCTTTCAATTAAACCATCTTTTCGAGCTTTTTCCATAATATTTCCGTTTATAGATGCCGCCATTACAAAACAGTTTTTGTCACATTTATCAATAAATTTAAACATTTGTTCGCTATTATTTTTGTCATTGTTTGAATGAATCCACATTTTTTGAAAATTCCATGGATTTTCTTTTATTTTATCTATTGCTGCTGTTCTTTTTATCCAATTTTTTTTTCTTTTATTTTTACCCCATATTTGTAAATCTTTACATCCGGTTAATACCATCCACGCCAAAATAGGATAACCACCGCATAATTTTGAATATGAACCACAAACCTTTGCAAGTGCTTTTTCAATTAAAATTATATACATTTCATTTTCATGTGGTTGTGCGTATAAAGGACGTGGTATATCGTACCATTTTTTTTCACAACAAGGTATTCTATCATCTATTGTAATAGTTACCCATTTATTTTTGGAAATATCAAATAATTGTAAATCATATTTTCCATTTTCAGATACTTTATCCGTTTTAAATATTTTTTCTTTTAAATAATATGGAAATTCGGCCAAACCTGCTATAGCAGATAATAACCAGCAATCCCCTAATCCACCTTGAAGAATATCATTCGGTTCAACACCATGAAATAATACCATTTCGGCATTTTGTGGTTGTAATTTTGTTGCTCTAATCCAAGATACATCCTTATCATTTGTTTCTCCTAAAGATTTTTGAGTCGCCGGAAATTCTTCGTCACAAAATAATTCTATAGTTGAATCATCAGAATCATTAAAATCTAAATCGGATTTGATATAAGGTTTTACAACAATACCTGCTTTACTCCAATTTGCTAACTCCGGAGATTTATAATTGTTATCACAACTTTTCATGTACATATAATTTGAAGTTGCTTCCGGACCAATACCCCAACAATATTTGTTTCTATACAAATATTTATTATCCTCTTTGTTATGATATACTGGAAATCCAAAACTTGTTTTACTCGTTTTTTCATAACCTCCTCTAATATTGTAATACTTTGAATAAACTATAAAAGCATCTATTAATTCTTGTTTTTCTCCTGTTTCGCATGAATCTAAATCTTTTTCGTATATTTCTACATACATTTCCTTCTCTGGTTTCCATTTTCGATTTTTAGCATGTATATTCCAATTATTTTTGGAAAATAAATCATGAGATTTACAAAATGCTCTAAATGATAAAGAACCAAGCCTTGAACCAATCACAAAAAATTCAGGCCTCACTTTATAAATAAACATTTCCCCATTGTCATTTACATAATTATCTTCGCCAAATTTTCCTTTTTTGGATAAAATACTATATTTACCACATATTTTACTATTTTTATATTCATCTGAACATTTTACAACAACTTTATTGTGCGTAAGAAAAACGGACATATTATTAAATGTTACTAAAACATCCTTTTTCGAGATTTTAAATTATTTCAAAAATTAATGAAACTCTATTTAGAACTTATAATTATGATTCTTGTTATTATAACCGGATTCCTTATTCCTATCGCTTTTAGAAACACAAATCTCCATTTTAACCAACCTGTATTAAATTATATTCATAATAAATATAATGCCTAATTCAAAAGGTTTAAAACACAATTTAACCCGCAAATATTCTAAAAAATTGAAACATAAACTTACCCCTAAATTAAAAAAAAAGAGTTTAAACAAGAAAAAAATATATAACCTGAAAAAAGGGGGGTCTGATTCAAGTAATGATACTCAAACCAGCCTTTTACAAGACGCATTGAGAAAGGATTTGCTAATATCAGATAGCTCATCATCTGTTAATCTTTCGGATAATGATAACAAAAAAAGTCGAAAAAAAAGAAATAGTAAATCGAATTTTATTATTATTCCTGACTCACACGGACATGTATTATCAAAAAAGAATCGCAATGCGCTAGGCCGAAAATACAGAACCATAAGTCCTATTACACAAGAAAATAAACAAAGCGAATTAGTACGAGTATACGAAGGAAATACTACACAAGAAGCTCGCAATAATGCCATTAAAGGATTAAGAAAGAAGCCATTATCTAAAAAAAATAAGGGAAAATCTTTGAAAGCCATTTTTAAGACAGAAAAATCAGACATTTGGGATGAATCCGATTTGAGTGATCCTTTTAATTTAAATAATCATCCCGCAAATAGCTTACTAGGATCCAAGTTATATGTTGATGGTCGAAAAAAATAAAATCCTGATTCATAAATAAGAAAATCAAATTAAAAATGTTACAATTAACCAATGTACAGAAATAGAAATTTTACAAGAGAAGCCTTATGTCCTACTAATGATGAATCTTGTCAAGATATTAAATGTAAATGGGTTTGTAATCAACATGCCGATTGTGAAATGAATTCAAAACCTGTATGTGAAGTACCTAAATGCCGTGTTATATGTAATCCACCAGAACAACCTATATGTACTGTAAAAACCTCCGCTCCTGTATGTAAAACGGTTTGTAATAAAATTGACGGCTGTTATAATTGTACAAATGTATGTCAACCTCTTGACACATGGCTTGATTGTGTTAAACAAGACCCAGTATGTAGCGTAAAATGTGATCCACCAAATTGTACAAAAGAATATGAATTGCCTAAAAAAGGATGTAAACCACCAACATGTAAGCTTGTATGCCCACCAAGTGCAGATGGTTCATATAGTTATACTACTGGTAGTCTTTAACTATTTGTAAGTAACACATATGAAAAATACAAAGAATGATATAACAATAAATCCAACACCAATATGAAACAACCTATCATCTACCCAAAATACTTCTCTCAAAATATAAAATAACTCAATTAAATTATCCCACCATTCTTTCTTATTTAAGTTTTTATATTTTTTCAAGTCTAATAAATCTATTATTATTTTATGCCAAGTTAATACAAACTCGTCTATTAATTCACGCACAGAAACATCCAAAAATGGATCCTTTTTTATATTTTCTTCAATATAATCTTCTGGTAATTCAGTTTCATCAAATTTTTTTTCGCGTTCAACTTTTTTTGCAGCTTCCTCTATTCTCAATTTTTGATCCTCTTTGAAGGTGCTTAAATGTCTGTTCATTACCATTGTAATTCACATAGAAAAAAATTTTAAATAAAACTTAACTTATATAGCAGTAATACCATTTAGAGCAACTTCCGCATCTTGTTCTGGTAAAACACCACTAACACCAATCGCACCAACACAAATATTTTCTATAAATATAGGCTCACCACCACCCAGTATAGTATGACCAGATGCAGATAGTGATGTTAATAAAGCCGGCCGCAATTCATTAATTGCATTTTCCAAATCTAAAGTTGGTTTTTCAAATAATGCTGCCGTTTTTGCCTTGTTTTTTGCTAAATCCACTGATGCTGGAAAAGCACCATCAATTCGTTTTAAATATAATGGTACACCAGCCGAATCAACTATACAAATAGATACTTTCCAATTAGAATCAAAGGCTTTCTTTTGCGCTGCGTTTAAAATCTTTTTTGCGGATTTGCTATCCAAAAATGGAATTTTTTTTGGTTTTACAATATCATTATATTCATTTATTATTCTATTTGCTAAAGACATTGTGTTTTGTACATATTTCACATTTGATATTCCTTGCCCACATCCATATATATTTGACCATGCTTTTGGTTTTTCATTTTTAGAACTAAATATTTTTTTACTATTTTGGGTTTTTAATGATTTATTTTGTTTCATATCACTTATTTTTATACCAGCATTCTCAATTGATTTACTCAAATAATTTCCATTTATTCCAGTAAATAAATTTGTGTTTACTATATCTTCAGAACTCGAGTCTATTACCATTCTCTTATAATCATCACAAGCATTTGCATCACTTGTTGCTATAAAAGGAGAGCCAATATATGCAAAATCCGCACCCATTGTTATTGCTGCCGCAACACTTCTACCACTTGATATAGCCCCTGATAATGCTAATGGACCATTAAACCATTCTCTTATTTCCTGTACTAAAGCAAACGGCGATAATTCTCCAGCATGTCCTCCCGCACCACATGCTACTGCTATTAAACCATCCGCACCCTTTTGATAAGCCTTCTGTGCATGCTTATTGTTTGTTACATCATGTAGTACAATTCCTCCATATGAATGAACAGCATTATTAATCTCTTCATTTGCACCAAGACTTGTTATTACTATTGGTACTTCGTGCTTTACAATTATTTCCATGTCGTGCATAAGTCTATCATTTGACTTATGTACAATTTGATTTACAGCATATAACGGACAACAAGAATCATAATGGTGTGTTGCCCTTTCTAATTTTCTCTTAATTTCATTTAACCAATAATCAAGATTCGACTCCTTTTTTTCATTTCTTGCATTTAAAGCTGGAAAACTACCAATTATTCCTGATTTACACTGATTTACTACAAGATCAATATTTGATACGATAAACATCGGTGCCGCAATAATTGGCGCAGCCATATGTTTCAACATTAACGCTTTACTTGTCATTATGCGTTTTTAATAATTTTTATTTATACTATTTGCTTTATGAGCTATAATATATCAAATATAGAATATATAAAAGGATTTATATAAACTTGATTTCAAAGCTTTGTATGCTTTCATTTTTATTATCAGTTTTGATAAGCTTTTAGTTTTTATAAACCAATTATGAACGCCTAACTAACATAGTATTTTCAAGTTCTTTTCTTAAACAAGTTATTTGTAATTCAATTACAACCGAATTATCATTCCCAAAATCAACAATTGTTCCATCTGGCTTTTTTATATCAAATGTCAATTTTGATAACTCTATGCGAGGTGAAAATATTTTTGTCATATGACTCTCCTGACCAGTTTGAACAACAGATTCAAAATTTTCATTATATACGAAATGTGCATAATTACCCACAATTATTGGATTTGTTAAATGACCAAAACAATTATTCATTATATCATTTGTACCACTTATATTTGATCCTAACTCATTTACTGTTAAAAGAAGATACGGAACTGATACATTTGTATAGGGTATTATTATTTTCTTTATAGTTACCGAATGTACATCTGAAAAACTTCTATAAACTGTGTTTGGTTGATTCATTGAAGATAAATTTACTGAAGAAGGACCTAAACTAAATTGGAAAGGATTATTTTTGGACCAAATATCCTTATTTCTATCTTTTGAATCTATCAGAACATGATGCGTTTTATAATTTACAGTTGGAATTATTTCTTCTAAATCCCTTTTTGGTATAGAATTTTTTAAATCTACCTTTTTTGCTAAATTTTCATTCTCATTTTCATCTTCTTTTTCGTCTAAATTCCTAAAACATTTTATTCTCTCTATTTTTTCTATTACCGGATACACTTTTGAATGTATCACTTTTACCTTGTCAACACTTAATTCTCCATTATTTATCTGATATATTGGATCATTCGCAAATTTTTCTATTATCTTATTCAAATCGGGATAATTTAACCATGGAAATTCGTTCCCATATTTTTTAAATAAAATTTGAGTACATAATTCCAAATTTGACATTATATAACAAAAGTATTATATCTTATATAGAAAAAACAACGTAATTTTACAAAAAAAATGATTTAACTTTTAAGTATAAAGAGATATAAAGTATATAAAGACTACTGAATAACAAACATATTTTCAATATGACATCTTATTTTACTACCAATTTAAATATTTCAACACTTGTTTACATGCTCGAAACAAATATTCGGATCGACCCAGATAAGTTAGAAGATATTTTCTCTAATATACAACCAATTGATTATAATAATCCTATTGAAGGTATTATTAGAATTTCAGTTAGAGGCCAATCAAAAGGATTATGTAAAAAACAAGTATTTCGTCGCTCTTATCAACAATCTTCACAAGTTAAAAATTTTAGAAATCAAGTAAGTTTCTATGTTAGAATTATTGACCGTTTATTAACTGATATGTATTATGTTCCATTTGATATGACTACAGGCTTCTTTTCAAGTGAAGTTTATTCTAAATTGGTACCAAATCAGAATATTTATCGTTTTAGAAAAGGACAAACCGCATTCCAATTTAAAAAAATTATTATTGATTTTGATAAAAATTCTGATGAAAATGTTAAAGAAGGTAATTCTATCCGCATCTTTAGCTCTGTTACCAGAAAATCTCAAGAAAATCAATTGAAATATATTGATTATGAATTAACACAAAAAAATGTTGACGATGGTTTTGTAACTTTTGACTTTCCACAAGGATGTTATGCTCACACACTATATGTAGATACAGATATTAAGTTCAAAGTTAACATTGATTTCGTTGTAGAAGTAAATATGTTTATGTTTACTTCTGGTAAAATTAAAATTGCTGGATGTACTCGTGAGTATCAAATCGATAAGGCCATGAAAGTACTTACACAAGTTATGGAAACAAATCTTAATAAAACTAAAATGAAAGAATTATTTGGCAAAAACACTGATGATTTTCAAATTATTGCAAAAAATCCAGTTATGATTAATAGCGATTTTGCTAGTAATTATGAAATCAAACGCTATGAACTTGATGTATTGATCAGAGAAAAATACAAAATTATGTCATCTTTCGAACCATGTACTCATCCTGCTGTTATTATTAAGTATTATCATAATGCGTCTTATGAAGATGGTAATGGAGTTTGTAAATGCATGGAACATTTTGGCAGTAAATATCGATGTAATGGAAGAGGTAACGGGCACGGTAAAGGAGGATGTAAAACCGTTACTATTTTAGTCTTTCAAAGTGGTAAAGTAATTTTAACAGGGGGACGGCATTTAAATCAAGTAACTTCCGGATACAAATTTATCCAAGAAGTTTTACAAAATAACAATAAAGAACTAAACCGTGTTTTATAATATGATTGAAACTATTGTATTTCACGGCTCCGGCGGACTTTTGTGGTATTATATGGGAATTGCTGAATATATACAAAAAAATTATATTATTGATTCTATCAAATTTTGCTCTGTTTCTGGTGGATGTTTACCCGGTGTTTTTTTATCCAGTGGTTTAGATATTCAACAAATATGGAAAGATTGCTTTTTACCTTGGATGAAACAAACTAATTCTATATCTTCTGAAAACACTATTTTACCCACTTTTACTCAAGATTCAACATCTATTTTATTAAAATACTTAGACACATCAATTATAGATAAAGATTCTGTATTAAAAAATATTAATGACAAATTATCCATTAGATTAACTAAAATTAGTCTCTTTAATACTCAACCAATATATATTGAAAAATGGGATTCGATTGAAGATGTGTTGGATTGTGTATCTGCTTCTTGTTGGATTCCCGGTTTATTTGGTAAACTTACTAAAACTTATAAAGGATCTGAATATATGGATGGCGGATTTCCAAATTCTATTCAAGAAAACAATCCAAATTGGTTACATATTAAAATCAGTAGTTTTCAAAATATATCCAAAGATATGAAAACTTTTTTATACTTATCTTCTCTTTCTCAAATCAATAATCATACAGTTGCTCAAGAATTATATGATTTAGGATACAAAGATTCTTCTCAAAATCCACATTTTTTTGATTATCTCATAAAAAAATGAATCTGTTTTATTGTTTTTACATTATAATCATAAATGCCTAAAATTCATTATAAAAAACTATTACCAAAACTTGGAGTATCTGACCTTAAAAAGGAACAAAAGAAAATTATTACATCGGTCTTAAATGGTAAAGATACTTTATGTGTTCTTCCTACAGGATTTGGTAAAAGTTTGTGCTATGTTTTACCTCATATGATAACAAACCGTAACGTTATTATTGTTTCACCTCTTGTTTCTCTAATTAGAGACCAAGAACAAAAGTATAAATCGGTCTGTAATACCTTCGTTATGCATGGTGCCAGAGTAGCCTTTAACGGTAATGAAGATGTATCCGAAAATATTTATCAAGACATCAAAAATGGTAAAAAAACAGCTTTAATATTTATTACACCCGAAAAACTATTGTTTAGAAAAAATTGGATTACATCAATTGATATTTTAGCAATTGCTATAGACGAATGTCATTGTATCACTGAATGGGCTAATTTTAGACAAGGTTATCAAGAATTATCATCCATTGTAACATGGTTTATTGATAGACCACCTCTTATTTCACTAACAGCTACTGCCACTAAAAGCACAATTAACACAATTTCAGATTTCTTTAAACTTAATGACCCATTGCTAATTAGAGTTTCCGCAATCAGAAATGACTTAAGTCTATTTGTACAAAAAAAGGACGGTATTGCTAAAGATTTAAAGTATATGGCATCTATTTCTATTGGTAAAACTATTATTTATTGTAAAACCCGTAAAGATACTGAAAAAGTAGCACATAGACTAAGAGTTAATGGCGGTATTGCATATTATCACGCTGGAATGAATTTATCTGAAAGAACAGAAGTTCAAGACGGTTTCTCAAAAGGTAAATATCGTATTATAGCCGCAACAATTGCATTCGGTATGGGCATTGATATATCAGATATTACTACTATTATTCATTATGGAATGCCAAAAGACATAGAATCATATTGTCAAGAAATTGGAAGAGCCGCCCGAGCACCAGATTTATGCGCTAATTGCTACGTTTTATGGGGAAAATGCGATTTTATAGTTAACAGAACATTTATTGACAGAATTTTTGATTTACAAGAAAAAGCTTATCAACAAAAAAAATCCTACGCAATGAATAAATACATTAATAATGACTCTAAATGTAGAATGAACATGATTGCTAACTATTTTGATCCCGAATCTAAAAATGATAATTGTATGAAATGTGATATTTGTACTGGAAAAAGACGGTATTCAAGTCCTATTCCAGGCACAATTAGAATCAATCTTTAAAAAATAAATCTAATCCAAACAACTCAACCATTCACAAATCGGAGGATTAACCCACTCAAAACGAAATCCATCTAATCCTTCAGAACTAGTCCAATATAAATTTACTTGTAAGTCTACTTCATTGGAAATCTCAAGTGTGGTTGTTTCATTATATTCCAAACTGAAACTGTTTGACTCACTATTATTTATTATTTTTACTAAATCAGTAATCTTTCTTGATATCAAAGGAATCGAAATACGCATTTCTTTCGGTTCAACAATATCTACTCTTGCATACAAATCATTCTGATATAATAACTTACCTTTTAATTGAATATAG
>CETY01002180.1_pt1 | contig 14276 bp, 10 predicted proteins | sample 361551 | NCBI WGS metagenome assembly CETY01 (sample SAMEA2623135, study PRJEB7988) | marine metagenome | biome: marine biome (ENVO:00000447); feature: deep chlorophyll maximum layer (ENVO:xxxxxxxx); material: "saline water (ENVO:00002010), including plankton (ENVO:xxxxxxxx)" | depth 45 m | reverse complement strand
GCAATATGTGTACTCGATAGAAATGGTTTAAGGCCTGCAAGGTTCCAAATAGATGACGATAATGTTATTTCAATTGCATCTGAGACGGGAATTAAACCAACACAAGAAGAAAATATTACCTTTAAGGGTAGAGTTGCTCCAGGAGGAATAATTGCTATTAATACTAAAACTGGAGAAATATACTCCGAAAAACAAATAGATGAAAAGCTCAAAAATAAGGCTCCATACAGAGAATGGTTAAAAGAAAGTAGTTTATATGTGGAATCAAGTCTTGATAAATACGAAGGACCTGGTTTAAAGACAATAAACTCTAAAGAATATAGCATTTCTTCAAAACTGTTTTTACTATTCAAGGAAGAAAGAACGTCTGTAATCAAACCGCTATCAATTGATTCTCAGGAGGGAACAGGATCAATGGGAGATGACACTGCCCTGGCGGTTATGAGTAAAATGCATAGACAAATATATGACTATTTTAGACAGCAATTTGCCCAGGTTACTAACCCACCAATAGATTCTTTAAGAGAGGTGAGCGTCATGTCGCTTGAAACCTGTTATGGCCCAGAACTTAATGTTTTTGATGAAACTCCTGAGCACGCAAAAAGATTAGTAACCACATCTCCAGTCTTATCGCATAAAAAACTTCAATCTATAGTTAAAAATCCATATTTTAAAAGTGATGAAATATATCTTGAATACTCAAAAAAGACTAATCTAAAGAATGCACTCAAATCATTAAATAAAAAAATTGTACAGAGCGTAAAAGAGGGTAATACAATTATTCATTTGGTAGAGACATTACCTAATATTGAGTTTTTACCAATAAATGCTTTAGTGGCAGTAGGATCTGTTCATCAACATTTAGTGAGTTTAGGCCTAAGATCAAAAGCAAATATAGTAATTTCATCTTCTTCTGCAAGAGATACCCATCAGATAGCATGCTTAATAGGCTTTGGTGCTACTGCTGTCTATCCAACTTTGGCATATCAAACGATATTAGATTTAACCGAAAGAAATGAACTCAAAGGAGATGCTCATGAAAATTGTTCACGCTATAGAAAAGGTATTAATAAAGGATTATTAAAAATAATTTCAAAAATGGGTATATCAACAATATCAAGTTACCGCGGATCTCAATTATTTGAAATAGTTGGCTTAAGTGAGGAAGTTGTTAATACTTGTTTTACAAATACTGTTAGTAGGATTCAAGGAAAAAGTTTTGATGATCTTGATAGAGAAATAAGAAAAATAGACGAATATGCCAGATCAAACCTTTCTGATATTAGTGTAGGCGGACTCCTAAAATATGTTCATGGAGGTGAATATCATACATATAATCCTGAGATAGTTAAAAAGCTTCAAGAAGCAGTATCTACTGGATCAAAGCAAACTTATAAGGAATATGCTTCCTTGGTAGATAATAGACCGCCAGCAATGTTAAGAGATTTGCTAAGCGTAAAAAATTTTAATAAGAAAAATTCTATAGAACCAGAAAATATTAAAAGTATCATCAAAAGATTTGATTCTGCTGGAATGAGCTTAGGATCTCTATCACCGAAAGCACATGAAACACTTGCGGAAGCAATGAACGCTCTGGGAGCAAGATCAAATTCAGGTGAAGGCGGTGAAGGTAAACACAGGTACGGCACAAACAAAATGTCAAAAATTAAACAAATTGCTTCAGGGAGATTTGGTGTAACACCACATTATTTGGTAAACGCTGAAGTTCTTCAAATAAAAATAGCACAAGGTGCAAAGCCTGGAGAAGGGGGGCAACTTCCTGGCCGTAAGGTTAATAAATTGATTGCTGAATTAAGATATTCAACACCTGGAATAACATTGATATCCCCACCACCTCATCATGACATATATTCAATAGAAGATTTAGCACAGCTTATTTATGATTTAAAACAAGTTAATCCTGATGCATTGGTTTCTGTAAAGTTAGTTTCAGAGCCTGGTGTTGGAACAATAGCATCTGGTGTGGCTAAGGCATATGCTGATCTTATTACTATATCAGGTCATGATGGAGGAACAGGAGCCAGTCCATTAACATCAATCAGATACGCGGGTTCTCCATGGGAGCTTGGTCTAGCTGAAGCTCACCAAAGTCTCAGAGATTCAGGACTAAGGCATAAAGTAAGGCTTCAGACAGATGGAGGAATGAAAACAGGACTAGATGTAATTAAAGCAGCAATTTTGGGGGCTGAATCATTTGGATTTGGAACTGGGCCCATGATCGCAATGGGATGCAAATATTTAAGAATATGTCATTTAAATAATTGTGCTACAGGTGTAGCAACTCAAAGAAAAGACTTAATTAATCAACATTTTGTTGGAGAAAAAGAAAAAGTTATGAATTATTTTCAGTTTATTGCTGAAGATGTAAGAAGTCATCTTAAAAAAATGGGTGTTTCTTGCTTACAAGACATAATCGGTCAAACAAAATATTTAGAACAAGCACAAGATGTAGATGCGCATTATAAAAGAATAGATTTATCTTGTTTACTTCAAACTCAAATCAATATAAGTGAGCCACATTATTGTACGGTAAAGAAAAATGAACCTTGGGATAAAGGCAATTTATCCAAGCAAATATTGTCTCAATCTATGAAGTATATTGAGAATGAAAAGAAAGGATCCCTTCATTTCAATATTTCAAATACAGACAGGTCGATTGGAGCAAGTATTTCAGGGTATATTGCAAAAAAATATGGAGAAGATGGACTTAAGAAAAGCTTATCATTAAATTTTAAAGGCTCTGCAGGACAAAGTTTTGGATGCTGGAATGCTAATAATCTAAATTTATCTGTCGATGGAGACGCAAATGATTATGTTGGCAAAGGAATGAATGGTGGAAGAATAGTTGTAAAAAATGAATCTGACTATGCAAAAGAAAACAAAGAAACAGTACTAGTGGGAAATACTTGTTTGTATGGTGCAACAGGTGGTGAGCTGTATGTGTCTGGTTCAGCCGGAGAGCGATTTGCTGTCAGGAATTCTGGTGCGAATGCTGTTGTTGAAGGTGCTGGAGACCATTGTTGTGAATATATGACAGGAGGTCATGTAACAATTCTTGGTGAAGCAGGAGTAAATTTTGGAGCTGGGATGACCGGTGGTTTCGCATATGTGCTTGATGAGAATAGGACATTTTTTGATAAATGTAATAGGGGACTAGTTAATCTAGAAAGGATAACTACAGAAGACATGCAGCCACACAGAAAACATCTAAAAGAGGTACTTAGAAAACACTTCAAATATACAAAAAGCATCAAAGCCAAAGAATTACTTAATGATTTTGAGAAATTTGAATCATTCTTTTGGCTTGTAATACCAGCAGCTTCAAATATCCAAGATTTACTAAAAGCAACAACAGCAAATGCTGCTTAATGCATGACCTTAAGAAAGTTCTTGTTATTAAAATTTGAAGTTGTAAAGGCGTTGTAGTTTTTATCAATTAAAATCAAATTTAATTTGCCGTCTTTGATTTTTTTATCAGATTGTATATATTTTTTAAGTTGAGCATATTTATATTTACTATGATCAGTGCTTAGACCTATTGATCCCATAAGATTTACAATATTATCAAGTTGGTATTCACTTATATGTCCTTCAAATAAAGATAATTTTGAAGCAATTACCATTCCAAGTGTAATAGCTGCTCCATGAGTTATATCTTTAAAATTATTATGCGCTTCAATTGCGTGACCGAAAGTATGTCCAAAGTTTAAGATAGCTCTTACCCCATTTTCTTTTTCATCTTTAGTTACAATTTTTGATTTAGTCTTAATCGATTCCTCAATTATTATTTTTAAAACAGAGCCATTTCTATTTATTATTTTTTTGGAATTCTTTTCAATAAAATTCTTCAATTTTTTATTACCTATCAGGGCATATTTAACAACCTCACCAAGACCAGACTTATATTCTTGATCAGAAAGAGTATTTAAGAAATATGTTGAGATTATCACCAAGCTTGGGTTATAAAATGCTCCAACTAGATTCTTACCTTGAGTAACATTAATTGCAGTCTTTCCTCCAACTGACGAATCAACTTGAGCTAATAACGTTGTGGGAATTTGAATATATTTAATACCCCGCATATATGTTGCTGCAGAAAAACCAGCTATATCTCCGACAACACCGCCCCCAAAAGCAATCAAAATATCTGACCTATCAAATTTTAACTCGAAGAGTTTGTTTAGTATCTTCTGGTATGAAGAAAAAGACTTGGACTTTTCACCACTCTTTAAGGAAAAAACATTAACCTTCTTGCCATCTATCGTATCTTTTAATTTTTTGATATGTTTTTTTGGAATGTTATCATCCGTAATAATTAGTACTTTATTTTTATTTTTAAGGTGCTTATTTAAAACGACCTTTGGAAAACTATTCCCACTTATATAAATATTGTATTTAGATTGGCCTTTACCAGCAGAAATAATGGTCATACTTATCCCTTAACTAAACTAATTATTTCTGAGGCAACATCATGACTAGATTTTTCTTCAGTCTGAACAATAAAATCAGAAACTGCCTCATAAAGACTCTCTCTTTCATCATGCAATCTTGTAAGAATTTCTTTGGGGTCTCCGTTCTTTAGTAATGGCCTATCTTTATCTTTTGCAGTTCGATCGACTTGAACACCAATAGGAGTAGATAAGTAGAAAACGGTACCTCTTGAAGATAAAAGTTCCCGATTGGTTTCAGATAATATTATTCCACCCCCCGTTGATAAAACGATTGAGTTTTTTGTTGCCATCTCATTAAGGATTTCACTTTCTCTTTTTCTAAAACCTTCTTCACCTTCTAAATCAAAAATCCAGTCAATAGAAGCTCCAGTCCTTAATTCTATTTCCTCATCAGTATCAAAAAAATTAAGAAACAATTCATCAGATATAATTTTACCGACGGTAGACTTACCGGAACCCATTGGACCTACAATAAATATATTCATAGTTATTTAAATAAGCGTCGATTTTAACATCTTAGATGATAAATACACTTTTTAAATTGTAAATGATGTATTCTCTTAAGTTAAAGATTTAAAATATAGTATGCAAAATTTAATTAAAACTTCATTTTATTTAAGTATTTTTCTTTGCATAATCGCAATAGTAACAATTATAGGAACATATATTTTTGTTAAACCAAGTCTTCCAGAAATCAATCTTGTAGATGAATCTGAGCTTCAAATGCCTATGAAGGTTTTTACTAAAGATGGTCAATTGATTGGCGAGTTTGGAGAAATTAAAAGAAGAGCCACCGACTATGATGATATTCCAATAAATATAAAAAAAGCTTTTCTTGCTGCTGAGGATGACAATTTTTTTTATCATCAAGGAATAAGTTACAAAGGTTTAATTAGGTCATTTATTAGGTGCCTTAGTGCCAATGGATGTGAGGGTGGAGGAGGAACTATCACTATGCAGGTTGTTAGGGGCTATCTTTTGACAAGAGATCAAACGGTCATTAGAAAAATTAAAGAGATTTATCTAGCTCTTGAATTAGAGGGGAATATCACTAAAGAAGAAATCTTTGAATTGTACGTAAATAGAATATTCTTAGGAAACAGATCATATGGGATTGAAGCTGCAGCAAATACATATTTTGACAAAGGACTAGATGACTTAAATATAAGTGAATCAGCAACAATTGCAGCTCTTGCACAACTACCCTCAAGAGTAAATCCTGTAAAAGATCCAAGAAGAACAATTCAAAGAAGAAACTGGATTTTATCAAGAATGCTTTCATTAGGTTATATAAATTCAGATCAATATGATGAAGCTATATCCCAAGATCTAAAAATAGCAAAGAATATAAACCTATATGATGTTGAGGCAGATCATATAGCGGAAATAGCAAGACAAGAAGTAATAAAAAGATATGGCTTAAAAGCTTACAAAGAAGGTTGGTCAGTTATAACTACCATTGATTCAAAATCTCAAAAGATAGCAAAAGAAAGCATGATAGAAGAATTATTTAATTATGACAAAAGGCACGGATGGAGGGAGCCTGTCAATTATGCAATGATGTTTGATGAAGACCAGACACAGTCCCTAAAGAATTTAAATCTAGATTTTTTAACAGACGAAAGATACACCGATAATAATGACTTAAATAAAAATAACATCTCAAATATATTATCAAACTTATTTGATAATCATGCATATTACCAAGGTTATATGAAAGGTTTGGTTATATATGTTGATAATTATGAAATTTATACAATTAACGAAAGCTTTGATATAAATACAGTTAGCTGGACTGGCGAGTACTCTTGGGCAAGAAAAAGAATTGCAATTAATGAATACGGATCAAAGCCTAAAAATTTTCACGATATGTTAAATTTTGGAGATTTCATTTATCTTAAAGATAATAAAAATTTTCAAACAATAGATCAAATCCCAATTGCAGAAAGTTCTCTAATTTCAATTAATCCAAGGTCAGGAGAAGTAATCGCATATTTGGGAGGCAAGAACTTTTATGATAGCAGCTTCGATAGAGTAAGACTTTCCTATCCACAATCAGGCTCAAGCTTTAAACCATTCATTTATTCAGCTGCTTTAAATAACGGATATAACCTCTCAACACTTATAAATGACGCTCCCATAGTCTTTGAAGATGATAATCTTGAAAGTGCTTGGAGACCTCAAAATTATACTGGGGAATTTTATGGACCTATATCACTTCGAGAAGCATTAACTAAATCTGTGAATATCGTATCTATAAAATTGTTAAGAGAGCTAGGCATTGAAAAGACGCATAACTTTTTAAAGCATTTTGGATTTAAAAAATCTAGATTGCCAAATGATCTTTCTTTGGCATTGGGTTCGGGAAACTTCTCACCCGTAGAGATGTCTAGGGCTTATAGCGTAATTGCAACTAACGGCTATATTCCAGATATCTATTATATCCATAGCATTAAAGATAGAGATGGAAATATTATATTTTCTCATGATGAGTTTGATATTCAAAAAGAAATTAGCGCCTTTCCTTGGCTAGATACACTTGAGATGAATGTAAATAAACCCTATTACTTAACAAACCCTATTGAAAAAGAAGAAAGAGTAATTGATGAGAGAGTTGCGTTTTTAATGAAAGATGTTTTAAAAGGTTTTATGAAAAATGGTGTTGCAGGCCGAAAATCTGCTTTTTTAAAAAGAGATGATATCGGAGGTAAAACCGGTACAACAAATGACTCTATTAGTACATGGTTTTCAGGATTCCATGAAGATCTTGTAACTACAGTTTGGGTTGGAACTGACGACTTTACTTCTTTGGGTGAAAATGAATATGGTTCAACTATAGCATTACCAATTTGGCTTAAATATATGGATTTTAAATTAGATAACCTAGAAATTCGCAAGGATTCAATCCCAGACAATATTTCATTTGTAAGGGTAAATAAATCAACTGGTGACATAGATTTAAACTCAAATGAGAATTTTTATTTTGAATTATTTTTAGATGAAAATACTAATTAATTTTTAAAGATACTTCTTGAAAGAAGCTCCCATACATTCTCAATATAAGTTGAAGGTGAGACCTTAAACTTTGATCTAATATATCTTCCGATATTGCCTTCGATAGAAGTAACAATGAGTTGAGCTGAAATACCTGGTTGTGTAATTAGGTTTGAAGATTCTTCTTTGAGCATTTGTCTTAACATTAATTCATATCTTTCATAAAACTGATTTACATTATCTGAAACATTTTGCTCATTGTTTGAAAGAGCTTCTCTCGAAAGAAGCCTTGCGAAACCTTTATTTTTTTCAACGAACATCATAAAAAATAGATAAGCATTTTTAGCTTTCTCCTTTCCCGATAATTTACTTTTTTTAAGCTCATTGCATTTTTTAAAAACTGCATCATCACAAAAAGAGAATAATTCAGCATATATAGCTCTTTTGCTTGGAAAATGTCTATACAACGCCGCTTCTGTAATATTGGATTTTTCAGCAAGCAAAGCAGTAGTTACCTTTGTGAGGTTTCTCTCTTCCAGCATACTTGCCAAAGATTGTAAAATTATGTTTTTCCTATCTTTTTTCATTCTTTAAACTAAATTTATATCAATATTAGGACAAATGCGAGAAAGTTCATTTAGAAAATCATTTTTTATTTGATTTAGATCATCAGCTGAATTCCCTTCAAATCTTAAAACTAATTTAGGAGTTGTATTTGATGCTCTTAATAAGCCCCATCCATTTTCAAAGTTTATTCTTAATCCATCAATTGTAATTTTTTCTCCATCAAGAGAACATTCCCTAGAAAAATCTTCAACAATTTTGAATTTAATTTCGTCACTTACATCTATGTTTAGTTCTGGAGTTGAGTAGAGGATAGGTAGCTCAGCCTCTATTTCTGATATTTTCCTATTTTCTTTAGAAATAATTTCTATAATTCTTGCACCAGAATAATGACCATCATCGAACCCATACCACTTATCATTAAAGAATATATGCCCACTCATTTCTCCTGCAAGAAGTGGGTTATGTTCTTTAATACCATTCTTAATATGAAAATGTCCTGTAGGAGACATTATTGGTTTTCCACCATTTCTCTTGATTATATCGGGTAAAGCATTTGAGCATTTGACATCAAAAATTATTGAACCTTTTTTGGAAGAAAGTATATGTTTACTTAAAATCATCATGATTTTATCTGGAAAAATAACCTTACCTTTATTTGTGACTAGACCGACTCTGTCTCCATCACCATCAAAAGCTAGTCCGAGATCAGCACCTGATTCTTTTACTTTGGATATTAAATCATTAAGATTTTCTATATTTCCTGGATCTGGGTGGTGATTTGGAAAATTGCCATCAACATCACTAAATAATTCAATCACCTCACACCCAATATTTTTAAATAATTCAGGTGCAATACAACCAGCAGCGCCATTACCGCAATCAAGCACGACCTTTATCTTATTATTTATAACAATATTTTCTTTAACTTCTTGTATATATTCTTTTTTAATATCTTTGTATATTATCTCGCCAGTTTTTTCAGTACGGGGCTCATCTTCACTAATAAGCTCATAAATTTCCATTCCAGATACCGGCTTATCATTAATAATAAGTTTTACACCATTGTAATTTTTTGGATTATGACTTCCTGTAATCATTACTCCACTTTTGTGCTTATTTTTCTTTGCTGCAAAATATAGTAAAGGAGTGCTTACTAAACCAATATTCATCACATTAATTCCATGTTTTGACAATGAACTTGATAAAGAATTAAGTAAACTTTCTCCAGAAAGCCGTCCATCTCTTCCGATACATACTTCAGAAACGTTATTTTTTAAACATTTTATTGATATTGCTTTAGCTATTTTATCGATAACATACTCATTTATTTCTTCTGGATATATGCCTCTAATGTCATATTCTCTAAAAATTGATTTAGCTATTTCCATGTTTTTCTTTTGTTATTTCAATGATTTTGCAATAATACCAATGCTTAATTATATCTTGAAATATGTTTATAGATACCGAAAAAAAACTAATATGGAAAAATGGTTCGTTTGGTAACTGGAATGATACAAATGTCCATATTCTTTCTCATACATTACATTATGGGACTGGTGTATTTGAAGGTGTAAGAGCATATAAAACTTCATCTGGACCAGCAATATTTAGGCTTAAAGAACACACCAGCAGGCTTTTCAATGCTGCGAATAAGTTAAATATCAAGATTCCTTTTTCAGAAGACGAAATTAATAATGCTCAGTGTGAAATTTTGAATAAAAATAATCTTGATGAGGGTTATATTCGCCCTATTGTATATTTAGGAAATGAAGGTCTTGGCTTAAGGGCAAAAGATCTTAGTGTGAACGTTGCTGTTGCTGCATGGGAGTGGCCATCATATATGGACCCTCAATCAAAGGAAAATGGTATTTCGGTAATAAAATCATCTCACATGCAGTATGAAAATCCCTTACATTCAGGAAATAAAATTATTGGTACCTACTTTGTTAATACTATGGCACTTCATGAAGCAATTGATAATGGAGCAGATGAAGCCATCATGATGGATAAAGATGGTTTTATTTCTGAAGGTAGCGGAGAAAATATTTTTTTAGTTAAAAATAGTAAAGTTCTAACACCAACAACAGATCATTGTTTAAATGGAATAACGCGCCAATCAGTAATTCAAATTTGTAAAGACCTTAACATGGAAGTAATTGAAAAAAACATAAAATTTGAAGATTTAGTAGAAGCTGATGAAGCATTTTTTACTGGAACAGCTGTTGAAATAACACCAATAACCTCCCTAAATGGAAAATTAATAAATAAAGGTAAGAGAGGTAAAATTACGCAACAATTGCAAGAAAAATTTCAAGAAATAATCTCAGGTAATAATGCCGCATATGATAATTGGCTAACATATACAAGATAATTAATTTTGCAAAAATTAAATATAGCAATCCTTAGTTACAGAAGCGCTAAATATGGCGGAGGCCAGGGCGTCTATGTTAAAGATATTTCTATGGCGCTATCCATAATGGGGCATAAAGTTGATGTAATATCAGGCCCCCCATATCCAGAACTTTATAAAGATGTTCGTTTAATAAAATTGCCAGGATTAAATCTATTTGAAACCTTTTCATTTAAAGATAGATTTAAAAAATTAATAAAAAAAAAGAAAAAGAGCATTAATGACTATTATGAGTTTATTTCAGTATTTTTTGGAGGGTTCCCTGAAATGAAGACTTTTGGTGATAGAGCTAATAGTTTTATTAAAAATAACAATAACTACGATGTAATTATTGATAATCAATCTATAAGTTATGGGATGATTGAGATTCAGAAGAAACTGCCATTTATAGAGATCATACATCATCCAATAACTTTCGACTTTAAGCATGAGCTAGAAGCATCTAAGAAAATAAAGTATAAGATTTCAAGATACAGGTGGTACTCATTTTTGAAAATGCAAAAAAAAGTAGCTCCTCAAATGCAAAGTATTATTACCCCCTCTCAAAGTTCTAAAAATGGAATAATTAAAGATTTTAAATGTAAAGAAAAAAATATTACTGTAATCAATAATGGATTAGATGCTTCCGAATTTAAACCCATCGAGGGTGTTAAAAGAAACCCATTTAGACTAATCACTACTGCTAGTGCTGATGTACCACTAAAAGGATTGGATTTTTCTTTAAAAGCACTAAAAAAATTAATGAATGAATTTCCTGAGGTTCATTTGATTGTGATTGGAAAAATAAAAAAAAATGGACATACACAAAGGTTAATAGAAAAACTTAAAATCGAAGAAAAAGTATTTTTTAAATCAGATATCACTAAAACTGAGATAGTTGATCTTTATTCAAAAAGTTCTGTTGCAATAGTTAGTTCCTTGTATGAAGGTTTTGGCTATCCGGTTATAGAAGCTATGAGCTGTGAGGTTCCTTTAATTGCAACTAATGTTTCATCAATCCCTGAATTGACTAAGGAATTTGCAATTTTGGTTGATCCTAAAAATGATCAAATGATTGCTGATTCTGTTCGAAAAGTTTTTATGGATTATCAGAAATACAAAGAAATCGCAGTCAAAGGAAGACAACATGTCATAGAAGGTTTTAATTGGGCTAAAATTACACATGAATACGAAGATATTATTCAAAGAAAAATAAGAGAATTTAAAAAATGTTGACATTTAATTTAAATAAATATGAACTTAATGATAACGGAATTATGCTTGACGTTGGATGTGGAGAGGGCAGACATATATTTGGTGTAATGCAAGATTATCCTCAAATGAAATGTGTTGGTTTGGATATGGACAATGCATCTCTTAATAAAGCTGAAGAGGGTTATCAGTACTTTGAGTCTATCTCAAATGCTGGTGCCGAATTCATTAAAGGATCTGCATATTCTTTACCTTTTCCAGACGAAAGCATAGATCTTATAGTATGCTCAGAAGTCTTGGAACATCTTCATGAATACAATGATGCAGTTGTAGAGATTCACAGAGTGCTAAAGCCAGGCGGTAAATTTTATGCAAGCGTTCCAGCTTCTTGGCCTGAAAAAGTTTGCTGGTCACTTTCAAAAGATTATCAAAATCAACCGGGAGGCCATTTAAGAATATTTAATCAGTTGGAATTGGTTTCAGAGATTAAAGAATCAGGATTTAAATTTCTTTCATCTGAAAAGTTTCATTCTATACATTCGCCATACTGGTGGCTAAGATGTTTATTTTGGAAATCTCAAGATTCAAATTTTTTAGTAAACCTTTATAAAAGAATGCTTGAAAGACACATTCTTAAAAAACCGTTTTTCCTAAACCTTTTAGATAAGGCATTGAATCCATTGATGGGAAAAAGCTTTTCAATGTATTTTGAAAAACTATAACAGTTATGCTCAAACCGCCATTAAAATTTACCACTAAAGACGATTTTGATTATAAATTTCTCGAAAATATTGGCAAATACATTGGGTCGATACAACTAGAATCAGGAGCAATCCCATCTGATGATGACATGTGTCATGATCCTTGGGACCATATCGAATCTATAATGGGTCTAAATTTTATAAAAGAAATGGACTCATCTAAACTTGCTTTCCAATGGTTAATAGAGAATCAAAACCTAGATGGAAGTTGGTACGCAAAATATAATAATTGCAGGCCTATTCAGAAAAATAAGCCCACACATTTTGGACCTTACATATCTGTAGCAGCACTTCATTTTTATAAGACTTTTTTAAACAAAGGATATCTCGAAGAGCTTTGGCCAACAATTAAATCAGCTATTAACTTTTCAATTGATCTGCAAACTTCAAACGGTACTATTCCTTGGTCAATAGATTCTAATGGAAAAACTGAAAAGGATTACCTACTTACCGGTTCTTCATCTATCTTAAAAAGTATTGAATGCGGAATTGCTATAGCCAAGGTGCTTGGTGATGAAAACGACTGTAAAAAATGGATTAAATCGTATGAAGATTTAGCACATGCTATAAAAAATCCAGAAAATAAATTTGACTTATTAAAAGATAGAAAAAGATTCTCTATGGATTGGTATTATCCAGTTATTTCGGGATGCCTGAATAATAAAGAAAAAATATTTTATATAGAAAAAGTTTTTGAGAAATTTTATGTAAAAGGCATTGGAGTCAAATGCGTTATTGAGGAGCCATGGATTACTGTGGCCGAAACTTGTGAATTCATAATTGCGTTAGTTATTGTTGGAAGAATAAAAGATGCAGAAAGACTTCTAATTGATGTATTTAATATTTCAGATACTGCTGGTATTCCATATATGGGATGGCAATATGAAGAAAATATTTTTTGGCCAAATGAGAGACCAAGTTGGACATCTTCTGCTTTAATTATTGCAGCAGATTCTTTATATAACTTTTCAGATGCATCTGATTTGTTCGTTAGAAATCAGTCAACTTTTTATTAAACAAACAATACTATCCACTCTTTCATATACCTTGTAGTTATTTTGAAGAGCTTTTTTATAGACTTCGTAAGGAGCTTGACCTCCGTCTTTTGGATTTTCAAAAATGTCATGAATAACCAGTGCTCCATTGCATAGAACCATTGGTTCCCAAGAAATATAATCTGTCATCGCAGCATCTAGAGAATGCCCACCATCAATGAATAACATACCAATTGCAGATGACCATTTTGAGGCAACCTCTGGGGAATCAGAAATAATTGGAACAATATTATTTGCTTGAAAATGATTGATATTGTTAATTAGTAATGGAAAGGTATTTACTCTATTCTTTGAAAAATCATATATTTCCTCATCGAAATACTCCTCATTAAGCTGATGCTCCTCTGATCCTAAATGATGATCAATTGAAAATACAATTTCATTATTTGCAGAAGCACCTTGTGATAAATATAAAGTTGATTTACCACAGTAAGTTCCTATTTCTAGAATTGGACCAATTTTTGAGAATTTTTTAGCCCAACTCAATAGAGCATTGCCTTCATGTTTAGGCATAAAACCTTTTACGCTATCGATATCGCTACCACTCATTTATACATATTCCTAAAGGTTGATTTAAATCTTCTATGCTGCCAAAGATATTCATGGGGGTTTAATTTTATTTTATTTTCAATAAATTTATTTAAGTCTTCTAAGAAATTCAATTCATCAATATCATTAAAATTTAACTCTTCAATATCAAGGCATAATTTATTTTCTTTTATATAACTATTAAGAAAATACGTCTTACATTTAGTTCTTTGAATAATTTTATATGGTGCTGAAACGGTAGCTGCAGGATTTTTAAAAAAATCTACCCTCCTTGATT
>CETY01026649.1_pt1 | contig 14318 bp, 15 predicted proteins | sample 361551 | NCBI WGS metagenome assembly CETY01 (sample SAMEA2623135, study PRJEB7988) | marine metagenome | biome: marine biome (ENVO:00000447); feature: deep chlorophyll maximum layer (ENVO:xxxxxxxx); material: "saline water (ENVO:00002010), including plankton (ENVO:xxxxxxxx)" | depth 45 m | reverse complement strand
AGACTTACGACCCTTCTCATTCAAACCACCCGAAGAGTTCTTACCAGCCTTTCTTGTCCATGCTGCAGCTTCTGTCATAGAAAGATCAGGAGTATGATCTGCTGCAAGAGTTCTGTAATCTGGTTCACCCTTCTTTACTGTTCCCTTTTTCTTTGCCATGTTGGCAAGATCTTTTGGTTCTTCTTTTGATTTGTTCCTTGTAGGATCAATAGAACCCTCAGTAAATTTTACAGGACTTGAGACAGTTCCCTTTCCATCAACATATTTTGTGACTCTAGGGTTCTTCTCATCATCATTTCTAAAATCCTTATGTGTTTTTTTCCACTTCTGCCTTGTCATCTCAACAGTTTCTTTCAACTTTTTCTTTTTAGACACCATCATATCTTCCAATCTCTTCTTCTTAGAGACTGCAATAGCAGACTGTTGTGCTGCATTTTGTGCCTCACCCATCATTTTGGGTCCACCTGCTTTCTTCTCTGCCACTTTCTTTTCATTGGGATTCTCATTGCCTATGGCAAGATTCCTCATCTTCTGCTTCTTCTGTGCATCCTTATGTTCTTTAGGATTAATCTCAAAGCTATCATTGATCTGAGTAGTGGGGTTTAGAGTTTCTTTCTTCGCCTTTTCCTGTCTCCTCTTCTTTTCTTTTTGAACTCTCTTCAACATAAACTTATTAGATGGCATACTCTGATCCATCTTACTAAACTTATCGTGAAGTCTATCCAAGTTGATGTCAGTCTGCCTGTGCATCTTAGCATCTTCTAAGATGTCCCTAAAATTTTCTTTAAGACCCTTAGTTTTCTTACCTCTTCGGTCTGCATGGTCTGCTCTTCTATCTCTTTGGACACCGCCACCAAGTGGTTCAGATCCATAAGGATTACCGTATCTTTCAAGTCTTTTACCTGATCTTTTATGATCTGGTACTAATTTGTCAACCTTTGCTTCGTTCACTTTCTTCTTAGGTTTATCAGTACTAACATATGTAGGTTTTGCCGCACCTGACTTGGACTGTTGGCCTGGATCTGCTGCCTTCTTTCTCCTTGCCGCAGACTGCCTTTCTGACTTAGACATACTTGCACGTTTAGATGATGACACACACTTAGGAGTACCCTCGCCTGGCTCGTCACTAGCACAGGTTCCACCTGTAACTACATTAACCCAACCACCTTTACCATCTTTAGACTTGGATCCTTTGAACCACTGACGTAGATTACCTTCCTTAACCTCTGGTGTCTTAGGAATCATAACAGGTTCAAACATCTTCTTCTTAGCCCAGTCATCTGGAATCATGAGATGTTTTGCTTTGAACTGCATGTGTAGAAGAGTAGTGTCAATACCATTCCTTGAAGAAATTTTCTTCATCAGGTCGTCAACTTCACCGTAAGATGGGTAGTCTAATTTTTCTAGACCATCTTCTAGTTCTTTTACAGCGACTGACTCATTCATTTTTTTCTTCTCAGGTAATCCTTTATGTTTAGTAGATGCAAATTTCTTTACATCTTTTCTCTTCATGCTGGCAGCAGCTCTTTGAACCTCAAGCGTTTTTTCTCCCTTGAGAGTACCTTTTTGAGCCGCTCTAACAATCCCGAAGAATTTTTGTTGTTTTTTGGAGACTGCTGGCATGTCATGTACCTAATCCTTTTCCTGATTTCATGTTTTCTTTACTACCGTATCTAGCTTTTGTTTCTACATACCCCTTTGTATTATCACCATAACCCATCTCTTTGGCATCTGACTTAAGTTTTTGGTTTGCATTATGTTGTTTAAGATACTTACCTTCACCATCAGTCTTCGCACCTTTCACTTTAGGTTTCTGGTTACTACCACTTCTCATGATAGCACCTTTACCATACTGAGCTGTGATGGATTTCTTTACTGCGTCCATTACAGAATCTTTAGATTTAGATAATGGTTTCTTAGTTCCACCTACATCATAACCTGTTTCTTTTTTGAGACGAGTCGCCTCTTGAAAATCTTGGAAGTTCTTCATTTCTTTTTACCTAAGTCTTTAATAGATGACGTACCTTGAACAATCTTTGAACGTCCATAGGGGTTTCTGACATCATCATTGTCAGCAGACTTACGATACCTTTCTGGTTGTCCTCTACCAGTTGTGTTATTTCTTTTCTTACCATCAAAAGAAGTATATTGATTGGAAGTTTTGTTTTTCCTACCTTTAAAGGCATATTCATCATTTCTTCTACCCATCTTGTTTGCAAGACTTTTACTTATGCCCTTGTCTTCATTACCTTCACCAGCACCAGCATTGTAAGCGGCCATTCTGTTCTCATCAAGTGAGTCCAGTTCATCTCTCCAATTAGAGAAACTACTCATCTGGATTGCTGCTACCTTTTGTTGTAACTTTGTATCCTGTTTGTTGTCTTTCTTGATTATCTTATTAACCAATGCTTTTTTGGCCATGTTAGCCGATTTTAATTTCCGTTCTGCTTGTCTTTGTGAAGCTTGATTGACTGGTGACATAGACATTTCATCTAGGTTGTGATCAACTTCTTCTTTCTTTGAACTGTTACCATAGTTTGCAGCACCCTTCTTGCGACACTGTACTAATCTACCTGATGCGTATGCAGATGGCCAAACACTTGCACTTGCTTTTACTTTTTTATAACAAGCGTCTTTCTTACCACTACCACTTCCTTTCTTATCTTCTTCGGTAACTACTTCTTCTTTATTCAGGATCGCCTGCCTACGTCCTGAAGGATCTTGTATTGCAATGCGACGTTGCATCTGCTTATTGGCTTCTTTCGATTTACCATGATGTGCAGCGACAACTTCTTTAGCATAAGCTTTATCAGCCTGACGTGACATCTTCTCTTTAGGAAGTGGTTTGTATCCTTCTAAAAGAGCCTCCAGAACCATATCTCTAGAACCCCAAAGATCATTCTCACTAATAAATGCCTCTACTAATTCTTCATCAGACCATCTGTCTGTGTCATATCCCTCTTCTACAATACCTGTCAACCAAGTATCAAATGTCTCTCTATGATTCTCTTTCTCTAGGAGTTTAAGTGTATTCCATTCCGATCTATACTTTCCTTCCTTCTTTAATTTCTTTTGTTGCCAAGAGTCAAGTGCCTGATCTGGACGTTTCCCTGATGCCATCTCAGATTTCTTATGAGCTTGAAATGCAGAAGCGGACTTCGCTCTGTCAGCATCCCTCTGTTGGTTCTTTGCAGCTTGATCTTGAATCTTTTTCTTTACATTGTCCTCATTCTTTTGTAGATTAGGATGTAAAGGCGATTCATAAATTGCAGAATAGGCTTCAGAAAGTTTGTCCATTTTAAAAGGATACAGTATAGCTATCATAACGTATTTATTATATCAATAAATAGAAGACAGGGACTCTATATTTTTAGCTAAATGGCTCGTCAGGGAATATTTACTGGATTCACACCGAATGATGGTCTGGGAGATTCCCTTGCCTTAGGCGCATCCAAAGTAAATCAAAACTTTACAGAGATTTATACTACCTTCGGTGACGGTACAAATCTCAGTGTTAATGCAGGGAGTGCTGGTACTTGGACGAAGGCAGGGAACACAGGAATTTACACAAGTAAGAACGTTGGCATCGGTACGACTGATCCTACTGCTTCTTTATTTGTATCAGGTAATGTTCAATTAACAGGTATTACAACTGGAACATTCGTTGGAGATGGTTCTGGTCTAACAGGTGTGACCGCAGTTGGTCAAGGTGTTGTTATAAAAGACAGTGGAACACTAGTTGGTGTTGCACAAAGTCTTAACTTAGATAAGAATTTAACTGTCACACAGGTGTTTGGTGGAAATGTAACAGTTTCTGCTGCTGATACTGTAGGATTTGCGTTCACTTCTGGATTCTCTACTACATCTGCATACGCAAACGTTTCTGGAGTATCAACCACTGCAACAACTGCTGGGTTTGCTGACACTGCAACACTGGCATACACTGCAAACTTCGCCACGATTGCTGGTATCGTAACTTACTCACAGGCATCTGGTATTGCAACCAACTCTGGTGTTGCTGAGTATGCAAAGGTAGCTGGTATCGCATCATACGTTGCCAATGCAGGGTTCTCAACCATGGCGGGGTATGCACATACCGCAGGCATCGCCACAGTCGCACAGAATTTAACAGGAACTCCTTCTATTGTTATCGACAATATCAATTCTGCGATTGGTATTGTGACCATGCCTGGTCAAGGTAGTAAGATGCGTTTCGACTTTGACGCAACAGGTGATCTACCCCAATCAACCTCTTGGAGAGGTATGTTTGCATGGGCAAACAACACCAAGACTGCATATGTTTCCAGTGGAACCACAATGGGTGGTTACAATGGTTGGAGACAGATACTTCATCAGGATGACGAAGGCAACTACTTTACAGTAGGTGTCATAACTGCATCCAAGTTTGCTGGTGATGGATCTGGACTTACAAACTTACCATCAACAGATAGTATTTGGAGAACAAACTCCACTGGTATTCACACTCTCAGCAACGTTGGTCTTGGAACTACCAACACAGAAGGATATAAACTTAACGTACTAGGTAACTTAAAGTTACAAGGCAGACTGGACGGAACTGCAACAGATAATATACTACCTCACTTGTGGTCAACCTACGCATCTCTACCATCATCATCCACTTATCATGGTGCATTTGCTCACGTTCATGAGACAGGAAAGGCATACTATGCACACGCTGGTTGGAATGAACTGGTCAATAAAAATCAAGATCAATCGGTTGGAACTGGAACTGAAAACTATAGAGTTGGTGTTCTAACTGCAATATCATTTACTGGAGATGGATCTGGTTTAAGTAATATCAATGTATCATACGCAGCTTCAGCTGGTATTGCAACTCTATCACAAGGACTAGAAGGTAAACCAGACATCTTAGTTGCTAACATCAACTGTACTGGTATTACTACTAGTGCAACATTCGTTGGAGATGGTTCTGGACTGACAGGTATCACTGCATCTGGTAGTGGTATTATCATCAGAGAAGGCGGCACACTCGTAGGAACTATTGGAACTGTAAACTTCGGAACTGGTTTCGATGTTTCCCCTGCATCTGCTGGTGTAGTAACAGTCACCACATCAGGTGGCGGCGGTGGTGGTATCTCTGGTATTGTATATCAGGAGGAAGGATCTACTGTTGGTACTGCACAAACCGTTAACTTCATTGGTGTTGCATGTACAGTAACACATAGTGGTGGAGTTGCAACTGTCAACTTGGCAGGAGCAGTACCATTCACAGGACCTGCTGCAAGCATAACTGCACTTGACATTACACAGTATGAAGCAGCATATGGATGGGGTGATCACTCTGGTGCTGGATATCTGACAGGTATAGGTGGTCAAGGATTAGGTAATCTAAACAACGTTTCTAATGTATCTCCAAGTACAAGTGATGTATTAACATGGAGTGGATCACAGTGGGCACCAGCCGCACCTACAGGTGGTAGTGGTGGAATAATAATTAAAGAAGAAGGAAGTCAAGTTGCAGCAGGAATCACCTCACTTAATTTTGTTGGATCTACTGTAAGTGCAACTGCTTCTGGAACAGATGGAACTATCACAATCACTTCTGGTGGTGGTGGAGGTGGCAGTATTTCCACAACTGGAGTTGGAACATACACTGCATCTGCTGGTGTGGAACAACAGGTAGATTCATGGTCTAAGTTAAGTTACTCTGGTGCAGAGTACACATTTATGATTGGTCTAGGAACATTCAGACAATCACAGAAAGTTCTTGTCATGCACGATGGAACTACGGCGTTCTCACAAGAATATGGCATCATGTTCTCTCCAGAACAACAGGTATCAATCGCTGCAACTGTAAGTAGTAACAACGTTCTAGTTAAAGTTACTCCTGAGTCAGGGATATCTGGTTTATCAACATACAGATTCGTTAAAACTTTTATTGAGAACCTATGATTCATACTAGTACGAACACTCTCGATAGGTCAGGCCTGGCTACCAAGCCAGTTGGAACTGATGACAAGAAGGCATACTCTATTAAATGTTATACCAAAAATGATTGGGTATTCATTCATGAGGAACTAGAGAAAGATGGATCATTGGAAGATAACATTCCTGATCCAACAATAGTATGTCCTGACAAGAAGGAACATAGTGATACCAGAGCAACTTACATGTTGACTGATGCGGAAGCAGAGGATTTAAGAAAACATGAGAAGGTACAGTGGGTCTGTATTGACTATGATGTATATCCAGGCAACTATTCTCCAGATCCAAAAGATATTATCGCTGGTGTACAAAAATTTGGTAGGTTCAATAAGACAGTATCTAACTACAGAGCATGGAATACTTCGCCAACAGGCACTAGGCCACCAACAACCCAGGCTGGTATTGGTGCAACAGATAAGAACAGAACTGGATATCAAATACTAAGACATACACAAAAAGAAAACCCTTGGGATGCAACATCCACTGGGCTGACTGGATCTGATCATCTAATAATAGAGACTGAACCAAAGCAATTAGGTGATGGCACTGGTGTAGATGCAATCGTAGCTGATGATGGTTTCTGGATTGCACACCCAGAATTTGTAACAACTGACGATGATCCTGTAGGTTGGTCAACAGGAAACGCATTAACATGGAGTGGTATATCTACAACTCCAGGCACATGTGGTGTTCTAGATGTACTTCTTGATGGTCCATATTATATTGACCCAGCATGGTTCAATGCAGATCCAGGCAATAGATTGATTCAACGTTGGGACGGAACAACAGTACCAGTAGAGTCTGTTGCAAGAGCATGGTGGTCTGATTCAAGTCAGAGATCAGTAGGATTCTCTACCATTGGCACTACAAATGGTTTCAGTGCTTCATATAGTAGACAAAGTTGCAACGGAAGTAACACACAGAAACCAACCAACGGTTCTGATCACGGAACTCAGTGTTCTGGTCAAGTATATGGTAAGAATTATGGATCGGCATATAACTGTAACAAATGGGTATTGAATGGTATCGGTGGTTCTAATGCTGGAATCAATGGTAGTCAATTTGATATACAGAAACTCTTCCACTTATATAAACCAAACTATGATAGACATTCTGCTATCACTGGTAAAGAAAATGATACTAAAAACCCCACACTATCAAGTAATAGTTGGGGTTACAGATCTAGCTCTATACATACCACAGGTTACTATTGGTATAGACCATCAGCAACAGATGGATCAGAGACTGGCGTATCCTATAGTAGTGGTGCTGAACCAGAATTCATTGATTTACTAGGCGCATATGGTGATAGTAATAGGTGTAAAGGAGAGATGGTAGAAAGTTCTGTAACTGCTGCTGGTGATGAGTTAGCTGAGGCGGGAGTTATCTTCGTCTGTGCTGCTGGTAATAGTAATCAGACTCAATGTAGTCCTGGCGATCTTGACTTTGATAATTATTGGGCTACCAGTTCTCAAGGTAACAGTTCTTCCTTAGAATCCGCAACTCATAGTGAATTTGGATTGACATGTTATAACACTATCAATAGAAGAGGATGGCCACAGGCACTAGGTAAAACCACATCTGGATTATCTACTGCTGGAACTGAATATGCTGCTATTAATATTGGTGCATTAGATGATCAAATTACAAGTAGTGGACTAGGTGGTAACACCACAGACTACAAAGAAAAGAAAGTGAACTATAGTGATATGGGAACAGGTATTGATTGTTATGGTGCTGCTGATGACACACTCACAGCAGATGGAAGAGCATCATCTCTTACATATGTTCACCCAGAAACATATACTGGTCTCACACTTACCCCATATGATATTGATTTTGGTGGTACTAGTTCTGGATGTCCTACATGTGCTGGTTGGTTAACTACCAAACTACAATATAATAGAGATTGGACTTGGAGAGAAATAAAAGATTGGTTGAAAAACCAGTGTGGTAGTCAATCTCCTGACAGATTTTACTATGGTGATAACATTACATCTTTCACTGCAACAACAGCTGCATGGGAAGATATGTATTCCGTTCAGATGTATGGTCAAGGACCTGTTGTCATCTGGGATGCTCCTACTGGTTCACCTACCGAACCCAAAAAACCTGAGATAAAAATCACCAACTCCCCTAACCTTAAAATCAGTGGTGGAGTTGAGATAAAGTTCTCTTAATAAATACTAAAAAGTACTAGCGAAATGGCAGAAAAATCATTTGGTGTAAAGGACCTGAATATAGTTGGAGCGAGTGGTGATCCAACTATAGAAAGTAATGGCGACCTTAATTTAAAAGCTGGTCAAGTTGCAATCCAAACTAACACCACAATCACAGGAGTAGTTACTGCAACATCATTCAGTGGTAATGGATCAGGATTAACAGGAGTTACTGCTTCTGGAACTGGTATCATCATCAAAGATGGTGGATCAACAGTTGGAACTGCTGGAACCATAGACTTTGGAGCAAACTTAAGTGTGTCCGCACTATCAGGTGCAGCTGTGACTGTGACTGCGAGTGCTGGCGGAATCACTATTGAAGATGAAGGCAGTGCATTATCCACAGCTGCAACCACACTAGACTTTGTTGGAGGTGGAGTGGTTGCATCTGGTACTGGAGCAGAAAAAACAATTACTATTGCTGGTGCATCTGTCCCTGCAAACTTAACTGCAACAACCTTAGATGTAGTTGGAATCGTAACTGCTGGTAGTTTTGTTACCGATCTAATTACTGGAAACGGAAGTGATCGTGGATTCTGTACTAGATATTATGTAACTGCAAACGGTGCTTCAGACTATAGATTTGCAGGGCCTGGAATACTTAATACTGTAGGTGATCCTACTCTATATCTACATAGAGGATTCACATACTTGTTTGAGAACTCAACTGGTAGTTCACACCCATTCCGTATTCAATTTACAGGAACAACTACAGGTGTGGGAACATATGTCAGTGGAAGTCAGAATGGAGCACAGATATTTACAATACCTCACGATGCTCCACTCAGTTATGAATATCAATGTACTGCACATGCCAGTATGAAAGGAACATTTATTATCCCTAATTAGTATGTCACCATTAGCATTTGGAATTGGAAAGTCAAGGGGAGCTCAATTTGATGCTCCAGTATTCTACTCAAATTTATTACAGTTTTACTGGCACTGGACTGACGGTAAGGACTTTGATCTCAGATGTGAGTTCATTCGTCCTACTCAATTAGCTGGTCTAGTAGTAGGAACTGACAAACTATCTCAGATTGTAGATAGTGGTGGTTCAGTTACATACATGAAATGGGGTGGAGATAACACCCAAGACACAGAAGGATATGAAGGTGTATACATTGACATAAATGCAATCAAAACTGTGCCAGGCGGACTTGCAAACAATGTTATAGAACTAGATTTCAGAGGTATGTGGTATGCAGAAGTTGGCACAAACCCAGTAGTAGTAAGAGGTTCTGCATATCAAGGCGGAACAATGTCATTAGAAAGAGACACACCTAACGTGCCTGGATTTGGTTTTGTTAACGTAGGTTACGCTCAATCCTTTACAAATTACAAAGAAAGTATACCCAAAGTTGTTACAAGTGTTGACCGAGAAGGAACTGGTCAACGATTAGGCCGCGCCATCATTGACTTAAACACATTTGAGATAACTTTTCTAGATTACTAGTATCAAATTGTATCAAATTATATAATTTCTCTGCGTATAAATACAGGCAGACTAAGAGTGGGAAATCACATGAAAAGATTTTTACCTTTAATTATGCTTTTGATGGCGGCTCCCATGGCAGCGAGGGCCGATTTAACACACCGTTTGACTACGAGTACACAACTTACCGTAGACAGCGCAGCAACTCAGGCCACAAGGATTGGGTCAACCTATAGTGTACAAGGTACAAACATTACCGCAGGCACAATGGGTGGACTAACAAAGTCTTCTGGGGATAGTATTTCAACAGCGGCTGCTAGTCAAACTCAAGGTGCATACACAGTTACAACTGCTGGCTCTGCCTTCAGCTTAAGTGAATCATTCACTTTAGGCGATGCAGTAAATCCAATCGGAACTGGTGTTGACGTATCTTCGGGTGTTGTCGTTGACATGCCTGCCTATGGTAGTGTAATCACTCAAAGTGGCGGCGTGGCAGGGAGTCTTGCTGGTACAATTACTTCAGCGGGCGTTATGACACTAACAGCTGGCGGGGCAGGCACATCTGCTACTGGGCAATTTGTTTCAGAAATCTCGATAGATTGAACATGAGTAATGAAGAAACTTCTAACGACATTTGTGACAGTTGCGGTTGCCATTGTCCTTGCGAATGTGAGGACTGCGAAGGCTGTGCCTGTGGTGCCTAATTTCCAACAGGGCAGCATGACATCTCGGACCGAAACGACTTCGACAGTGACCGAGACTATAAATTCAATTGATATGAGGACAGGATGGGAGTATTCGGTAACGGGCACAGGGGTTTCCAACAATGGAGAATCACTCAACCCACCAGTGAGTACATCAACAGTGAATGTAACACCAAGCAGTTCAGCGGGTTCAACAGGGGGAGCATTAGTAACAGGACAAGTAACAAGTTCCTTCGACTCCTTAGACTTCTCCAACCCAAACAGTTTTACAATAACAAATCCAGGCGGAAGCTTTCAATTCACACAGAGCTACCAAGGGCCTGGCATGACCAACCAGACAATAATACAGAGAGTGACCGCCATAGAAAGCGTGACCGACACAACTTCAACGTTTACACAATAGGTACATTAGTACTATCAATTATCTCTCCAACGGCGGCATTAGCAGAGAATGTTGGAGGGGTATCAGCGACAGCAAATCCAATAGCGAACAGCTCGGGCAGTGTTACAAATCAAGCTATACAGGTGCTACAAGGACCGTATATAACTAATACTTACGGTGGTGGCGTGCAATGTCAAGGTGCTACTGTCAACTTCACACCCTACTTACAATTTGCGGACAGTAGAAAAGATCCTTGGAGAGATTTCTACATGGAGCCACAATATAATACTACTGACTTTACTGGTCGTACTTCACAACAAACTGTCACAGTAAAAAACTATCCTTGGGAGTCATGGTATGACACAAGGACTAAAGCAGATGGAACTAGATGGTTCCCCGATGGTGAAGACATGGATATAGTTGTAGATGTAGATGGTCCCAATGGCATACCAGACAATCCAGGCCAAGTACTCTGGGAGAAACCTGTTCGTACTAATATGGTAGCAAACCAGTCATTCAATCTTGGTTTATCTGCTACTCTTTCTATACCACTCAACAGAGGTTTGCAAAAGAAATGTAGTGAAGCAGCACAGGCACAAAATGATATGCAAAAACAATTACTTGCCAATAAGCGCCTCGACTTTGAACTAGCAAGACTCAAGAATTGTGGTGAATTGAAAAAAACTGGCATATTTTTCCACCCCAAATCACCATACCATTCTGTATGTGCTGACGTGGTAGTTACAAATCCTGGCGGTCAACTACTTCCGCACACACATGACATGCCTAAACCAAATTGGAAAGAAGAAAAACCAAATGGCAGTGCATCTGATCTAGAAACATTTCAAATACCCTAATGTTTAGACCACCCTATTGGTCTCATGATAACATTAAGATTCCAGATAGTATAATAAACACATTAAAATTAAGATTGTCCAACGTAGAATTGATTGACAATCATAAAAGTTCTTACTGGATGAATCGAGAGTATGCAGAGAAGAGACCAGATGAATTTCTAAATGAAAGATACGATATTATCGTAGAAGATATCGTAAAGAATGTAGGCGTCTTCAATGAATCAACATACGCATATACATACTGGACACAACTATATGATCATGGTAATAACATAGGACCACATAATCATGTAGATAAAAAATGTCCGGCTGATATATCTTGGGTTCACTTCCTAGATGTGCCAGATCAAAAGTGTTTTCGTTTTACTGACACTCAAGGAAATACATTAGTTCCTGACAATCAAAGTAATGGTGATATAATTTGTTTTCCCTCGTGGTTATGGCATGAAACCATACCAACTGATGAACAAAGATTGATTGTCTCTGGTAATATAAGCTTAAACTTTGATGATGTTGATATGTCTAAGTATAAATCAATACCTACTTACTAGACTTCTTTAAGTCCTTTAACATATTCTTTTTGTTACCGAACCTTAGTTCTGGTAATCCTTTTTCTTTTCTATACTTATTAGTTTTTATCTCGTTTGCGGAAAGTTTCCTCTCTTTCTTACCTAATGCTTTCTGAACTCTCTTGATAACCTGTTTGACTAAGGGTTTGATAACTCTTAGTAAGAGAGGCGTTGCAGCTGCAGCAGCAGTAGCCACTATAGCAATTGATGCAGTAGTAGTTGCCTGATTGGCAGAAGGCAAAAATTTCTCTACAACTGTAGTAGATTCATACAATGTCTCACAAATTTTTTGCTTAGGATTATTTGGATCAGTTATTAACTGGTGTCCAGTCACCCTCTCGTCTCCCGACGAAGTTACATCACCCACTCTAAGTTCATTAGGACCAGGGCACTCAGGATCTTTATATCCTCCTGTAGTATCTGGTCGTTCAGTATTGGAATCTGGTGGTGAAGGTGGATCACCTGTATCCACACCACCTGTAACTTCTTCTGGTTCTCCGTATACTGTAGTCCACGTCAGTTCATTAGCTTGATAATCAGGTGGTTCGTAGTATGGCATACCGCCATCACATAATACCACGTTACCTTTAGGGTCATCATTGACCAAATTTTTATTTCTAGATGGATCTCTCTTAGCGTTCTCTTTGTTTACCTTGACACACCCTGGCATGTCTACAATAGGCACTCCTATGTTCACAGTCACAGGTGGCGTGAAAGGAACTGACTGTGGAGTATTTCTCATCCAAGGTCTATTGATATTTGCAATATCAAGTGTACCTGTGTCTATGTTCTGGATGAGTCTTAATCCAGTACCATTTACATAGATCTGTGGAATATCATTTGGCATTAGGGATCACCATCTTCAATCCCCTAACTTGGCCAGATTGACTAGGCCATGCTTCTTTTAAAGCAGAACGAACTTCTTCTCTAACTACTTCTCTAATTTGTTGTAGTTGCACTTCCTGTCTTTTTTCAGGACCACCCAGTTGTTGATCAATAAGTTGACCTCCACCCATCACTGCACCAGTTCCTACAACTGCTACTGCGGTTCCATAGGTAGCTATTTTTTGTATATCCATCAGTGATCGGGGGTATCATCATCTTTAGGTAAACCTAAGTCACCTAATTTATCTAGGAAAGCTGCACGTTGTTCCCATGTTTGTCCACTAGTAGAACCTTTACATGGGTTAATACACTGCTCAAAGTCATGAACGTTACAAACTAACCCTGCAAGATCATGAGGACATCCTTCTTTACCTGTTGACCAATACAGTTGGTCATCTATCCACTTAGCTTCACATTTTGGACATGTTTTAATATTCATAATGAGTCACTATCACAATTAATGTACTGTCTTTCGAGAATTAGTTTATAGAAATTATTTTTCAAATCTCTCAAACGTTCTTGTTCATCTGGATCAATATTGTTTCCTGGCCATTTTTCTAAATGGAAGCACAATGATTGGTAGATTTGTTTTACGGAACTATATTCTAACTCGAAAGCAAACCAAAGTTCTTCGTCCATCAAGGTCCTCCCCTTGCGTGACTATAAAGAACTATTTAGTGTTGATACTAGAAGGGACTCGTAGGCACGTCAGGTAACGTTGACGGTGCAGTTGCATCCATGCCTGGAGTAGTAAGTCCTCCTAATGCTCCGCCACCAAGAGCACCACCAAGAGATCCAGTGACTGCCTCCATTACTTGACCTTTGACGTTATCTACGATTGCGTCCTTATTTACATATAGATACCCAGCAGCACCCACGACGGTGAGGGATACAATACCACTAGCAAGAGCGATTCCATTTACGATTTTTTGAAACATAATTACATCTCATATTTTTTAGGATCAGTTTCGGTAGTTATTTTTAAAGGTGCTTGTTCAATACGAATAGTTTGTGCTGGTGCAGTTTGTGATGCTGCAGCAATCAGTTTTTCCATATCTGCCTTTGTTATTCCACTGCCACTACCAGAAGCAGTACCGTTACCATTCATCTTCATAGTACCGTCACCTTTCTTAGATGCGGTCTGAATGCCAAAGCTCGCCAAAACGCCTGTAAAGACCGAAGCTATAAAAGTTGGATCAATTTTCTGTTGAGGAATGCCTGGAATGGCAACATAATTTAATGTCAATATCCCGCCGGACCAAACCAACACACCAAGGCGAACAAATGTACTAATGATAGCACC